>ENA-OQID01000519-OQID01000519.1-human-gut-metagenome-genome-assembly--contig:-NODE-519-length-20127-cov-3.926334_pt1 | contig 20127 bp, 19 predicted proteins | sample MGYA00242567_ERZ504727 | MGnify/ENA primary metagenome ERZ504727 (study PRJEB26092, sample SAMD00036215) | human gut metagenome | host: Homo sapiens | study: EMG produced TPA metagenomics assembly of...
AGTTCGTGGCAAAGGAACTTGTAAGGAAGTTCGGGCGCAAGATTGGAAAGGTGGTTTTCTCATGCGTCCCTGCCAGCAGCCAAGAGCGCAACGAGGAACGGAACAAGGCATTTTCCGCACTTGTATGTCAGTTGTCGGGTGCCATCGATGACTTTTCTCATGTCAAGGTGTCTGGAGAGCGGTCTGCCGTTCATGGAACCAAGATGAAGAAAGAGGTCAGAGCCAAGCGACTTGAAGAAAGCAACACCATAGAGGTTGATGCAAGTTTTTTTCGCAACAAGATAGTGTGTGTATGGGATGATGTGGTTACTACGGGAACATCTTTCTGTGCCTATGCAGCGCAGTTGGAGAGAGTCGGAGCACATGTGACCAATGGCATCTTCCTCGGAAAGACTTCATATAGATATGTACCAACTTATTGATGATTATATGGAACAGAGAAAATTTAGCCGGGCGGCAACAGCCGCCTTCACGGGGCATCGCTTCGTCGATGCTTCATTGAGAGAGCACGTCAAGAAGAGGTTGACAAGAGCTGTTCTTGATGCTTATGGGAATGGCATCCGAAACTTCATATCCGGCTTTGCCATTGGATTTGACATGATGGCGGCTGAGGTGGTAGTGTCATTGAAGCAGATCTATCCAGACATCATATTGACAGCTGCTGTCCCCTTCAAGGGACAAGCCGCTCGTTTCGGCTTCTATGACCGAAAACGATATGACAGGTTGCTGGAGGTGGCTGATGAAGTGATTGTGCTCAGTGAGAGATATTATCCAAGGTGTTTCCTGGACAGGGATGAGTTCATGGTGAACAATTCCTCACTGCTCATAGGCTATTATGATGGCCGCGAGAAAGGAGGAACATTCTACACCATCCGTATGGCAATGGCTCAGAACATCCCTATAGTGAATGTGTTTTGATAACTAAATGTATGATTTATGAGTGATATTGGAAGCATTATCATCATCGTCATAGTCTTCCGCATCATCTTCCTCGTGCTTGGCGCATGGTGGAGAGGTGATAGCCGGAATGACTTTAGACGTGACAGATAGCAGTCTGGCTAAGAGCCACACTACTCTTCTTTGATGTCATCAGGCCACCAGAACTGTTGCAGTTCGTGGGTGATGTCATCCCAATCCTTCATGGTGAACGTACCTTCGCCCATCATCATAATGGTCATGGTGATGTCGTCGTAGGTACGATAGACATTTGTGTCCCTAAACCCGTTACGCAGGTAGAAAGCATGGCGACGTTTGCGCTGCTCTATGTTCTCACAGACTTGCATAGGACTTTCCATATCCAAGAAACAAGTCAGATTTTTTTCAATCAGTATTCTTCTAACTTTATTACATTAAAATAATCCCAAATGCACGGAATGTCTTTTGAAAGAAAGTTTAAAAACGATTCTATTTCATCAGGATCTTTACAGGGTATGTTAAAACCTTGTTGATGGATAAAATCACATAGTTTTCCATTTATATATCTAGTCTGCATTTGATGGTGACCTGCCAAGTTGTAATCGAGCATTAGATCTTTCATGGCAACTTCCAACATTATACTACTGACATTGAAAGCTGTTACATGTTTTCCTGTCTTTGGATGCTTAGTATGTTCCTCCTCCAACACGACAAAAAATTTAATACGTCTTTCCGCAAGGTCTTCGTCATTGACTTTTTGACGCATTATCTCTCTGAAAGGATGACCATCGCCCCATAGAGCTTTGGTTAGTAGTGAAGAGGTTTCATTAATGGCTTCTTCCATTGACGGAGCCTGCCAATTGTCAAACACAGATTTTGTCATTCCTATTCTTTTTATCATAGCTCTTTTAACTTTTATTTTTCTTGATGTAAATGGCCTGATAGCTTGTCTTATAACTTGCAATCTTCATGAAACCTATGCCATGAATGGTTTTACACTGATGTCAAGTAATTTCCAATGATCCCAACAGAACTGGGGAGTGCTAGTTCAAGATAGTATCTCCAAATGTTAAATTATCAATTTCCTCAACTTCGTCAGCTATGTAAAAACATGATGGGCAGAAAGAATTCGGTACATAAAGAAGTTTCTTCCTGTCTTTGCTATAACGCACATGATGTTCATCTTCAATAAGTTCATCCTCATCCTTGTCTATCTCTTGGGTCCCATCATAACGAATTTTCCACACCTTGTACTTTAAAGGATAGTTGTAAGTATTAAGAAGATCATGATGATTAATCATGCTACAAGGTATATCTAAATATCTAAGTCGGTAGCAGTTTTTGAAAGCGCCAGGTGCAATCCACAAAGTATCTTCTTTTATTGAATATCGAGGAACATCAGGGATTTGTATGATTGTACTACCTGATGGGGTATATATGGCATCTTTAGAGGTTAATTCTGCATCAATAGCACACATTATGCTTTCTAAACTGACAGACATAATATCAAGAGCATGAATTAGAGATGCCATTTCAAACATATCGGTGGCAAAATAATATACATGTGGATCTTTCAGGTCAAGAGCATCGACAATGAAATGATTCAGGGCAAAGAAATTATCGCAATGTTCCCGAAACCATTCAAGTCTAATAGAAGTCGGATTGTCAATGGTGTAATCAAGTACTATTTGGGTAATTTCGCCAGCAATTACATTATATGAAAGGCTGAATGATGTATGAACAGCTTCTCCATAATTTTGAAAAAAAGAATGCTCCAAGCGGTTATTGATACGCTCTGATATCGCGATACTCAAAGATTTTTCGCGAAATTCGCCATAAGTGAGCCCTTGTGTACTTACAATTTTCTTCATCTTAAACAGTTATAATATGACTAAGCCGATTCTTTATTTATAGAATTAGGATTCAGCATAAATATTTTCTTCCATTACTTTATAGTATTCATGAACAAGACTTCTATAACCTAAGTCCTTTATCATATCATATTTAAAACTGTATCTTTTGTTTGTTCTTTTCTCTGTCGCAATGTACCTTATGCATTCTTGCATATAATGGTCAAGCATACTAATTGTTTCGGTCGTATTTATTATTGGGAAAAACCATCGTGTCCAAGTTAGTTCAGAGGTTATGGGGTTATCATACAATTTTTTATTAAATGCTTTAACAAAAGCTTTTGCAGCATAAATATTTTCTATATGTTTCCGGTTCTTCCATCTTAGTAATGCCCTGCTTTTGCGCCACATCTTTTTCTTCAGTTTCTTGGCTGAGATAGGAGAAATGTCAAATATCCCATCATGATATGATACACCAAGGAAGTCCCACTGCTCATGAGGATTTGAAAAAGACTCTTTTTCACAGTTAACAGACAAATGCATATCCGCAAGGTAGGAATGAATATATGTAACGTAATTTTGCCTTTCTAAATCACTATTTGCAAAAACAATCATATCATCAGAATAACGTGCATACCGATTCCCATTATTATAGAAATACCAGTCTAACTGACATAAATAGACATTGGCCAGAAATGAGGAGAGTGGAACTCCAGCCATAATGCCTTTTTTTTCATATATGATATCGCCATTAGGCGTCACTGCTCGCGAATCTGTTAATAATCTTTCAATAAAAGAATAAGCATCAATATCATCTTTCATAATCTCCTTCAGATTAGGCAGCAAGATATTTATGTCTACAGAATTAAAGTAGTCGTGAATATCTACTTTATAGACATATTTATTAGAGAGATGACGATCTCTTCTTAAATAATCAATTGCTTTCTTGACTCCATGTTTAGCACGAAAAGAATAAAGATTCTTTGCAAAAATGTAGTCATATTGCCTTATCAATAGGTATGTTAATAGCTTTAGTACATAGTTCTCTTCTCTAGAAAAAGAATAAACAATTCTTTTTTTAGAGCTGTATTGCTTGCTGATAATCTTTTTTAAAGGAGGAAGAAAATTCTCTTTGTTCTTAATTCTATCAGCAATTTTGATATACTCCCTATTATGGACAAAAGAAGATAAATCCTCAATTTGTCCTTTATCCATATTCTTCGTTGTTATCTTCTCTTCTAGAAAAGACAGCCAAATTTCATGACATGTTAACTTATCAATTACACTCATAACTAAAAAAAACGGCACCTCAAAGTGAGAGGCACATGAGGTGCCGGGAAACTCAAGGAATTATTAAATCCCGATCGTTCGGGATACGAGACCGTACATGCAGAGTTTACCTGCAAAAACTTTTTTATTTCTGCATGCTGGGCCCATCACAGGTACCACAAGGCATCCTTCAGTTTTTTATAAATATTGACTGATTTTATCTACCAACCAATCCTTGCGGAAATCAACGGACTCTTGAGAAACAGGACCATTTGTAACTGTGCTCCACCCTTGAACCCAATCAGCATAATAGCCGTCTGCAAACACTCTCACATATCCTATTTCATTTTTTCTACATGCATCAGCAGTTTCTATAACATGAGTAGCATTATATCCATTTGATGTAACCGCTACAACTGCTACAACGGGAGTTCCATCTTTCTTAAAAAGGAAATGAATAGGCAATGCTTCTTTATTGACGCTGGAGTCAAACTCTGATGGATGAACCATATAAGACACATCTGCATTTGGAAGTCTCTCTTCAATTACTTCTGCAATCTTCAGTGTTGCAACAGCAAGAGACTTCAACGACTCTTTCGGATATGATGCATTTGCCGCTTTTTTAATTTCATTCAAGGGAAGTTTGGCTATTTCACTTTGTTCTCTTTTTTTGGGGGGAGTAGTTGTAACTATAGAAAATGTCTTCTTGGGAACTGTCACCAACCTTTTTTTTGACTTCGGACTAAGTAACGTAAAATCCCACTCATTGGAACGGAACGTATGTGTAGTGCATGAGATAGAAAATGGAATTTCTTCACACGCGAGCAACTCAGGTTTCTTATTAGTTTGATCCCACGCTATTAAGACCAATGTCTCTTCCCATTTGGCCTTATGGTTTAATATGTCAGCGTAAGGAATAAAGAATTTATAATCAGCCCATACTGTTGAAGATAAGCGAGGCTTACAGATTTCAGCATAGAGACAATTTTGTGGAGACCTAGTCACTTCTTTGGTAGCAGGATTCATATATTTCCTACCTCCAGGTGTTTTTAAACAACTGGTATCTCCATTTTTAGGAATACAATACGCAGAAAGGTTCAGTTTACGTCCTATCATTCTACTTGCCACCATTTTTAATACTACTTCAAAGCCTAAGACACTTTTTTCTTTTACGTTCTTATTAATTTGAATATTAGATAATTCAACAGAAGGAACTGTCATCAATGCCAAATGATTAACTTCTTCCGGATCAGCTCCCAATGACAAAGCTTTACTAAGACATTCTTTTGCTTTTTCGGCATCATATTGGAGGCTTTTGCCCCTATAGTCCCATCCAAGATATGCTTCTGCCAATCGCAAACACGCCCATTCATTATCTTGATTGGCGGATTTTTCAAGCCAGACAATTCCTTCTTTTAGATTTTGTTTTACACCCCATGCATTTAATAAACAATTACCATAATTGCCTTGAGCGCGTGCATTACCTTTTTTTGCAAGTTCTTTATATATTGCGACCGCTTCTTTCTGTTTTCCTTCGTCAAGAAGAGAATTTGCCATGTTTATATCTTCGTCTTCTTGAAAAGAAATCATGTCTTCTTTTATGTCAATTGCATCCTCAATGCCAAGTTCTGAAGCTTTTGAAAATAGTTCCTCCGCCTTCTTTAAGTCTTTCTTAACTCCATTTCCTTCGCGATAGCAAATTCCAAGATTTCGATATGCCCATGGATTATCCTGCTCCATGGCTTTCTTATACCATTTGATTGCCTCTTTGTAGTCATTCTCTATATCGGCATAAAGTACTCCTAATTTGTTTTGTGCTTCAGCATTACCTAATTCAGCAGCTTTAAGATACCACATTTTCGCCTTGTTAAAATCAACTAGGTTTTCTTGGTAATATTCGCCCAAATCGCACATGGCATCTACATAGCCCTGTTCTGCAGCTTTTTTAAACCATTCAGCGGCTTGCTCTATATCGGTCTCTGTCCCGTAACCATTCTTGTAACAGCACCCCAGATTGTACATTCCAACATCTGAGCCTTTCTTTGCTGCTTCATTGAACCAATAGAATGACTGCTCAGGATTCTCATCAATTCCTTCATCACCCATGAAAATAAAGCCAATTTGATTCATAGCTGTTTCATCACCAAGTGCAGCCGCCATCTTATAGTTTTCCAATGCGCGGTTAACATCCTTTTCAATTCCCCACCCATTTAAATATAATGATCCTAAAACAAGGTAGCCACCACATTCATCATCTTCAGCCGCAATAGTTGCATAATCAAAAGCTTTCTTGTAATCACATTTCTCTGTGCTACATGCATACAGCTCCGCAAGTAGTTGTGCTGCGTCACCATTCTCATATTCTTTGTAATACTCTAGCATACGCTTCTCTGCTTCGCTATGGTCCTGTTCAAGTAGAGGTTCTGCACCCATATAATAAAAAAATCCTATTAGATAGTAGGCAAATTTATCTCCTGCTCCTTCGGCTTCTTTTAATAAATTGAATGCTTTGAAGGCTGTATCCTCATTCTTGGCATCACTCATAAGAATACCTCCCAAAAGCATCTTTGCTTCTGCAATATCCTGATTGGCAAATAACGTTAGTTCCTCTATTGCCACATCACGTTCTTCTTGTGGAATAGTACGAGGGAAACCTTTCTTATCGTAATACTTGGCAAAACGAGGATCTTTTTCATTAAAAGTGCGTTCTACTGATTTCGGATTTGATGTTTCCTCCACTGGAGCTATTTGTTCTGTAAGTTTAGTCCCGCATTCTGGACAGAACTTACCAGATTTTGCTTTGTATCCACAAGACGGACACACTAGTTCTGGAGTAACTTCTTGAAGTTTTCCTCCACACTCTTGGCAAAATTTGCCAGACTCATACTGCCTTCCGCAGTCTGGACACACTAATTTCATAATTGTATCTGATTATAATTTGTTTATTTAAACTTCTTTAATTTCGATTTCCATACATCAGCCAACATGGCATTGCCTTTTTGGACATATAAATCAACCATCATCTGCACAAAAATTGGATTCTTTTTGAAATCGTCATCAATTTTAATGCGACGTTCTGCCTCGTCTAAGTCCTGGGGGACTACTTTACCATAAAGGTAAAAGTAAGCCATAAATGCACCTGCTACGTATATACCATGTTCTGAGGCTGTCTTTATGGCGTCATATGCCAACCTGAGATTTGAAGCGCTCGTATTTTCCTGTATATAGAGTTGTCCTAGAAGAAATTGCACTTGATAGTTGTTTTTGGGTGCGGTTAATAAGACAGATTTCAATTCGGCTAATCCTGAAGCGTCAAGTTTACGCAAATATCCAAATTCGTCGATATAAGGCAGCATTAACTGTGTGTCAAATTTCGTTATAGCAGAAGCTTGTTTAGTGCTTTCTTCTGCAATACGTTCTGCTTCTGCCTTCCGCTTCTTCTCTTTAGCAATACGTTTGGCTTCTGCCTCTTCCTGCTTTTTCTTTTCTTCAGCTAATCGTTCAGCTTCTTCCTGACGTTTCTTTTCATCGGCAAGGCGTTTTGCTTCAGCTTCTTCCTTCAATCGCTTCCGCTCCAAGTTATATGAGTTTATTTCAGCAAATAGATTACTTGCGTAAAACACACCATCTTTTTTCATTTGCTTCAATTCCTCAGGAGATAACATATCCCCATACATTAATGTATATAAGCATGTCGCAAGATTCGAAAGATATGGTGAATGTTCACCGCCAATGTTATCAAAAAGGGATTTTGCCGTATCTATGTCTTTATCTATGAGTGCATTTACGGAGGCAAGTATAAATACATTCTCTTGAGGGATAGTATCTATCCATTTGTCACCAACATCAGCAACTAAAATTTCTGACTTTTCTATATTACCTAATCGGCGATAAGCTATGGAAGACCAAAAGGTCTGCCAGTATTTATCTTCGTAATGACTTTCGTATTCTGCCACACATTCTTTGGGATGGAGGACAGCCTGGAGCATATAATATGTAAATTGTATCTCCTCTGCTGAATAGCGCTGAACCATTGCTTTCAGTTGAGCCATCAAACGACCAACCAAATCAAGACGGTTTGCAATGATGGCCGTTTTGATATTGTTATAAGTAATCTGATGTACAGGTGACAAAGAGGATGACTTTCTCTCAGAACGTTTAGCTACATCAGACAAAATCTTATTGGCAGAGTTTTCGTCAAGCCCTAATCGGTATCGTAAATCATCCAGCTTGCGCTTACCCTCAGAGGTCATTATGCCATTGCTATATACTTTGAGGCATTCTTCACGGAAAGCAAGCTCCTTTTCGTGTTTAAGTTCCTCAGGGGTCTTTTCGCGCTCAACTTGGGTGATATTATTCGTAATAACATTATGTGAGTCAACATTACTTGTGGTAGTATTGACTGTGTTATTACTTACTGAGTGGTTATCAGACATGTTGACACCACCAGAGATGGCGTTGGCATCACCCAGATTTAGACTAAAACCTGCAGGTTGCTGTGGTTTAGTAATCAAGGCTGTTCCATCTAATGGACAAGCCATGAACTCATCAGGCCACTCTTTATTACATTTAGGACATATTTTCATTGTTGACTAATAATTCTATGTTATCTTCTGATAAAATGTTCAAATGGGCAGGATGTCCCTCGTAAGAGCCAAAATATCCTTCATATGTGCCGAGAGTATCCTTGATTTTACAATCACCAATTATGTATTCTTTACCACTTGAGTCCATGACTTTAAAGCATAAAGAATCGCCTTCTATTCCTTTGTTAATGATTTTTACTTTCATTGAAATATATGATTTACCTAGATTCTAATACTTCTATAATATTACCATTTTTATCCGTCTGAACAATATAGAACTCAGGATACATTTGATTCTTTTTTGAATATGTCAAGTTGTACGATTGCTGACCATTATACTCAACGGATTCTATTCGAGTAAGATTATCTTCATCAAGCCCAAGCTTGTCATAAAGCAGAGTGCGAACCTTTTCATCTAACAACTTTAAATTATTATCTACGAGTAATCTTGCTCGATTGAGCACGCCATCAATTCCCTGCTCAAATCTATCAAACTCCGTTTTATAGTTCACATCAGGAAGTTCTTTAGGTTCTACTGAGAATGACTTAAAAGACTCCTTTAATTGACGAGTAACATCCTGAGGGGAAAGGAAAAGTGTCGGACATCCAAATAGATTGAACTGGTTTAGTGTAAGAAACACTAAATCCTTGTTCTCGTATTTAGCACGATAATTCAGGTAATCAATCTTAGCATGCAAAAGAGCATAACCAGCTGGCTCTCCTTGAATAAGATAGCAAGCATAAAGTTTTAACATTGCTTCAGCATATCCCGCTGGCATCAAGAGGTCAACGGCACTAACACTTTCGTTGATATGATCTGTTGCAGAGCCACTTCCTATTACATTGCTGCACATGCTGCAAGTGCATGAGCCTGTAAATAGAAGAACATTACTTTCGTAGAAAGCAGTAAGGAGCATAGAATCTTCGCGGTCATACACTTCATAATCAGATACGGAACCATCATTGTTGTCAAAATAATATTGGCCATATCGAGCACCATAGCATGGGAATGCATTTATTATGGGAACTTGTAATAGTTTCATAAGTTCTGTTGTCATTCCCCAATATGCCGTTCTGTTCTCAGCACCAAGATAACCAGACATGCTCTTGTTAGGTGAACCATGCAAGTTTATAAAGAGCATATCTGTTTTTTCAAGATATTGTTTGTATTGCTCTACATTTTCATTGCTGAGATATTCTTCACCCAGCACATCTAATGTGGGACAAAGAAACATATTGTCCTTTGTGAGTATACCATCATTCTCTAATTGTTGTTGTGGCAACTTAGCCATAACATCAGCGGATGTCCAAGTCCAGTCATTTCTATCCGTTTTCCCTGAATTAGAGGTCATCATGGCATAGGTAAACGGGATTCCGTATTCTAATGAATCAAGTGCACGTTGGAAATATGCGCCCAGATCTTGCTCAATTGTAGAATCAAGAGTTCCTTTACCAACATAATCAAGTGGAAGACGTGCGACATTGAAAATGGCATCTTTTATTGATACCCTCTTCCATGCGTAATCTATAGGGAAACAATATAGCAAATCGGAGTCTTCAATGGTTTTAATATCATGTCCGATAGAAGCATAAAAGTCAGGCATCGGAATGACATCACTACCTCCAATTATAAATAGAGGTGTGTTTGCAGATTTTTCCATGCCAACTCCATCTGCATAGTCTGAAAGTAATTGGGCATAATCTATCCACGACGCATCTTGCTCTAATGCTCCATCCATGTCCTTTGCTCCCAAGTCGATTAGTTCCCATTGAAAGCCTTGAATGTCAAAAGACTTAGCTGCAAACTCTTGAATTAAACCGAGTACATCTTGGGACGTGGTATTCTTGTATTTGTTGGCAATTAGGCGGGTATTAGTCAAGATGATACCATCAGCTACTTTGTTTGAAGAACGGTGCGGAGAAAACTCATCGTGATTAACTAGGACTCCTATTGATGCTTTTTCTTCTGTAGGGCTTATTGGTGTTTGTTTCTGACCACGGGCACGCAAAAGATACTCGTCAAGTTTGCTGGTAGGACGAGAATTATCAACATCAGAACGAATTCCATGTTGTAAATGTAGCCAGCCTGTTTGACACTGGCTACATTTACTACCACCCATGTTATAACCATTGCCAGGCCCAGAATGACTGCCAAAGCAATTCATACAGATACGATATCCACATGTATCACAGACATACCAGGTCCAATCCTCGACGTATTGATGCCCACATTTCTGGCATGGAATAAACATTGACATAATTATCTCTTTTTATGAACCACCATATTTTTTCTCCAAGAATGGAAGGAGTTCGTCAACTTCTGCAACTGTTAGTGACTCTCCGTTAACTTCCAATTCTGTTTCTGGATCAATAGTGCCATTAAGTATAAGGTTTCCTATTTCCTTTAAAGTGTAATCTGCCCCAAAGTCTGGTAAATAGTAAGGAGCTTTTTCTTTGGATTCTTTTTCCACCTTCCCCGTTTTTGCAGCTGCTTTTATTTCTTCTTGGGTTATCTTGGTGGTGTAGTTAAGCGCCTTGTCCTGAGCAGTATCTGTACGCTTTTGCTCATGTTCCATTTGCTTGTGATACTCATCCTTCATAGCTTCTGTTTGAGCAAGACGTGCTCCTGCAACATTCTGAAGTGCATCAAGACTTGCTTGCTGCTGGGCTGCTTGACCTGCTGCCATGTTAGTTGCCATAGTTGCATTGGTCTGCATAGCTCCTTGCATCATTTCCATCATCTGCTTCATCATTGCAGCTTGCTGAGCCTGATTAGAAGAACTGCTTTCTGCTTGCATCTGAAGCATACGCTCATACATCTCGCGTTCTTTTTCAGTACCTTTACCTGCAGCTAAGGATTCTGCAAATGCCTTTTGAGCTGCAGCGTCCATGCCAGATATACCAGTAGCCATCAGTTGTTCTGCAGTCATATTTTGCTGAGCTGCAATACGAGCCATCTCCTCTTGGTGCTTTTTCTCAGCCATTTCTTGCTCATGCTGTTGCATTGATTGCATATTTTGACGAGCAATCTCTGCTTTTTGGCGTAAGATATCCATCTCGATCTGGCTTCGCTCCTTCTCTATACCAAGACCATCTTTTGCCGCTCTATGTGTACGTTCATATTCTGCATCCTTCTGACGCTGTTCGAAGTCAAAATCTTTTTCGCGACGAGTGTCTGAAAAATCTGCATCTTTCTCACGACGAACATCTTGGTATTCGTCCTGTCGGCGTGCCGATGCCAAATCATGTTCTTGTTCTGCGTCTTCAAGTTGGAATTGACGAACTTGGTCTTTACGTAGTTCGTCAAACCGAACGTCATTCAACTCTGCTTCTGCAAGAAGTTTACTCTTGTGTAACTGTAAATCAAGTTGAACACGAGACATTTCTGTTCGATTAGCAGCTCTTAACTGGAACTCAGCAGACACTTGGTCTCGATCGAACTTTTTGTCACGAATGCTTGTTTCAAGAGCGTCTAATTCATCTTCACTAATAAGCCGATTGCCTTTAAGTTTCAGAAGTGCAGCAAGTTCTTCATTTTCGGTCTGAGCTTCACGAATGCGTTTCTGGCTTTGAAGAAGTTCAACAAAGGCTTCCATCTCATCCTCATGGATAAGTTGATCATTATTGATCTTATCAAGCTCTTTGCGAAGATCAAGTTCATTCTTTGCTTCTGTGATTCTCTGTTGATTTTCGACTGATTGCAGGCGATTCTTAAATTCATTGGTTCGGCTCAGATAGTCTATTTCCTTATCAGTGCAAAACAGTTTCTCCTCAATAGCGCGAAAACGTTCAAATGCTTCGTTCTGAGTAGTTATATCCAGGACATTACTAATTGCAATGCCGTGAAGCAAATCCTTACTTTGTGCAATCAACTCATAGCTAATGGATGCCATCAACTCCTGAGGAAGCAAATCTCCATCTGCGTTATAATTCTGCATTAAACGCTGGAGAGTTGTTCGCATAAACGTATTGAGGGCAATCCTCAAGTCGTTTACTGAATACGAATTACGATCCATCAGGTAGGTTGTACGGAACTCATGGAAATCATAAATACGAGCTTCCATAGCCACTGCCACATCAACAGTCAACGATTGCGTACGAATTTTAAAAGGAGCAAACTCCATGGTGTTGCTTCCATCTTCAGCGGCTACGGGGCGTATGCCCATGGTGAAATTAACAACACCATCTCGCTTAAGTACTACAGAAACTACAGAAGTTGAAGTGATACGGCGAATATGTTCCCGCATTCGTTCTTTGTCTTTCTTCCGCTCCTCTCGAATCGCGTCATGACTATGATAGAAGAAATGAGCTACGCTTCTGCCGATGCGGCCAAGTTTCTGAACAAGTCCTTCTTTCGCACGGATATCTGCATCTTCTTCAATTTTTTCTTTATGAGCACTATTATGTACTTTTTCTGTTGCAAACGTATAAACGCCACCTTCCATTTCGGCAGCTTGAACGCCATCAATGAACAAGACAGCTGTTACGCCTTCCTGTACGTATACACCGTCCGCATCAGACATCTCAATAAATTCTTGAGCTGGGATGTTACGGGCAATCTGACCGGGAGCAATAGTCCATGAAACATAGTGTTTCTTATGATCCTTACCAACTGACAAAACATTCACATCTGCTTTTCCTTTTGTCGAAACAGATGCTTGAGACGAGGTTGCAGAAGGCGTTGTTGCTTGTGAAGGCTTTTCTTGTTGGTGTGAAGAAGTTGGAATAGCAACGTGCGATGAAGTATTCATAGGATGAGCATCGGCTAATATACTGACATCGTTCCCTTGCTCTCTCCACTTGTTAATCAAACGAGCACTATCATTCGGATTCTTTTTGGCGTATTCTTTAAACTTTTCCGGGTCTTTCATCGCTTTAGGATAAGACCAGAAAATACCCGTAAACAACTTGGTGTCTGGAGTCTGCTGTGGTTCATTACTTTTTGATGTTTCTGCGGTGGAAACATTCAATGGTTGTTTGCACTTCGGACAAACTTTGTACATTGGAAGGATTCTGTCGAATCCGCACTTCGGACATTTCATATTATAATTTAATATTATTTTTGATTAGTAGGTAATAGAAGATCTTGAATATTCATTTCTAAAGCATTGGCAATATCCAACAATGTATCCATACTAGGTTGAATAGTGTTAGTACACCATTTGGACACTGTTGCAGGATTTTTGCCAATTTGTTCTGCCAACCATTTTGAAGTACGTTTTTTCTCTGCCAATACTACTTTTATTCGATTAACTTCTTTCATTCTTAAGTAAATTTAATTGCTTTTTGTGCAAAGATACAACATTTATTTGAATAAACAAAATATTGGGCTGGAAAATAATAAATTTTTATATTTATCTTTAAAACGAGATGTGTTTTAATTAATCACTTTCAAACAAGATCAATAATCACGTAAACATTACTATGCAAATCTGTTTTGGGATTTGTCATTTCACTTGCTTATCGAATATACTTATCGAATATAGTTGTATAAGCGTAGTCGGGTATATCTCCATTTGCCAAACAGCTTTTTTCATTGTTCAGGTTCCATAACTCAGTAGCATATTGGTAATTGTTTTCGAAACGAGGACTTCTGCATGGTTCTGCCATAAAACATGCCAACTGCTGTAGCTCCGTATCAGATAAAACCTTACAGTCCTTATGAGAATGGAGACAATAATGGTTCGACTTTAACAGAATCGGGGTGTCAGTCTCTGTATAAATGTTCCTTATATGGAAATGGGGAACTTGGCATTCGTCATCAGTCCTGATATATGCTTCATACATCCTTCCCTTACCGAAAAATCCAATGCGAGCAATATTACAGCGTTCCTGTTGTGGCACATTTGCCATAGCTTGTTCTTGCGACATATTATTCCCTTATTCTTTTTTACTGAAATATTTCGTAATCAAATTGAAGTTGATGTCCTCTTCGTCAGGGAACGTCAGTTTTACCTTCTCATGATGGTAACAACTGATTTTGAAAAACAAGTCGTTGATATGCTTTTTCAACGGTGTCAGCCGACGTTGGTATGATACGTTGTCTATGCGTCCCCGCTTCAAACTTGCCTTCAGGTCTTTCTTCTCTGCTTTCAGTGCGTCAATCTCCTTGGTGACTTGGGCCTCGAAGGCCTCGCAGTCGGCATACACTTGGCGCATTTCCTCCGCGTTGTACCTTGTCAGTGCGTCTTCGTACTTGTCGTGCCACCTGTTGCATTCTTCTTTTATCGCCTCTATACGTTTGTTGAGGCGTTCAATCTCGCGTTTCATGAACTGCACGTCAATCATGACCGAAAAGTCAGCCTTGCTGTTGTCGTCTTCTTGATGCAAGATGTCGAGCACATTCTGAAGTGTGTAGGCTTGATAGAGTTGTTTGGCCTCGGTATAACGTTGGTTGAGTTGCATAAACGGGCCCCAATGGCGGCCGAACGACGACAGACTTACGGTTTCAGTCTTTCCGTCCTCACGCACGGCACTGCAACAGTTGCGCCCGCTCAGCGGACTGCCTGCCAATTGATAGACAAGGCTTCGACAACCTTTCTTGTCTGTGCGCATGGCTTCTTTTACCAGTCCCCACCATTCAAGATATACGCCTAAAGTGGGTTTGCGGAATCCCGATGTGCCCGTATAGGCAATGCCGTTCTGAATGGCCACGGGACAAAGGAACATGCGGCTGTCGCTCAGGATGCGCTCTTTGTGTGCCAACAGATAGAAGGCATTGCTAATGAAGAGTTGCCTTTGCTCCACGACAGTCGCCGACGGGTTAGGCACAGGGGTAGGCTTATGTCTGCCAATGATGAGATACTGCCCTGTTCGGTCCAACTCAAGAGAGTCGGATTCTATCTTCTCAGGTTTCTGTTCCGCAAGCGGATAACAGTCGAGCACGCGACCGTCGGTAAGGATGATTTTGCCCTCAGGGAATAGTCCCTTAACTTCTTTGAAAGGTTCTGCTACTATACTCATAACTATTATATATTTCTCTGCTTCAACAGCAGACTTAAAAGTTTCTCCATCAGTTCATTCACACTCCTTTTATGTCTTTTGTCACGACTCAGCTGTAGGGTGCCTGCTTTCATATAAGCCTTCTTGTTGACCTCCAGCATCATCGACTGATACAGGAACGGGCTCACTGGCGTCTCAGAGTTGCTATACGGCTCATTGATGCCTACTCGATAGCCACTGTCCTCGAATAGGTTGACAGCCAATTCTATCGTAGTCTTGTCGGCCTTAGACCAGTCTTCGTTAAAACCGATGCATATATCCACATCGCTCATTTCGTGGGGAAATGAATGGCAATCCAATAATAAGGCTCCCTCGCAGAGATGCCCACTTAGGCGTTGCTGGTGCCAATGCCATAAGTCAAGAAGCTGGGCTTCGGCTTCTTCGGGAACAAGGCGGGTGTAACCGCCAAAACATTTATATACGAAGCCTTGACCACTCTGCTCCAATGGGTCATTCCATAGTCGCTCGGCATCCACGATGAACCTGGAATACGGAAACCTGACGGTTCTGACATTCTCGTCCCTAAAACCATGAAAGAGATAATCGGTGTGCCAGTCAGTCCACTTCAGCACAATGTCATTGATAAAACGGTCGTCAATATTCCAGAAACTCAGTCGTTCGTCGTAAAGCCCCTCGACAGAGGCGTGGGGCTCGTTAAGTACAATTCGTTCGTATTGCATGTCGTTTGCGTTTTTATTGTTTGAATCCTTTTTTATGCTGATGGCTGTGCTATCATTGCAAGAGCGTCAGCCTGTTCCCCCTTTGCTGTAAGGGGAGGACTCTTATTGTTATTCTTCGACTAATTTCAGATTGTCAAACCTGTTGTTTTGCTTGTCGCCGTCGATATGGCACACTCGGTGGCCCTGTGGGATTTCGCCCTGAAAAGCTTCCCACACCAATTCGCATACTCGACGCTCGGTGTCGTAGACAATGGTGTACACCTCACCGTCAGCCTTTACATAGAGCTCTCCTTCCTCGTGCCCGTTCTGTTGATTGTTACGTTTCTTGGGACTAATTACTTTGTAGTGAGGTATATGACTGTTGTCAAGTGTCTCGTCTAACGCCAAAATGCCGTTATCAAATACGGGGTTCTTCTCGTGCCAAGGAGTCAACCACACATAGGTCTTTTCTATCAAATGATGAATTTGCACAATGCGTTCTATGCCGCATAATGATTTCTTTATCTCAAGATAGGTTCCATTGTCGTCTCCTTGAATATGAACTCGCCTGATGTCCATGATGTCGTTTTTCAAGAGGCACTTTAACTCGCTGAATCGCTCTTCGCGTGGACGTTCCATATAGTCGCAGTCATAGATGTCAATGACTAAATCATAGCAATTCTTCCTTTTGTAGAAAATCCAATAATCGTTTGTCATATTTGCTGTTTGAATATATTTAAAAAGTTAATCGTTCACCAAGCAGGTAGATATTCGACCGATTCAGCAGGTCGTAGTCGATAGGAGGTTTGTTACCCCCTATAAGGCAATCACGGCAAATCATAAGAATCTTACCCATATTGTTCTGCCCCCTCCACTCGCCGACATTTTTCAGCAGCTCACGTTCACGCTTCAGTTTTTGCCTCCATTCTTTCGGGTCTTGCCCTTCACGACGGCGGATAAAGTCTTCCCGAAGTTTCTTTTCTCGGTTACATCGCTCTACATTTAGACACCCCCCAAAAGTGGCATTTTGGTAATCGTCTCCTGTCTTGTCCCGGACCAGTGTAACACATTGTGGAACGCTGCACAGCATACGGCGGAAGTCGGCGTTACACATGCATTTCTGCCACGTCACAAACAACATCCACTGAAGCTGGAAAGCTGGGAAGTCGTTCCGTATTTTTCTGCAATTCAATGCGGTGACGAACCTATAACAAGCCCAACTGCTTCGCTCTTGCAGAATGGAGTTTTGAATGCGAAGGTGATCTTCAGTGTTGTTTGACCATTCGCCACACATAAAAAGACGTATGCTTTCGATAAAGGTATGCCCGTTGAAGTCGAAAGGGAATCCCTCTGCAGTGTTGCAGAAATTAAGATGAATGCCATTTACAATGGTTCGCAGGATATCATACGTCCAAATTTGTGGAGAGATTCCGTACTTCTCCTCACGACCTAATACAATATTATTCATGCTGCTATAATGTATTGGTTAAAAGAAAGTTCCTTACCTAAGACGTTGATGTGCTTACTGTTCAGCAAGGCATAGTCGATGCTTGGTTCACGGCCATATTCAAAAGCCTCCTTGCAAGCCATGAGTTTTTTCCACATGAAATCCAGCATAGAAACATTGTAAGTCTCTACGCCACTAAAAGCCGAAATGTAATTTTGAATGTTCATATTCTATTTTAATTAACTATAAATAACCATGTTAATTCACATCATTTTCCCACCGTGGCGAATATGTTGCTCGGTTGGGGCAGCTCAAAGGCTGTCTCTTGATGCTGTCAAATTCTCAAAGAACTAATGCTAATCTCCCGAAAAGCGTTGCAAATGTATATAAAATATTTGAGATATCAAAATAATCGGCGTTAACAATTGTTTATTCGGCAAAAGTTTTTAGATACAGCCCTATATCTCAAATTGGTTATTTATGAACATAATGGCTACATCATATAGTATAATTTGAAGAACTTATCTAAGTGTCCATGTTGGTAAACATCTATCCGTATAATATTCCCTTTGTTTTCGTCTTTATCTGAGTTACCACGTTTGTTGTCATAAATATAACTAAATGTATAATATCTCTTTTCTACTAAATGTTTTGAGTGACAACTGACCCATTCCGTCAACAATACGAAGTCATTGATGTCTCTTAAACTTTCATCAATAAGGGCCAAATTAAGGTTTGTGTCGTTCAAAAGTTCATCGTAATACTTAAACGCATTCCATTCTATCGGCAAATTGCTTTCTTTTTGACCTCTTTTCCATTGGTATGAATCTAAATCTGATTTGAACATATTATCATTGGAGTCCCAACCATAATAAGTCTTATCACGGTCGGATAACTCTACAAATTTTCCATTCCGCTCCTTGAAAAAAGTTCGTTCATAAATCATGGACAACTTAGTGCCTTTTGCATCATAGTGGTATTCATATAAGTGTCTTAGAACACTTCCATCTATGCCTAAATCATCTATGGTTTTGGTATGGATATATCCATCAGGAGTGAGGGCGTAGGTGTACTTGGAGGGCTTGTATATAGTTTGATAGTCCCATACTACCTTTTGTGTTAAGGCATTCCCTTGTTTCTTCCAATATAAAGTCTGTTTGCTTGCAGGTGCTTGTTGAACGACTTCTTGTAACTCAAGGTTTGAATTATATTTAAAGTCAATGATAATATAAGGTTTGTCTCCCCTTTGTGAATATGCTTCAATCTTGCTTATTATCTTTTGGCCCTTACTATTTCTTTGCTGACCAATTGCAGGAAAAGTTAAAAGGGAAAAGAAAAATATGCAACAGATTTTTTTCATGTATTTATTTTTTCTCATTATAGTCAATAATAATATGTAAAAATTGTTTTATTTATTGTAAGAGAGCATAATTATGTCGTTTTATATCTCAAATTGCCTTATCCAATTTTTGGCGTAAATATGTTTGTTCGCTTTGCTTGGAAAGCAATACCTATCATCTTTCCACAGTAGTATATTCTATCTTTGCGTCCTCATCCGTTGCCTCCAACTTCATAATAACTGGTCGGAGACCATCATTGCAACTGACGATGGTCACCCCAGGTTCCTTGATCCAGTCACCATAATAGAAAAGTCCTTTGTCTGCACCGTGTGCCAGGGCAAACACATACTGGTAGAGGGCTTTCCACGCCTCGTCACAAAAGCCTTTCGGCTTAGCGTAGTCAGCGTAAAATACATCGCTTACTTTCATCATGGAACAGGCTTTTAGCCCACAGATACCATATTCTTTAGCCAAGCCCTCATACAGCATCGTTTTGAGGATGGTAATCTTTACTTTCTTCATAGATATATGTTTCTTTTTATTTTTCTTTAGTGAATTTGTAAACAGCCCATGTAGGCAGAATGACCAATAACAGCAGTGACACCTCCACCAATGCGTAGGAGCCGAAATAGTCAACCAATGTATGGAATTTCAAAACTCCATCTACGAGGAATACCAGGAGGGCCAACCAGCAGAGAAAGAAGATGGTTGCGTACTTGATTTTACGTTTCTTAATTTTCATTTTCCACATCTAAATCAATCACATTCAGACAAATACTTTAAGCGAATTGCCTTTGGAAGTTTCGATGCAATGAGTTGGTGTGACTCTTTAATCACCCCCCTTACTATTGCTTCGTCCATTTCTTCGTAATATACATCGCTCCAGTGCGTCTTGTTCCAATGATAGGCTGGTGTCACGGCTGAGAATCGTTCTCTAAGCTCGATATTCCTGTCTGGTGACAGTTTCAAAGCAATTCTTGAAACTCCGTCCTTCATATCATATCTGCCACCGCCTAACCAAAGGCAGACGAATATCTTTCCTTCCAAGCGGAAGTTAAG
>ENA-OQID01000526-OQID01000526.1-human-gut-metagenome-genome-assembly--contig:-NODE-526-length-19996-cov-3.683870_pt1 | contig 19996 bp, 30 predicted proteins | sample MGYA00242567_ERZ504727 | MGnify/ENA primary metagenome ERZ504727 (study PRJEB26092, sample SAMD00036215) | human gut metagenome | host: Homo sapiens | study: EMG produced TPA metagenomics assembly of...
CACATTAAAATATAAAGTCAAATCGGCACGCTTCCACCATCGCCCTTGGAACAGTTCAGGCGCATATTGGATGGAATCCTTGCCGGGAATAATATAAATTTTTTGTTTTTTGAGCTTCGGTCGGCCAAGCAGCAGCTCAAGGCGTAGCTTAAGCAGCGATTCATAGCAGGCAGGACCGTAAGCATTCAGGCGTAGCTGGATGGTACGTGTGCTTGCACTCTCACGCAAAAAATCACGTCCTTCAGACTGCCAACGCTCATCAATCGGCTGCATGATGTCCTCGGCCGCCTCGGTACACTGCATAAAGACCACGTTGTCTGTAAGCTTCCAGTCGGGGCCTCCGTCCGTTGGCCAGGAGCGGCGTACAGGCGGCGGTATTTTCTTAGCATCATGCCCGAGGATGTCCATCAGCTCTGCCCACATTAAAGATTCAAATTCAGCAATATTTTTAACCAACTCCATCACCGTCCAATCGCGTCCCGATAGAGCGGTAAAATCCATAATCAATATCAGGCGTAACAGTGAGGATTTTGTAGCGTGCTCCGCGCCATTCCAGCTCATCGCTGATAGCTTCGCCATTGGTCGCGTGCAGCTCCACGTTCGTCAAAAATTTCATTGCCCCGGTGACGCGGTCACCTTCAGGCAATAACTGCAAATCTTTAGGCTGGGCAACGGTGACAATCGCTGCCACCTGCAGCACAATAGGATTGTCTGCATCCCGACCATAAGCTCCATCGTGCCAGCTCGCAGCGTAGCGTTTGACAGTAATGCGCTGGCAGCCTAAACGCTTGCTGCGCACCACTCTGCCAACATTAACCACGTCAATCACTCCTTACCACATAAACAATAGCCTTACGCAAGGCACCGGTATCAATCAGCGGATTAGTTTTGCCGCCCTTGCCTTTGGTCTTTTTATCTATGGTTTTCGGGGAGTTGGGCGGCCAGCCATTCTCGGCATCCGTAAACCATCTGCGGCAGATGTTCTGCGCCAGCAGGCCTGTGCGTTTGATAAAAGCATCAGCCCTCGCTCCATCGCCAGTCATAGCAGCCTTTACAGCCTTAGCGTATTCTTCTGCAATTTCGCGATGGTGCTTGGCGATAGCCGGTTCAATCACAGGACGTGGCGGAGCGTGCCATAGCGGCGAACCGTGTGTTTGGACATACAACTGATAAGCCAGGCTGTACTCCATGCCCTGATCCATGTAGCCCTGCATTTCCTCACGCATGGACTTGCGCCGGATGCCATGCGTATGGATGTACAGCAGGCTCGCATTATTGATAGGCTCATCGCCACGAGAAGTTTTCTCCTGTGGGATACCAACGTAGAGCTTATTAACACGGTTCAAAGCTTGTACTCTGTCCATAAGCCCCTGTAGGCCGCCGCTGACCGTTCTATGGGAAGTTTTTACGCTCACCATACATACATGCCTCCCTTGCCAGCAAAACGCGCCAGAGTGGCAAACTGCACGCCAAACGCAGTCAACCGGAAAGCAGCCCAACCTGCAAGGTCCTGTGAAAGCGCGGACGTATCCATAGAATAAGACACGCCGTCAGCTGACTCACTCGTAACGACACCAGCGGCCTGAGCTGCGGAAAGGATATCAGCAGCAGGTGCCCCCGGGTCTGCAGCAGACTGCATGTAAAGGGTGCACATATGGGCGATGAATAGTCCGATGGCCATCCTCCACATCTTGCCATAACGCTGCTCGCTTACACACGCCTGACCAAGCTCTACAAAGCTGTCCAGCACTATTTCCGGCAGGGGCTCAGCAAACTGTGGATAGAATGCCAGGAAGTCCTCCTTGGTGTAGGAAGGATTCTCCTGCGTTTTGATATTGCTCGCCTGCGCAATCAACGGATGGTACATGCTGCACCTCCTTATTAGCTTTCACCCTCCGCTTTGGTGAGTTTCTTGGCTTTGGCAACAGCTTCTGCCTCAGCCTTCGGAGTTTTACCACTGACCGGCACAAGGTCGCCAGACTCAACGGCCAGCGCATACAGCGGATCAGTTGCAATCCAATTGGGAGCATCCTCAATTTCCATGCCGCCCTTAGTCAAAAATCGTTCCGCATCAATGCGTTCAGTACCGTCCTGCTTCACAAAGCCAAAGCGTTTTTTGGTTAAAATAATCATTGATTGTCCTCCTCAAATAAAAAAGCCAGACGATAAACGCCTGGCTGGAATATTGCCTAATCAGATACCGATGTGGTATGCGACAGGTTGGTAATACATGAATTTAACCTGGCCGATTTGCGCTGCAAACAAAGTCAGGATGGCGGCACGCTCAACAGACGGTTGAGTATACGCACGGGTGATAGGCACAGTCAAATCAAAGTTAACCATATCCTCATCGTTAACGTAAACCATCATAAGGTCTTTTTGACCGGTGCCAGCCTTGATGCACCAACGGCAAGGCTCAATGGTGATAGAGCCGCCCTGCTCTTTAGCAATATTGTTCTGCATTAGATACTCCATGATGGAGATGTTGCCAGCGTCGGAAACCTTCTGCATGGTGATGTAAGCATACTGCTTCGGCGGAATCAGAATATGATTCGGCATGCCTTTCATGTCGTACTCGGATGCAGCCCATGCATCCACCAGCGCATTGTTGATGTCATGCAGGATCTCATCCGCGGTTTTAGTGTTCCATGCGGGAGTGCCATTTGCACCATTACCAACAGTGTAGGTAACAACATTCGGGTCATTCAGCAGACCGGTAGTACCTGCCTCCTTGAAGCCGTTGTATACATTGAGGTCAAGAGTTTTGTTGTAGTTGAGTTTAACGCCCTTATCCAGCAAATCTTCCAGATTACGGCCAATCTGCTTCATCTTTGCCTGGTCAATGAACGGAACCTGCATAGCGTGCATCCAGGTGGATACTTTGAACATGTTCTTGCTAGTGTTGACCTGCATTACAGGGATAGTAGTAGCACCGGGAGCAGTGATACTGTTAGCGTTTGCGCCAGAAGTAGCATAGTCAACATCAAAAGTAGAAGTGAATTCTACCCAGCCGCCGCCAGTCTTGGCGACAATATCGCGCTGCCAGGTTACGCTGGTCAGCGGTTCGCGCAGCTTAGGATCAACCTTTTCGAGTTCGCCTGTAATGTACGCCATGCCAGAGCTGGCAGCAGCATCCCATGCAGAGCCGCGGAATCTTTTATGACCACCATTCTGCATGGCCAAATTACCCAGATTACGCATACCAGCGTCCGGGATATAAAAGCCAAATTTTCCAGTTGCCATATTATTTATACCTCCTTATATTACGCAGAAGCACGAGTCAGCAGAGTAACTTCGCAGACATGATTCGCATCCATTGCGCCGCTAGTCCAGCGCATATTCGGAATTTCAATGGTGTTAGTGCTGTCAGCTGCAGCTTCAAAGCCGCCAACAACGCCATTTGCGATAGAAGTATTAGCTTTAACGCGCACGTAAACTTTACCGTTAGCTTTCGGAGTGCCAACATTACATACAACAGTAGCAGCACCACGCTCCAGCACAGACATATACTGACCGGGCTGATACTCGGTTTTATTTTGCTCTGCATAAGACACTGCCTGCTTAACAACACGCAGTGCAATGCCAGCGACATCAGCAGCGGTAGTTGCAGCGCCAACAGCAGTGTAAGTATTATCGTCTTTAATGCAGACAGCGGCACCAAAAGGGATAGCTGCGCTTGCCTCGTTTAACAGACGGCTGGCCACGATATCGTCCGGAGTGCGGGCGTAGTTACCGGGATAGCCAAAATTCATAGAGATACCAATTGCTTTACCACTCATATTGTTTTACCTCCTTAGCGATTTTTATAATGGGGATTATATTTTTTAGCAATCTCACGCCCCAGAGCGTAATCATCAGGCTTGCTGTCTTGTGCAGCGTTACGACGACGCATCTGCATCAGCTCGCCATATTGAGCATCCTGCTGCATAGAGCCTTTGATGAGGATAGCCAGAGAGTCGGCTGCGCGTTTACGCTGAGCCTCATTGGGGATAGCTGCAACAGCAGGCTTCAAGGTTTGCAGCAGGGCCAAGGCAGCGTCGCGGGTTTCCTTGGGCATTTCAGCCGGTGCGCATTCGCCATCGCCGCAATCGCCATCCTTGGCGTTGATTTCTTCAGGCGGTTCGATTACATCGTCCTCATCACCAGCAGGAGCAGCAGCAGGTGCTTTGTTTTGGAGCTCTTCCTCCAGAGCATCAAGAGCGTCCTTTTTAGGTTCAGCAGCAGGCTGCGCAGGATTCAGCTTAGAACTGATAGCTTTCAGCGCGTCCTCAATTTTTTTGAAGCGTGCCTCGGTAGCTTCATCCATTGCTGCAGGTTTATTTTCAGGCTGCGGCACAGCAGCAGGCGCTGGTGTTGCGGGAGCTGCGGGAGCAGGAGTTGGCGCAGGCTGAGGACGCGGTTCAGCGTCAGAGCTGCCTGCAAGTTTAGCAGCAGCCTCCATGTCCTCCGGTGTAGTAGATTCGTCGCGAGCCAGCGCTCGCAGGATACGTCCAATCAAAGATTTAGACATTTTTTTACCTCCTTTTTTATCGTCGGCAGCGTCACGGATAGCAACCTTATGCCCCGCCCTGCCTTTATCAACAACCGCTACATGGTTACCACGGATTTCCAGCTGGTCATAGCTGGAGTCGCTCGTCGGATTCCACAAGCAGTCATAGCCGCAAGATATCTCGCGTTTGCCAGCCTCAATCTTATTGATAAGGTCAGCATCGTAAATAACCAAATCAGCGACCAGACAATTACTCAAATCGCCATCGCCTCGACGCACATCACGGCACACGCCTTTCATGTACCGCCCATAGTTATCGGGAGTTACATCTTCCTCCGGATGCTCATCGCATACAGGCTTGCCCTCAAAGCTTGCCACGGCAGCACGGTCAAAGACTTCGGCTTCAGGGCGCTGGACATTATAAATGCCATCAGCGACCGGACCGCCAAACTCGCAGCCTCGATACTGCTGCGTACCGGTACGAGCAATCGGAACGTCCTTGCATATCAGAAAGCCTTCTGGCGTTTTAAGGATGTGGTCTGAGATTCGTGAGCCAAAATATGCCTTGCTCATAGCTCACCTCCAGGTAATAGTTTCTTAAATTGTTTTATGCCCATGCGCTCGATTTTGCCGTTTCGGTACACCTTAGCTGGCCACGCCACCTGGTCAAACCTGATAAGCGGTTCAGGATAACAGCGGCAATTGTAAATGTTGCCCGCATGGTAGTACCCTTGCGACTTCTCATGGTTGAGCAGTTCCGGCGCCGGAGCTTCGCTCCAAGGGATAATCACGCCATCCATATGAGCGTGAGCAGAACGCACACGAGAGTCCTCGCTCGTCCGCCAGACATACCACTCAAGCCCTGCCTCAGCAGCCCGCACCTGCGTCAGAGCAGTGCTGGCTTTAGACGTTTCCGTGCGGGCGATGAGCCTTGAATGAGCTTCGGTCATGTTCGGGTACTCTTTGAGGATATCGTCTATCATCGCCTCCGGTCGCAAGCCTTGCTCATAACCTTCAGCGACTTTGTGAGCCACCCTGTCAGCCAGAGTGAGCGGCATAGAGCGGATTAATTCAGCGTTGCGACTGATTATGCCCTCGTACACTTTCGCGACACGTGGTGAGGCAAGCTCGCGCTGTAGAGCGGTGCGGATGATTCGCCCCTTGCTGCCCTCAGCTGCTGCGGCACGCCACGTCTTATGCCCATTGCGGAACAGATGCGTGGCCATCGAGCGTGCGATTTGGTCGCAGGCACGAATAAAAGTCGGCGAACGAGCCAGCCGACGCATTATGTCAGCAATAAAAAAAGGACTGGCAACGTGAGATAACTCACGCTTCAGTCCTTGCATCAGGCGGTCAATGGCGCTGGCATAAGAGCGCTCAATGACTCGCGGCATTTTAAATTTTTTCATTTTATTACTCCAACAAAAAAAGCGCAGCTAGAAAACTTCTAACTACGCTTAAGGATTTAAATTTTCGAACCATTCATGATATCTTGCCATTTACAAGCTAAAGCACAACGCTCACTTATTGGAGCGTTCTCATCATTTACATCCCTGAGTTCTTCAAGTTCAATTTCCACCATTTTGTCAAAAATTGCTTCTTGTTCTTCTGGCGATAAATTATACGCTTCTTCAATAGTCACGCCTGTTTCCCGTTCAAAGAATTCAATTAGTTTTTTTAGCATTTTTTGCCTCCAACAATATTGCTCCGAGAGAAGTTTTAAAATTTTGTGTAGACTTATTGATAACCGTTTTTAAGCCTCCACTCTTAGTAACACAAACTTTTATCCCGTTTGAAGAGTAAATATAACCTCCGTATTGATTATCAACAGCTCTCTCTCCATTTTTGATGGTATCCTTTATTTCTTCCGCATTTATTCCCCGCTCCCACATACGGTCAAAAACATGTTTACTTATCCAACGCACATGTCCTAACTGCTTAATTTCCGCATTCATCAATAATGGCCTGTTCTGTTTAATAAACCATTCTGGAGCTATTGTTTCTTTGGTGCTGATTGTACCATTCTTTTTGCTTTCTTGCAAGTTATTTGTTTTTCCAGCCCCACCGCCAACACCATCGGCTTCACAAAATCGTCCATTCTCAGGACTATGATGTGAATTAAAATCATCAGCCTCACTCCAGAAAGCAGCATCTGCACTTTTCACTTGCCTAACAGAAGCAGACACCTGTGGTTCAATCGGTTCTTCGCCGCCAAACATTCCGCCCATCTCGCCCGGCGGCTCCACAGAGTCGGACGCGCGCTCGATATCCTCATCGGTGATGTTCGTCCAGACACCGGTGCGCTCGCTCTGCTGCTTCAGCTCCTTCAGGGCAGTGCGCTGAGAGATAAGACCAGCATTGTAGGCGGCCACAACATTGTCAGTGCCGCACTTAGCAAGGTCGGCGCGCTCTTTGTCGGTAGGCTCTGCAACCGGGTCGAATTCAAAATCAAAGTCGTCCGGCAGGCTGCCTAGTGTCGAGATGATGAACGGCGGGAGCACTTTGTTCAAAATGGGACGCAGATAAGACTCTTGCTTCTCAGCTATCATGTCGTAGTAGTTCTGTAGGTCACTCTCACCTGTAGCATTAAGACCGGAGGGCGAGCGTCCAAACAGCCGCGTCACTGGAATTTCAGCAGCGCCGCTGATGTCCATAATAAACTGCTGATAGCAATCAGCAAGACCACCGAACGTGTACTGGTGTGTTTCCAGACCATCTGCAGCATCCATAACCTGCATGCCCATATTGTTCAGCAGCATGTTCTGCGCTTCCAGCGTTCGCAGCAGCTCAGCCTGCGACTCGTTGTCCGTTGCCGCCAGAAGCTGACCTAAGTCCTGCATTTTAAGCACGCGGATATTCGCCATGAAGGTCAACTGCGCAATGTTCCAGCTCACATTGTCACGCTTACGCAGCTCATCAAAAATTGACTCAACGACAGAAGCTCCCCACTGCATCTCTGCGATTTCCTCCCAGAACGGAAGCGTATTGCCAGTGAAGCGAATTACCCTGCTATGATGAATCTTTACGGAGCCGCCACCGGCAGGATCAGTCACAGTGTAATATTTCGGATAACCATAATCAGGATCACTAATATCTTCGATGAGTTCGCTGGATGGGTTAACTCCGTTCCACCGGTCGAAAATGAGCAGCCCTGCGAAATCGCCAGGCATTATCCAGTCAAGCTGCAGCGGCTGACTAAGGTCGTAGCCTTGGTGCTTGACCAGCATCACGCCTAACGCACCACCATAGAGCCTGCCCCACTGCATGCCGCGCTTCAGCTTATCTATGAGCTGAGTGCGGCGTAGAGTAAGACTGAGCCGCTTCTCTACATCGGGGTCCAGGCCGCTGGTAATCGTTATCCAGTTTTTGAGCATGTCCGCCGGGATAACGTCGATGATGCGACGGACAATCCAGCTCTCGCGATAGAGAGCATTTAAAGTATTAAAATCACGCGACATGCGCTGCAGACTGTACTCCGTGCCTTCTAACAGGTTCGGAGTGCCAGCGCCCAAACGAGCCAGCACATTGCTAAAGGCGTCGAGTGCCCTGCTGCGTATTGGCTGCGGCTCAGGAGCTTTGTCCAGGGCGCGCCTGCGTTTTCTTTTAGACATTTGCTATCCTCCTTGGCCTGATGACTGTTGATACATAGTAGCGCACCGCATCAGGCGCATGGTCAGCTACTTTAATAGGCTTCTCCTTGCCAGACTGCTGCAGAGCCTTGTCGTCCCAACAATAGGACTGCATCTCCTTCAGCGTGTGCACTAAACCACAATAAAAATGGATGCGGCGACGGGTTAGCAGCGTGTTTACCTTGCGGATGCCCTCAATGACATCATTGTCAGCGTTGATTGTTTCCACCGTCTCCTTCGCACGCAAGCCACGGTTTCGCAGCTCAATTTTAAAGCTTGCTGCAGATGGATCAATAACCACATTTGTCGGCCACAGCTCCACGCCACGGACGAACTCAAGCAGGTCGTCGGCGTATTGGCTGTTGTCCTTCTCCTTTTCTTCGGCGCGACTGTCCCAATAATACTCACGGATAAACCACAGGTCGCGCCCATCATCGAGCACGTCCAGATACACCATCGGGTTCACGGTGCCATAGTCAATCGTGATAGAGCGCTTCATGATGTGCAGATTTTTGAGCAAATACTCCAGCTGGTCATCGCCAAAAAGCAGCTCATCACTCCACGCATCACGGTAGATAGCGCCCTGCGCCATTACCCACTCGCCCAAAATAAAGCGGCGATAGAACACACCGGAATACATTGTCCGGTAGCGTTCACGCACCTCGTCAGATAGCGACGGATTGTCGTCCATCAAGAAGTGGATATGCAGCAAGCGCTTCTCGTCGCACTTCTCAATCCAGCGTAGCAGGAACCAATGCATCGGGCTATCCGGGTTACAGTTAAACCACAGCTTAGCGCCCGGCACAGAGCAGCGGCCAGATGCCTGGTTGACGAACGACTCTGGCATGAGCGCAACCTCGTCGCAAAACAGACCAGCCAGAGTAATACCTTGGATAAGGTCCTGCGAGGATTCGTCACGACCACCGAACACGTAGAAGTAATTCAGCTTCATCGTACTGCCTTGCTTGCGAGCTATCACGATAAGGTTCTCCGTGCGTGATTCTTCCACCTGATAGCCACGCACCAGCAGTACAGGCTTGAGCCATTTCCAGACGTTGCGCCGGAAGCTGCCTACGGTTTTGCCGCACATGGCAAAATTCTGGCCATCGTAGGTATCCATAGCCCAAATAACAAAAGAGACGGCCATCGCTACCGTTTTACCAGCACGGATGGAGCCGTCAGCTATGATGCCATTGTAATCGTGGTAGGGAGAATCTTCACACCACCACGTCAAGATTTGCATTTGTTTTTTACTGAACTCATAGAACTTGATAACAGGTTTGATAATACTACGCAGCCTGCCAACGATGCTCATTATTTCCACACATCCTTTGCACTGCGCTTGATTGCGTCGGTAAAGCCATCGTCCTCATATTGAGACTGCTCTTCGGCATCCTTAAGAATTTTCTGCCCTGCCGTGTCACGCAGGAACGTCGCCGCCTTGGTATTGCCCTGCATAGCAAGCACGACCTGACCTAGCAGCACAGCCTGCTCAACGGTTACATTGATTTTACCGTTCAGCAGATTAATTTTGCCGTTCGGCCCCATTAGGTCACCCAGGCACTCAACATTCTTCAGCTCGCCACGTTTGAGCGGCATCTGCAGCAGGTCATCAAGGACCTCACGCATGGCACGTTTGCGGCGGCGAGCTTCACCAGACGCGCGACCGCCAGAAGAAGCTATTCTCCGTTGTTCGTCCGTTGTTCGTTCGCCTAATGAACGAAGATTATCAGGATTAAGAGCCACCGATTACCTCGGCCTTCCTGCCGGTGAGAGCCTCCCAACGCTTAACGATGACATCGCAGTACACAGGATCAAGCTCCATGCTGTAGCATTGGCGGTTGATTTGCTCGCAGGCAATGAGCGTGGAGCCAGAGCCGCCAAACAAATCAAGCACAGCATCACCTTGCTGGCAGCTATTCTTGATGCACTTAGCACAGAGGGAAATCGGTTTCATGGTGGGATGCTCGGCGTTGCGCGTGGGCTTGTCAACATGGATTACACTGTTGACCTCTTCCGTATCCACAGCCTCCACATTGTCGGCACGCAGACAGACGGTCTTCAGTCCGATGCTGATGTGGATGAGCTGATGCCCATCGGCATCGTAGCCAACCTCCACCGGATAGTTGTCCGGGATAACAGTCGACAACTTGCGACCGCCAAAAAAGCGGTGCTTCGCGCCAGGCTTCCAGCCGTAAAGGATGGGTTCATGCTGCCATTGGTAGTCCTGCCGTCCCAGCGTAAATGTGTTCTTGCACCAGACAAGGTCCTGCTTCAGCAGCAGACCGGCATCGACAATAGCCTGCCGGAACTCGACCGCACTGCGACTAGCGTAGCATACGTAGAATGACGCGCCGGGCTTCATCGCTGCAAAATAATTATCAAACACTGCATCTAAAAAGTTTTTGAATTCAGCCTCACTCATCGAATCGTTTTTAATGGTGAGCTTTTCTTTCGTTCCGCCTTGATAAGCGACATTGTAGGGAGGATCAGTAAAGACCATGTCAACCATTTGCCCCCCCAATAAACGTGCTACATCAGTACGATTTGTTGAATCGCCACATAATAAGCGATGGTTCCCAAGCTGATAAAGAGTACCAGGAGTCGTGATGGTGTTCTGCTTGGCGGCCTCATGCGCTGCATCCACATCGAAAGCATCCTCCTCCGGTTCAGGCTCCGGCATATCAAAGCCGAAGTCGCCCATGTCGATACCTTTGATGTCAAGCAGCTCGCTGTTGAGCATATCCATGTCCCAGCTTGCAAACTCGGCGGTTTTATTATCTGCCAGACGGAACGCCTTAATCTGCGCCGGCGTAAGGTCATCCGCCATCACACACGGTACAGTCTTCATCTTAAGTCGTTTAGCAGCACGCAGACGCGTATGACCACACACGATAACATTGTCCTTGTCAATAACAATAGGCTGCTTCCAGCCGAATTCTTTAAGGGATTCCATAACCGGCTTCACGGCTGCATCATTGCGCCGCGGATTGTTTTTGTACGGAATCACATCGCCGATGGGCATATCAATGATTTTCATAGCAACCTCCTGATTGGTTGGTGCCCGGACTACCGCTGAGGATTTGAGAATAATAAGGGATGTCCCGTCCCTTAGGTTACGGTTTCCGGGCATAAAAAAAGCGCCCGGCTAAAAGCCAGACGCTCCATACACAAAAAAAGAACCCGGAATCTAGTACCTAACAATAAGCTACCGCATCCAAAGTTCCTCTCAAAAAAGTATCGAATGTTCGAGTACCATCAGAAATTGCATCACTCTCAATCGAATTTTATCGACACTTCTCCACGGTTTTTATTATACCATAAAAATCACCGCTTTTTCTCACGCCTTTGTGAACTCTTTGTGAATTTTAAAGAAAATAAGACCGCCCACCACACGATGAGCGGTCATTAAATTATTTAGTATTAAACACCACGCTGTAACCAGCCTGGCGTTGCAGCTCATCCATGGCTGCCTGCTGCGACGGCGTAAATCCACGGTACTCCAAATCATCAGCACTGAAACGGTACTGCGCCGGATATACTCCGCCACGCTTAGGTTTGAGCTTAAACTCCTTGCCAACAGGGATATGCAATTTTTCAGCAATCACAGGATACAAATTAATCATTGTCATATCAACGCCTCCGCTCCATATAACATTAACGCCAGCTGCCGCACCAGGCGCGTACGTCTGCGCTGGATAGCAGCTAGCGACTCACCCATGAACTCAGCCAACCCAGCAAGGTCAAACCCCTGAAAATACAGCCTCTTTATAAAAGCCACATCTTCTTCACTATTCATGCGCTCCAAACGCAACATCGCTTTATTAATGTGATTAACTTCTGCCGTATCGCGTTCAAGCTTAATCTCCACAGCCATGATTTTCGCTGCCTGCTTTTCTTCAGGCGTAAGACGTACACCAGAAGTACCGCCCCAGCAGGTAATGTCCTTAGACTTCTCGGTGTTCTTCTCCTTCTTCAAATCACGTATGTCCAATTTATAACGCTTGATGTTCTCAAGCAAAACAGGATAAGCATACAAGCGAGCCTCTGTCGCCTTATAGCAGTCCTGCGGCTTAGGCTGGCTATTTAAGGCAGCCAGCGTTGCCACAACAGTATCATGAATCAGTTTTTTGTTGTCCACCTGATCCACCTCCTATGTGTAAAAATAAATTCAATAGCAGCTCAGAGTGAGAAGCAAGCAGCTTCCTCGCCGCTTCGAAATCTTGTGGCTCTTCCATTCTTTAAATTATCCAGTTGTTTCTTTGTAGGCATCCATCTCACACCACCTTAATCCCACATCATCAATAATATCCCAAAATTCTTCCACATCATGCGGTACAACGTAGAAGCCTGTTTCGTTTTTCTCAAAATCAATGCCAACATGATGCAGCTCATGCCTCAGCAATGTTTCCAGCTGCTTTTCGCTAAAGCCAACTACATTCGGTTCATAGACCACAATAAAAAAATCATAGGGGCAGCACCAGCTGTAGCGGTCGCTCACTAAGTTGCAGTCCGCAAATATCGTCCGCTTATTGCGCTTCTTCTCTTCCAGGCTGGATAAGTAGGCTATTTTTACTTTAGCAGCCTTGATATCCGCAAACTCCGGCAACGTGCGTATCAGCTTATTAGCCATCAGCCTATACTTTTTACTGTGCTCCATTATATACCTCGAATTCTTCTACCCTTGCCGGACGCGCCGCTACCGGACTGAGATCCATAATGCTCAACAGCGTTTTTACCCTCGCTCATCATGCAGATCTGTTTACGTATAATCTCGTCTTTGAGAGCCAGTTCCTTTTCCAGCTCGTCATTCAGGTTGCGCAGCTTGTGATTTTCAGCCAACAGATAACAGATACGCTCTTTAGTATTTTCTTCCATGTTAAAGCCTCCTTAAATATTCATCGGGCCGCAATTATCTCAAGGATAATATTCATTATCGTCAATCATTCTATTACTCCTTTATAAAAAGCGGTGGCGTGGCTGCCGCCGCACCCATGGGCTATGCTTAACAATATTTTTTGTGTGCATATTTAACATCATCAGCAATAGTTTTCGCATAAATAAGAGTTGTTTCAATCCTCTTGTGCCCAAGCATTTTTTGTACCTGCTCAATCGGCATGCCGCGTTGTAAGGCCATTGTAGCCGCCGTATGGCGCAGCCGATGTGGAAACGTATGCATCCCTAAAAGCTCGCCAGCTTTTCGGATTATGTCCTCCACGCCACCTGTCCCTAAACGTTTATAAGGTTTTTTGTCGCTCACGAAAAGGGCCTCGTTGTCATCTTTGCGACTTTCAAGATATTGCGCCAAGAACATTTTTGCTACGGCGTTTAAATATACTTTGCGTTCGCGTGAACCTTTGCCCATAACAATGGCTTCTCCGGACAATAAATCTACGTCCCTACGGTTCAACGCCACCGCTTCCGCAGCGCGACATGCTGTAGACAGCAGAAATTCAAATATGGCTCGTTCCTTAATGTTTTCGCCAATAGCCTGCCGGATCTTCTCCACCTCAATCGCCTCAAGCGGACGTCTGATGTGCTCGGGGAATTTTATTTTTTTAATCCGGCGCATCGGCGAGCGGTCGATAATATCTTCCTCCTCACACCAGGTGAAAAATGAGGATAATATTCGCCGTTGATTATCAGCGTGAATTTTCGAGCTGTTGGTCATTGTTTCCGCCAAACTCAGCCTTATATCAGTCACGTTAATGTCTTGTATCCTTTTGGGAATTTTTTCTAAAGTTGAACGCAGATGATAAAAATAAACCTGTAGGCTTCTTTTGCTGAGACCTTCTATTTTTTTCGCTATAAAAAACCTCTTTATGATATCCGCATTGTTGCCGTCATCGACAACCAATTCTTTGCATGTTCTCGCAAGGGTAAATCCCTCAAATTTTGCGTACATTGTGTTTTGCAGCAACATCAAATCTTTACCGGATAAAACCGTCCCCACGTCATTGAGCACGGATTTTATGTACGTATCTCTGAGGTCTTCATCTGGCATCATAATCACCTCTTATTTCAGGTATCGCTCCATTCAATATATACATCAACGTATGATGCTTTGCATACACTTTATTAGCCAAGGTATCTCCATGAGTAACGGCGGCACGGAGGCCGTAGAGGTTAAGCTGGAGATAGCACATATTGACGCATTTTTGGTCAATGTCCCAAGCGTCTATCAACAGCACCTGCTGGGGGTTGTAACCAAGCTTAGCTATCTTGGACACATAGCCCAGCAGCATCGAGCCGCTGCCACATGCCGGCTCTGCTAATTTTATATACCCCTTTGCTGCAATAGCCTTCCTGATGTAGTCAGCGTCATCGACGACATTTGCAGTAAGCCTGCCCAACGAAGACGGCGTAAAAAATTGACCTGCCTGTTTACTATTAGCCTGCAGCCGATGAAATATCTGCCCTAGGTAATCAGTGTATTCTTTGTTTGCGGCTGAATAATCCATAAGCTCCGTCAAATCTGCCGTTATACCCTGAAATATTGGCAACTCGTCCTTATACTCATCATAAAGGCTGCTTAAATCAAACAAAGGCTTACCTTGTAACGCGGCTATCGCGTTTAAATTTTCTCTGGCAGCGGCGCAAAGATATGCGTCAAAGGCAATCGCGCCGCTGTGCTTAGAGCAGCTTTCAAAAGATTGCACTATCTTGTCAAATCTTTCTTTTTCCTGAGATATTGAAGTTATCAATGTAAAGTCACCTCAACTTTTTCAAGGGATTTTTGCAAAATGTTGCAAGAATCTCTTCTGCGTCAGCTTCGGCAGCTGCCTTCAAGCAAGCAGCTGCCTTATGCAAATAATCGTCATCGCCGCTGCACTGCCAGTCATTGATACACAGCTGCGCATCATTCACAAGGCGATGTTTATAATCTTCAATGTTCATTTATTTACCACCTTTCTGCAATCAACCATAATGCTTTACGCTTCATTTCTTCCTCCGGTACAAATTTCCAATATAGAACCGCACCATGGACAATACCAATAATCGGCATTGGTACGGATTCCGTAATCAGGGCAGGTTACCAGCTCCTGCCCCGGCCTCTGGTAATACTTTTGCTCAACGTGTCCTCTCGGCCTGCCTGTAACTCTGCCCCGTGTCTCGATGCCATGCCTTGCATCACGTTTCTGGCGCACATGACTGCCGCTGCACAGCTCGCATCTGCGGGCTGGTGTGCCGTCCGCCTTAATCACAGCAGGGCGGCCACAATATACACACAGCCCTTGAGCACGGCGCTCCTCTTTAAGCTCCTTGCTTGCCATTGTTAAACACCTTATATCCTTTGCGCTGCGCTTCAATGTCTAACACAACTTGCGCCTCGGCGAACGTATCATAGCCTGCAGGATTCGCGCCCGCAAAGCGATGCACATGCGCTCTAATCGTGTCACTGACTGCGTCAATAGGCTTTGCGAAAATCTTATATTTGCAGCTCAGGTCCTGACGGACAAACAGCACTTTATCCTTATAAATGTAACGGCCGCTCATTACTTATCACCTCCAATTATTTGCAATGATCGTGATACCCAACAGCGCATATAACGCAATTTGCACTAAGCGCAATTCAGGATCGTCGGTTTCCAGCCACCATCTAAACATTACTGTCGCCAGCATCAGGAGGAAAACTCCCATCATCGGTTCAACAGCTCTTAATATTGCCATCTACCTTTGCGCTCCTTTCTATACAGCGTAAAAATCGGAACGTCGTAATGGCTGCCAATCACTTCCGGTTGACTTTCCGCCAGCTCCGGAACAGCCTCAACCTTTTCCGCCATACGTTGGCGGATGTCTGCGTATTTCTCAGTGATTGGGTGATACGTTTGGTAAACGCCTACCTGACCGTTAACCGTTGTAAGCATCGGCATGCCTACGTCCCACGGCAAAAAGTATTGCAGATAGCTGATTTGTTTACTCAGCTTCTTCAGCAGCTCTGCATGCTGCTTATAACTAATCATTCTCATTGCTCTCCTCCTCTACGCGCTGCTTCATGGCAGCTTCTACATCCGCGATAACATCAATGTCGCCGGGGCTAAGCTCCTTGCGTTTAATCTTCACGACGTACTCATGCGCCAGATTGACCATGTTTTCTATACGGGTGTCCTTTTTCTGGATGGCTTTAAAATCGTTCATCAGTACCAGACACACCGCGCGCATCATTGTAAACGTGATGCTGGTTATCAGCTTGTTGGTGGCCTCCTCTTTGGCGATGTTGCAAAACGTCTTGTCGAGGTCGCTCATCTTAACATCCTGCTTAAATGCCTTTCTGGCAGCAGCTCTCCGGAGTGCTCTGTTTACTCCCATGCTCTCACTCCCTTAAGGTAATTGGTCGATAAGCTCCTTTTTTAGAGCTTTATACTGAGGCGTTACCGCCCTTTGTTCGTTTTCGTATCTAAATTCACATTCACCCGGCGCTGGGTTTTCTCTCAGCGCATGCACCTGCAGTCCGAGGCGGTGGAACATCTTACGTCTTGGGCAATCCTTGACCACGTCGCCCTGAGGGCAGGCGTAACAGTTGAGGCTTGCGCCGTCGACTAAATCCAAAAAATCAGACTGGCTGATGGTCACCAGACGCTCGCTGTCGCTCCTGTCATAGCGGAAATCATCGTAATGAGCCACCTTAATGGCTGTTTTCTCCACGCGACGCACCACCTTGACTTCTTCGACCGGGTCCAGTTTACTCATGCGGTCATTAATAACCTTGTGCGTGTAAGTTTTGGCCATGCTCAGCCAGCGCCGCCAACTTTTGTTTTGGGTACTGTCATCTTTGAGAATTTTCTCCAAGGCCTGTACAGCAGCGCTCAGCCACATCAGCTGATTGAGCTCTGTGCTGGCCATGTATCTTGACTCTTTCATGGGTTATTCCTCCAGCATCTCACGACACACCATGTAATGCTTTTCCACCATGTACATCTGGATCAGGGAGTAAACGACGATGTCGCCCAAGCTCTCCATGAGCTTATCAATGTTGATATCCTGGCCTTTGCCATACACATGAGCGATGTGCTTACGGCAATAGGCTTTGCTCTCCTCATACATGTCATAGTAATCACCGCTGCCAGAGTGCAGCAGCGCACCGGCGCGGAAGTTGGCCAGGTCGTCATCGTTTGCGTACTGGTCATGCTTGCGCTCCATCAGATCCATGAGCTCACCGGCTTTTGAGTTGATGTATGCCGTCATATTGTCCTCACTTAAGGCATCTTGCTGTTCTTCTTTAAAATCCATTATTTTTCTCCTTTCGTAAGCCCCCACCAGGGCGGGAGGCGACTGCGCAACCGGCCTCCCGATACTTCTTTGTGCTTGCTTGTATATACTTCACGGTTCAGGGTTATGCTGCTGGCCGTGGGTGGCTGATTAATACCTGGGCTTTTTGCAGCCCAAAGCTTTATAAAACATCGCCTGTCTTATCAGGCTTGCGCATTTGGCCTCCATGATGTAGCCATCTTTAACTTTTTCCATCCGGATGATGTCATTAACCTTGTCCAGTTCAGCGCGCCATTTTTTGTATGTATCGCAGTGAGCGTGGCATGCAACATGACGCTTTTGGCAGTCTTTGCAGCAGCCGCTACTCATCTTTCTTTCTCCTTGCCGTGATGCTTGCGCCACTCATCAAAGGTGATGGCTGCTGCGCTGGTAGGAGCTGCCATCGTGCCCATAAGAGCGCCGACGCTCTCCAAACCGCCGCCATTGTTTGCCTGCCTCAAGGCTCTAGGCTCAATCTTTGCGGTAGGCTGCAGCAGCCCGGTTTTGCTTTTGCCCAGGATATACTCGTTGCTGCCGCGCTCCTTGGTGCGTTTGCAAACGTCCTCGTACATACGGCGGACCTGAGCCCTTACAGTAGGCATATCCTCAGCCAGCGTCATCTGCAGGTCGTGCCAACCAAAGCTGGCCACAGCCTGAGCAATCTCCGGGCGGCTAAACGTAGGATATTCCCCCCAAGGAGTCGCCTGCATCGCCCTCTCAATCTCAGACCACGCTTCGTTCCACTCACGGATGCGGCTGTCATCATCTGCCGTTCCGACCAGGCTTCTGCTGGCCTCAACGATTTCAGCAATGCTGGGGAGAAATTTGTTTTCTAAGATTATTTTTTGGCACGCTCTCTCCAGAACATTGACGGGTATATCTTTAAGCATTTTTACGTAAATACTAGGGCGTTGGCCGTCAACAGCCTGCCCATAAGCTCCAAACAATGTTGCTATAATTCTGATGCGTGCTTCGGCTTCGCTGTTACCCAAATAAATCATCTCCGCTCTGTTCTAAGATTTTTCTCATCGCCTCTGCCGTGGCAGTGACATCATTTTTAGGCTTTCCCCGCTGCCTTTTAGGCTTATCACCACCAGCAACGTAATTCCTTGCGCATGTCTCGACGTAACCGAGCTTGCGCACGTTATTTCTGGACGCCGTCCTAAAGCCGTATATGGTGGCTTCTAAACCAAAATCATCGACGATAGCACATATTTCCTCAACAACGCTGGCTGTTAATGGCGTTTTGATATGCTTCTCATAAGCGCTTACAGCCTCGTTGTATGTTTCTTGGTCATGTTTCGTTCCGGGAAAATGGTTATCGTTAACCGCTTCGGCGTTATCGGTTTGCTTATTACCCCTATTACATAGGGGATTAGATAGGTGGATAGAATAGGTATTGTCGTCCAGATTTTGGACACCCCTGTCCAGATTTTGGACACCCCTGTCCAGATTTTGGACACCCCTGTCCAGATTTTGGACACCCTGTCCAGATTTTGGACAGCTCATAACTTCATCCCAACCTTTATCGCTGAACGTGTACCAGACGGTTTTATCCCATGCGTATTTATTAAAGACACCTGTCAAAAGCAATCCTTGCTCTTTTAGTTTTTTTAAAGCGTTGTGGATTGAGCCTCGCTTTAAAAAGTCCATGCTTTTTTCAATTTCTCTCACCGACGCGTAGGTCCAATATCTGCCATCGTGATATTTAGCAGGATCTTGTTTTCTTTCGGCTGACTCAAGGTAATACTGGAAATAGCCAAGGAGGAAAGCCTCGGTTATTCCGTATTTTTTTGCCAGCTCTCCCTCTAAGCTATATCTCATGGCTCGTTACCTTAAAAATCCTTGGCGGCTGCATTCTCGCCGCTGCGGTCCTCAAACAGATTGCCTTGCAGCTGCCTCATGCCAATCCAATGGCCTGTATCAATCAGGTTGGGGATGCTGCAGCCCTCTTTATCCCATCCGGCTTTGAGGTTGGCGTAAACCTCGGTAAAAGCATGGATATCGTAACCACGCAGGGTACCGTCGCTTTTGATTTGACGCAGCGCATTATACAGATGGACAAGCATTTGCTCATAACTTTGCTCATATTTATCGACGTTGTCCTGATAAATGGTGATAACGTGCGTAAATGTTAAGCCGGTAACCTGTTTAAGGATTTCCTGCCAGCGCCCGCCCAGCACAGCAACATCAACAAATTTAGGCTTATCGCGATACATCGCCTTGCCCTTCTCGGCTATCACAAACAGGATAGTCGAGGGGTTACAGTCATGCAGCTCGCTGAAGCGCTTCCACATGGCGCGAGCAAGCGGCGTATAGCGGCCATTAGCAACGGTGTAATCAAAAGCACCATCGAAAAAGATGCGGGCACCCTCCGAGTGCTGGTCTTTAAATGTCGGATCTATATTTCCGGCAGCCGGAGCTGCATCGTCCTGCTCCTCGATTTCTTCAGGAGTTAAAAACTCCTCATAGTCTGCGGTCATATTCCCTCCTCCTGCTGGCTCTGAGCCTTGCCAGCACGGCAACATATCTGACTAATTGTTTGCGTCTTAAGGGGTGCATACAATCACCGGCTTTCCTGTTTCGCGCTGCACAGCCTCTTTAAAAATTCTGGCATCTCCGTTTGCCC
>ENA-OQID01000545-OQID01000545.1-human-gut-metagenome-genome-assembly--contig:-NODE-545-length-19520-cov-4.452811_pt1 | contig 19520 bp, 12 predicted proteins | sample MGYA00242567_ERZ504727 | MGnify/ENA primary metagenome ERZ504727 (study PRJEB26092, sample SAMD00036215) | human gut metagenome | host: Homo sapiens | study: EMG produced TPA metagenomics assembly of...
GAGGGCATGAAGAACGTTACCGCCGGTGCCAACCCCATGGATATCCGCCGCGGCATGAGCAAGGCTGTTGCCAAGGCCGTTGAGACCATCAAGGCCCACAGCCAGAAGGTCAAGGACAGCAACGATATCGCCCGCGTCGGCACCATTTCTGCCGGTGACCCCGAGATCGGCCGCCTGATCGCCGAGGCCATGGAGAAGGTCACCTCCGACGGTGTCATCACCATCGAGGAGAATAAGACCACCGCCGAGACCTACAACGAGATCGTGGAAGGTATGCAGTTTGACCGCGGCTACCTGACCCCCTATATGGTCACCGATACCGACAAGATGGAGGCTGTTCTGGACAACGCCGCCATCCTGATCACCGATAAGAAGATCAGCGTCATCCAGGATCTGGTCCCCCTGCTGGAGCAGGTGATGCAGAACGGCATGAAGCTGCTGATCGTGGCTGAGGACATCGAGGGCGAGGCTCTGTCCACCCTGATCGTCAACCGCCTGCGCGGCACCCTGAACGTCTGCGCTGTCAAGGCTCCCGGCTTTGGCGACCGCCGCAAGGAGATGCTGCAGGATATCGCTATCCTGACCGGCGGCACCGTTGTGTCCGCTGATCTGGGCTATGAGCTGAAGGACGCTACCGTCCAGATGCTGGGCCATGCCCGTCAGGTCAAGGTCACCAAGGAGAATACCACCATCGTGGGCGGCGCAGGCGATAAGGATGCCATTGCAGCCCGCATTGCACAGATCCGCAACCAGATCGAGGCTTCCACCAGCGATTTCGACCGCGAGAAGCTGCAGGAGCGCCTGGCAAAGCTGGCCGGCGGCGTTGCAGTCATCAAGGTCGGTGCTGCTACCGAGGTCGAGATGAAGGATAAGAAGCTGCGCATCGAGGACGCTCTGAACGCAACCAAGGCTGCTGTTCAGGAAGGCGTTGTCGCTGGCGGCGGCACCGCTCCCATCAACGCCATCCCCACTGTGCGCGCCCTGTGCGACACGCTGGAAGGCGACGAGCGCACCGGTGCCAAGATCGTCCTGAAGGCTCTGGAAGCTCCTCTGCGCCAGATCGCCAAGAACGCCGGCCTCGAGGGCAGCGTCATCATCGACAAGATCGTTTCTGCCAACAAGCCCAACTACGGCTTCGATGCTCAGAACGAGGTCTTTGTTGAGGATATGATCGCCGCCGGTATCGTTGATCCCACCAAGGTCACCCGTTCCGCTCTGGAGAACGCAGCATCCGTTGCTGAGATGGTGCTGACCACCGAGAGCCTGGTCGCTGATCTGCCCGAACCCCCCGCTGCTCCCGCAGCCGGTGGTGACATGGGCGGCATGGGCGGCATGTACTAAGCCGCACCGGCTCCCCGTACCAATTCAATACGCTGCAGAAGGCAGAACTTCCCACCCGGGAGGCTCTGCCTTCTTTTTTGTTGACACCCTTTCCAAACAAGAGTACACTTAGAAAAATTGTTTTTGGGAAAGGAAACACCAATGAACACTGCCGCTTTTACCGCCTACCGCGAAAAAGTTGTGTCCAACTGTGCCCGTGTCATTGTGGGCAAGGAGGATGCTACCGAGAAAATTCTGGTCAGCTTCCTCTGCGGAGGCCATGTATTGCTGAAGGATAAGCCCGGCACCGGCAAAACCATGCTCCTGCGTGCATTTGCGCGCACGGTGGGCGGGGGCTTCAAACGGGTGCAGTTCACGCCCGACCTGCTGCCCTCCGATCTGACCGGCATCAATTTCTACAACCAGAAGTCCGGTGAGTTCGAGTTCCGGCCCGGCCCGCTCTTCACCAACTTTGTGCTGGCGGACGAGATCAACCGCGCCACGCCCCGTACCCAGTCGGCCCTGCTGGAAGCCATGGAGGAAAGGCAGATTACCGTGGACGGCGTGACCAGCCGCCTGGCTGAGCCCTTTATGGTGCTGGCCACCCAGAATCCGCTGGAATCCTTTGGCACCTTCCCGTTGCCAGATGCCCAGATGGACCGTTTTTTCATGCGGCTGTCGCTGGGCTATATGACCCGGGAGCAGGAGCTGGAGGTGCTCTCCCGCCCCTCGGCCCAGACCGTGCTGAACGAGCTGCAGGCCGTCGTTACTCCCGAGGAGACCGCATACGTCCGCACGGCTTACCGGGAGGTCAAGGTCTCCGAGGAGGTCAAGCACTACCTTATGGACATCGTGGAAGCCACCCGCACACAGAGCGGCTTTGTCAGCGGCGTATCTACCCGCGGTGCGCTGGCGCTCTATCAGGCTGCGCAGGCGTATGCCTCCTTGCAGGGCAGGGAATACGTCATCCCCGAGGACATCAAAGGGCTGGCCCCGGCGGTGCTTTCTCACCGCATTTCTCTGGGCAGCAGCATGAACGCCGAAGCCGCCGCTCTGCGGATGCGCAAGCTGTTGGCCGAGATCACTGTGCCGCTGGAGAGTGCGGAATGAGCGCCGTCATCTTCGCGCTGCTATTGGTGGCCACAGCCCTTGGGCTGGAGCGTTACAGCACAGTCCACAGCTTGGACGATGTGCAGGGGCGGCTGGAAGTGGAGGATCATCTTGTGGAAGCTGGGGAGCCCGCCGTGATCCACCTTGTTGTCCGGAACAGCGGCCCCCGTTGGAAGATGTTCCTGGCGGCAAAGCTCCACCTGAACAAGGAGTTTCTTCCCTGCGCGGAGCACCACATTACGCAGGATCAGACAGGTTGGGGCCACACGGTGCGGTTCACCACCTGGCTGCGCCCGGGGCAGGAGGCGGATTTCTCCACCGCCCTCAGGCTGGAACGCCGGGGCCGCTATGTGCTGGAACCGATGCAGGTCATCGGCGGCGATTTTCTGGGTCTTGTGGAACAGTCCCGCACCGAGCGGGGCTTCCACGAGCTCATTGTTCCGCCCAGGGAGTGCGCTCTGCCGGAACTGGAAGAGATGCTGGGTGGTTTTCTGGGTGAGCTTTCGGTGAACCGCTATCTCTACGAGGATCCTATTCTCACGGCGGGTTACCGCCCCTACACCAGCGGTGACCCCATGCGCTCCATCGCCTGGAAGCAGAGCGTCCGGGGGCAGGGACTTATGGTCAAAAAGTGGGATTACACCACTGAGCCCCGGGCGGTGGTGCTAGTCCATGCGGATACCAAGGATTACGACCACCCGGAACCGGCGGAGCTCTGCTACTCCATGGCCCGCACAATCTGCCGGAGGCTGGAAGAAAAGGCGGTGTCCTACCGCTTTGCGGCAAACGCTGCCTTTGACCTGCTGCTCAATGCGGCTCTCTCCGGTGAGGAGTGGAGAAAGCCGCTGGAAACCCCGCAGGGCTACGGCCCCGAACACTACCGCAGGGTGTTGGAAATTCTGGGCCGCGCCACCGGGCAGACCGCCCTTTCCTGCGCGCGGTTCTGCGCCGAATACTACCACCCGCAGGAGCAGGTCGGCTGCATCGTGGTGACAACGGAGCCGGAAGAAGCTGTGCGTGCTGCCGTGCAGCCCCTGCCTGGCATTCCGCTGCTGGTGCTCACTCCGGAAATGGCCATAGAGACGGCCCAGACAGGGGAGGCGGGCGCATGATGTTCTTACATACCCTGCGCCTGGCAGGTGATCTGAGCTTTTACTATGCCTTTGCGGGCTTTTTTGCCGCCAGCTTCGGTGGGACACCCATGCCGCTGGTGCTGGTCTGGCCTGCCCTCTGCTTTGGTCTGGCCTCCTGCTTTGAGGGCAGCCGTCCCCTCCGCACCACTCTTGCGGCCCTGAGCGCGGCGGCGCTGCTCTTCCTGCCTACAGGGGCGGACAAGTTCTGCTACTTCCCGGCGGCAGTCTACCCGGTGCTGCTGGCCTACACCGGCGATTTTGCCCTTTCGCCGGTACGGCAGGCCGAGCGCCTGCGCTGGCTCTGCCGGGTGTGGCCCTTCTTTGCAGTGGCAATGCTGCTGTGGAACGCCAACGCGGTGCTTTCGACGGCCCTGCCCTTTGCGACGGCGGCAGCGGTGCTTCTGGTGGGGTTCAACCGCACCACCCGGCAGGACCCGGAGATCTCCACCCGGCCGGGCTATCTGCTGCTTTCCGGCGGCGTGCTGGCGGCGGTGTGCGCAGGGCCGTTTCTGCTCAGCCGCAGTGTTGTGGTTGCCGGTGCAAAGGCGGCTGCATCTGCCGTTTACTTTGGCGGGATCGTGCCGGTGCTGCAGCTGTTTTTGAACAACATTGTGGTGCAGGGTGTAACTTGGCTGTTTCACGGCATCCTGCAGTTCATCCGCTGGCTCTTCACCCTCTTTCCGCCCAAACCGTTGGAGCGCACCGAGATCGTTTCTACCGATGAGGTCATCGCCAACGCCCAAAAGGCCGCCGAGGACGCAGAACCGCTCATCAACGGGATGTCGATGCTGACTGTGCTCGGTATCCTGCTGGCGGTCCTCTGTGCGGTGCTGGTGGTGCGGCATTTCCTGCGCCAGAAGTTCCGGCACACGGACACTGCCTGCACGGACACCACTGTCCGGCATAGCACCCACAAGCGTGCCCGCCGCTGGCCCGGACTCTTCCTCAGCCCGGTGGACAAAGTGCGGCGGGAGTATGCCATCTATCTGGACCACTGCCAGCGCCACGGCGTGACCATCCTGCGGGGCGATACCAGCCTTGACCTGACCGGCCGCGCTTTCGGTATGGACTTTGCCGCCGAGGCCGAGCTGCGCCAGATCTACCTCAAAGCCCGCTACAACGGCACCGCCACGGCCGAGGATGCCGCCCGCGCCGCTGAGCTCGTCCGAAAAATCTGCTCCTGAACGCATCAATGCCCCCTTTCCTGCCCATCCTAAGCGGGAGAGGGGGCGTTTTCATGTCCGGCAAACGGATGCTGGTCCTGTATGGGGCCCTGCTGTTCTGCTTTGCGGCGGTGGTCTGCCGCCTGTACTGGCTCTGCTCCGACACGGCCTATGGGGCCCGGGCGGCGGCGCAGAGCGTGGTCACCCTCCACCTGCCCGCCCGGCGGGGCAATTTTTATGATCACAGAGGGCAGCTCCTCACGGGGCAGACCACCCGCTGGATGGCCCTCTGCGTGCCCGGGGAGGGCAGCTATGCCCGCCTGTTCGCCTACACCGATGCCGCCGGGCAGGCGGCGCTCTACCAGAAACGAAACGCCGCATCCCCATTTCTGCTGGAGGTGGACCGGGACGTTTCCGCGCTGGGCGTTTCCTGCTGGCCAGCGGCACGGCGAAGCTCTGCCGCCCCGCTGGCAGTGCAGCTGCTGGGGTATCTCGATGGCGAGGGCCACGGTGCCGCCGGCCTGGAAGCCGCCTTTGACGGACTGCTCACCGGCAGCGGGGCGGGGGATACCCTGCTCTGCACCGTCAACGCCCAGGGAAAGCTGCGGGCCGAGCCCGTCCTCACCCCCGCCGACAGCGGTGCTGTGGGGGTGCAGCTGACCCTTTCCCGGGAGATCCAGCAGACCGCCGAAGCCGTGGCCAACGAGACGATGCAGAGCGGCTGCATCCTGGTGCTGGACACCGCCAACGCCAAGGTGCGGGCCTGCGTCAGCCGCCCCGGCTATGATCCGGAAAACATTTCGGCCAGCCTGAACGCCACGGACAGCCCCCTGCTGGAACGGGCATTTCAGTGCTATGCCGTGGGCTCGGTGTTCAAGCCAGTGGTGGCGGCAGCGGCGCTGGAGGCAGGGGAGAGCGGCTTTGTCTACACCTGCCCCGGCTGGTGCGCGGTGGATGGCCGGATCTTCCGCTGTGCGGGCGGCATCCCCCATGGCGAGGTAGATCTGACCGGTGCGCTGGAAAAGAGCTGTAACGGCTACTTCATCCGTCTGGGGCAGGTGCTGGGGGTCGATGCCGTCCGCGCCATGGCAGAGCAGCTGGGCTTCGGGCAGGCGGTCCCGCTCACCGATGCCCTGCACACGGCGGCGGGGGTCCTGCCGGAGCGGGAGGCTCTTGCGTCCAGCGGGGCCTACGCCAATTTCTGCTTCGGGCAGGGGGAGCTGCTGGCATCCCCCCTCCAGGTCGCCGCCATGATGAACACCATTGCCTGCGGGGGGATCTGCCGCACCCCGCTGCTGCTGGAGACCACTCTGGACGAGACCACCGGCACACCCCTCACGGCGCTTTCCCATGTCCGGAGCAGTCGGGTGCTTACAAAGCGCACCGCCGCCGCCCTGCAGGCTCTGCTGGCGGGTGTGGTGGCCGGGGGCACCGGCCATGAGGCTGCCCTGCCCGGCCAGACCGCGGCAGGCAAGACCGGCACGGCCCAGACCGGCCAGTTTTCCGGCGGCACAGAGCTGAAAAATTACTGGTTTGCGGGCTTTGTCCCGGCAGAGCACCCCCGCTATACCATCGTGGTGCTGCAGGACACGCAGGCCGAGCCTGCCTTTTCCAGCGCGGCCATCTTTGCCCGGGTGGCGGCAGGGCTGGAAATTCTGGCCCCGTAGCCCACGGTTTTTCTTGCATTTCCCGGCCTTTTGTGCTATCATACACTTGTATTTGTATGCAGTCTCTATGAAACTAAAGATAAAAGGAGCGTTCCATCCATGTCTGTCATTGAAATCGTCGGCGGTGCCATCCTGCTGGTCGTCTCGGCCGTCATCATCCTCCTCACCCTGATGCAGCACACCCACGGTCAGGGTCTGGCCGGTGCCATCAACGGTGGTGTGGGCGGTGCCAACAATGCACGCCTGACCCCTGCGGATCAGATGCTGGCCAAGGTGACCCGCATTGCAGGCATCGTGTTCTTTGTGGTGGCTATCCTGGCCTGTGTGTTCGCCAGCCGTCTGGCCTGAGCACCCGTGTACAGCCCCGTGTAAGGCGGGGCTGTTTTTCTGTCTAAACCTCTCGTGGGAAAGAAGTTGTCCGGGTTCCATTGGAGAATGCCGGAAAAGTGTTAAGGAGAAAAATATGTCATTACGCGATAAAATTGAACATGCCATCCAGAACCAGCCCTGCATGGTCAAGGACCTCAAGGCAAAGTTCGGCGGCGACCGTGCCGCGGACCGCAAGGTGATGGAGGCTCTGGACGAGCTGGTGCACGATGCTGTGGTCTGCCAGAAGTCCGGCGTGTTCTTCACTGCCCGCTCCGGCCGTGCCGAAAAGGCCCTGCCCTGCAAGGTGGTCAAGCTGGGCAAGAACTTTGCCTTTGTGATGCTGGAGGATGAATCCGGCGATATCTTCATCCCGGGCCGCTTCACCCGCGGTGCCATGCCCGGCGATTCCGTTCTGGTGGAAAAGTTTGCCCACCCCCGGGTGGAGGGCAGCGATGAGGGCGAGATCCTTGCCGTGCTCGAGCAGAAAAACGACATGGTGGGCACTGCCCGCCGCATTGAGGGCCGCCTGAAGTTCGTGCCCGATGACTGCCCGGCCATCTCCATGACCATCCAGCGCGACTGCGAGGGCGGCGCGAAGGACGGCGACAAGGTGGCTGTGGAGATCCTGCAGCGCGGGACCCGGCAGGAGGACCACCGCGTGGGCGTTTCCATGCGCTTTGGCAGCTGCGAGGAGGCCAAGCGCTGCGCCAAGGCCCTGCTCTATGCCAAGGACATCCACACCCGCTTCCCCGAGAAGGTGCGGGACGAGGCCAAGAAGTTCGAGGACATGACCGTGTCTGAGGAGGACTGCAAGGGCCGCATGGATCTGCGCGCTCTGCCCATCTTCACCATCGACAGCGCCGAGACCAAGGATATCGACGATGCCGTCAGCCTGACCCGGCTCCCCGGTGGCGGCTATGAGCTGGGCGTTCATATCGCCGATGTCTCCCACTACGTCAAGCCCGGCAGTGAGCTGAACGAGGAAGCCTTCAACCGCGCCACTTCGGTCTACTATGCGGATCAGGTCGTGCCCATGCTGCCCAAGAGCCTTTCCAACGGCATCTGCTCCCTGAATGAGAAGGAGCTGCGCCTGGCATTCTCCTGCCTGATGCGTCTGGATCAGGACGGCAATCTGACCGACTACAAGTTCGTCAAGTCCATCATCTGCAGCCGGGTCAAGGGCGTGTATTCTGAGATCAACGCCCTGCTGGCCGGCACTGCCGATGCCGAGACCCAGGCCAAGTATGCCGAGGTGCTGGATCAGCTGCCCGCCATGAAGGAACTGTACGCCCACCGCGCCCGCCTGCGCAAGGAGCGCGGCTGCATCGATTTCGAGAGCGGGGAAGTCAAGCTCATTCTGGATGAGAACGGCCACTGTATCGATGTGAAAAAGCGTACCTCCGGCGAGAGCGAGGCCATGATCGAGGAGTTCATGCTGCTGGCCAACCAGTGCGCCGCCCACTTTGCCCGGGTCAGGCAGATCCCCTTTGTCTACCGTGTCCACGAGGAGCCCAACGGCGAGAAGCTGGAGCGCCTGCACAGCCTGCTGCAGGCCTGCGGCATCAACGACCACTTTGCCAAGGAGGTGCCCACCCCCAAGGAGCTGAGCGCCATTCTGGAAGGTGTGCGCGGCACCCCGTTTGAGCAGATCGTCAACACCGGTATGCTCCGCTGCATGTCCAAGGCCTGCTATGAGGAAAAGCCCAAGGGCCACTATGGTCTGGTGCTCAAGGATTACGCCCACTTCACCAGCCCCATCCGCCGCTACCCGGATCTGGCCATCCACCGCATGATGACCGACCTGCTCAGCGGTACCGACAAGGAGACCATGATCGTCCGCTACACCGATTTCGCGGAGAAGGCCTCCAAGCATTCCAGCGAGCGGGAAGTGCTGGCCGTTCAGATCGAGCGCAAGGCCGAGGATTACTACAAGGCCGAGTACGCCCGCCGCCATCTGGGTGAGTGCTACGAGGGCATCATCTCCGGCGTGACCCAGCGCGGCATCTTTGTGGAGCTGGAGAACGGCGTGGAGGGCTTTGTGCCCGCTTCCAGCCTGACCGCCACCGGCACCACCCTCACCGAGGGCATCCGCCTTTCTGACCCCGCCTCCGGCAAGACCTGGAGCCTGGGCGACAGCATGATGATCACCATCGTCCGCGCCGATATCAACCTTGGCAAGGTCGATTTTGAGGTGGCACCTGAAAGCAAATAATCCGTGAACGTTCAAAAGCGCCTGCTTCTTCGGAAGCGGGCGCTTTTTTGTGGTGTGTGTGGGGGGATTAAACCCCTCAGGCGCTTTGCGCCAGCTCCCCTGGTAGGGGAGCCCTTGGCATAATGGTGCAGTCTGTGCGGAAAGGGGGACTTGCAAAGCTTTATGCAATGCCAAAGGCCCCCCTATTAGCGGGGGCTGTCACCGCAGGTGGCTGGGGGTTATACACAGTTTCGTCATATTTCCGACAATGGTTGTGTTTTGTATAAATTTTATACACTGTTCAGGATTTGTTTGTTGTTCTGGAAAAACCACTGGGGTATACTAAATACAACGAAAGGGAAGGCGACACAGAACCATGAACGCGGTCTTCCCAATATGATTTACAGGAGGTTCCCAGTATGTATTATTCCAGTGGCAACTACGAAGCATTTGCACACCCCAAAAAGCCTGAGGGCGTTGACAATAAATCTGCTTACCTCATCGGCTCCGGTCTGGCGGCCCTGACTGCCGCCTGCTACCTGGTCCGTGACGGCCAGATGCAGGGCGACCACATCCATGTGTTTGAGAAGGACCCGCTGCCCGGCGGTGCCTGCGACGGCTACAAGTACGATATCGGCTATGTCATGCGCGGCGGCCGTGAGATGGACAACCATTTCGAGGTCATGTGGGACCTGCTCCGCTCCATCCCCTCGCTGGAGACAGAGGGAGCCAGCGTGCTGGACGAGTATTACTGGCTGAACAAGGAGGACCCCAACAAGTCCCTCTGCCGTGCCACCGTCAACCGCGGCGAGGATGCCCACACCGATGGCAAATTCGCCATCTCCGATCAGGGTGCCATGGAGATCATGAAGCTCTTCTTCACCCCGGACGAGCAGCTGCAGGATAAAAAGATCACCGATATCTTTGACGATGAGGTGTTCTCCTCCAACTTCTGGATGTACTGGCGCACCATGTTCGCCTTTGAGAACTGGCACAGCGCGCTGGAGATGAAGCTCTACCTCAAGCGCTATATCCACCACATCGGTGGTCTGCCCGATTTCACCGCCCTGCGCTTTACCCGCTACAACCAGTACGAATCCATCATCCTGCCCATGGTCACCTACCTGAAGGACCATGGCGTGGACTTCCAGTACGAGACCAAGGTCACCGATGTCCAGTTCCGGATCGAGGGCGGCAAAAAGCAGGCCAGCAGCGTGACCGTGGATCACAAGGGTGAGAGCAGGATCATCGACCTCACCGAGAACGACCTGCTCTTCATCACCAACGGCGGCTGCGTGGAGAGCTGCACCATCGGCTCTCAGGACAAGGCCGCAGGCTTTGATCCCACCATCAGGCCGGGCAACGGCTGGGATCTGTGGAAGAAGATCGCCGCACAGGATCCCTCCTTCGGCCATCCCGAAAAGTTCTGCTCTCAGCCGGAGCTGTCCAACTGGGAAAGCGCCACCATCACCACCCTGGACGAGAAGATCCCCCAGTATATCAAGAAGATCTGCAAGCGCGACCCCTTCAGCGGCCACACCGTCACCGGCGGCATCGTCACGGTCAAGGATTCCAGCTGGCTGCTCAGCTGGACCCTGAACCGCCAGCAGCAGTTCCGTGATCAGCCCAAGAACCAGCTCTGCGTCTGGGTCTACGGCCTGTTCAGCGACAAGCCCGGCGATTACGTCAAGAAGCCCATGCGCGACTGCACCGGCCGCGAGATCTGCATGGAGTGGCTGTATCACATCGGCGTGCCCGAGGAGGACATTGCCGAGCTGGCTGAGCACAGCGCCAACACCGTGCCTGTGATGATGCCCTATATCGATGCCTTCTTCATGCCCCGTGCCTTCGGCGACCGCCCCGACATCGTGCCCCAGGGCGCTGTCAACTTCGCCTTCCTGGGCCAGTTTGCCGAGACCGGCCGTGACACCATTTTCACCACCGAGTACTCCATGCGCACCGGCATGGAAGCGGTTTACACCCTGCTCAACATCGACCGCGGCGTGCCCGAGGTCTGGGGCAGCACCTATGATGTCCGCAGCCTGATCGATGCAACGGTCAAACTGCGTGACGGCAAGAAGATCACTGATATGGATCTGCCCTTCATCCAGCGGGTGGCCCTCAAGGAAGTGCTCAAGAAAATCGAGGGCACCGACCTTGAGAAGTTCCTCAAGGAATACCATGCCATCTGATGCTGTCTGAGAATCGTCCCCCGATCCTCTGACCCTCTTTTCTGAATGCGGCAAAGCCCTGCACCCTTTCCATGGGATGCGGGGCTTTGCCCTTTTTCTCGGAATTTTCAAACGTTTTACCAAAACAGTATGACTGCTGTGGGATTCCTTGACACGAATTTTACAAAAATCCCTTGCGGAAACTGGGGTTCTATGTTAAGATTTAGGTAACAAACAGCCCTCTCGGTCTTGCTGAAGCCTGCCAGTTCCCCAAAAGGGAAAACAACGCAGCACAGCGTGGAAGGAGAGGGCTGAAAGAGCGTATTGAATCAAAGGAGGTCTTTCCCTGTGAAACAGTTCATTACCCGCCGCAGCTTTATCAAGGCTGCCGGTGCTGCCACGGCACTGACCGCAGTTTCTGTCGGTGCACCCGCCGCCTTTGCGGAGGAGACCAATTGCTTCTTTGGTGACAAAGCGGATGTGACCATCCTCTACACCAACGATGTCCACACCTATATCGACAACAAGTCCCCCAAGCCCACCTATGCTGCCATTGCTGCCCTGAAAAAGAGCATCGAGGACACCGGCCGGGATGTGCTGCTGGTGGATGCAGGCGACCATATCCAGGGCACCGCTTACGGCTCCATGGATGACGGCGCTACCATCATCGAGCTGATGAACGAGGCCGGTTACGATCTGGCCACCCCCGGCAACCATGAGTTCGACTACGGCATGGCCCGTGCCAAGGCTGTGATCCAGGAAGCCGACTTCCCCTATGTCTCCTGCAACTGGGTCGATCTGCGCACCGGCTTCAACGTTCTGCCCAGCGTCAAGTTCTTCTTTGTGGGCGGCCGCAAGATCGCCTTTGTGGGCGTGACCACCCCCGAGACCTTCACCAAGTCTACCCCGGCCTACTTTATGAACGATGCCCAGACCAAGTACATCTACGACATTCTGGGCGGCGAGGACGGTCAGAAGCTCTACGATGCCGTTCAGGAAGCCATCGACAAGGCTGAGTTCTGGGGCGCTGACACCATCATCGGTCTGGGCCATCTGGGCGTTGACCCCTCCTCCTCTCCCTGGACCAGTGAGGAAGTCATTGCACACACCCACGGCTTTACCGCTTTCATCGACGGCCACTCCCATACCGTGATGGCCAACAAGCAGGTCACCGATGCTTCCGGCAAGGCAGTCACCCTGACCCAGACCGGTTCTTACTTCAAGAATATCGGCAAGATGACCGTGGGCGCAGACGGTACCATTACCACTGAGCTCATCAACACCTACGAGGGTCTGGATGCTGCCGTGGCCGCCACTGCCTCCAACTGGATCAGCGCAGTGGACGATATGCTGGGCGAGGAGATCGCAGTGGGTGATACCAAATTCTACATCAACGATCCCGCCACCGGCAAGCGCCGCATCCGTTCCGGCGAGACCAACCTCGGCGACTTCGTGGCCGACGGCATCTACACCTACTTCAACGAGATCGAGGAGCTCCACTGTGATGTCGCCATTATGAACGGCGGCGGCATCCGCACCGATGTGGAGGCTGGCCCCTGGAGCTTCAAGACCTGCAAGACCGTCAGCCCCTTTGGCAACGTGGCCTGCCTGATGTCCGTGACCGGCCAGCAGATCCAGGACGCTCTGGAGTTTGGTGCCCGCTTTGCCGGTGCTGAGGGCAAGGAGAACGGCGGCTTCCTGCAGGTGGCAGGTGCCAGGTACACGATCCACCCCATGATCCCCAACACCGTTCAGACCGACGATAAGAATGTCTGGACCGGCAGCGCTGCCACCCCGCGTGTCAGCAATGTGGAGATCTACGACAAGACCACCGGTACTTATAAGCCCCTTGACCCGAACGCCACCTACGCTCTGGCCGGCATGAACTACACCCTGCGCAATCTGGGCGATGGCTTTGCCATGTTCGATGGCGCGACCCTCATCAAGGACTATGTCTCTGAGGACTACCTTGTCATGTCCAGCTACGCAGCCATGTTCGGCGGCGTGGATGCCAACGGTCTGCCGCATCTGGCAAGCGCCAACAGCCCGCTGGCCGATTACCCCGGCTACCTGCTCAACTACGAGGACCCGTACGGTGCAGGCCGCATCCAGATGATCTGGTAAATTAAGGATACGACCCTCTCTGTCAAAGCCTGCGGCGTTGACGGAGAGGGCTATTTTATGCAGCATTGTCAGCAGGAAGCGAACCCGATTTGTGGATCAGGATAGGGGAAAGTTGCACAAATCCGGCAGAACATCCTTGTATACTACGCCAAAGTTTGTAACTTTTTTTATTTGTTTGCTTGCGAACGATCTGCGCTGGAAGTATAATAAACAGGCAAGTAATATATCAGCTGTGCTGTGGCAGGCACAGAGACAAAGGAGAAACATTATGCAGACACGGTATACCAGCGCCGACCAGTGGGCAGAGGCCAAGGACGGCGTGATCCCTGCACCCTACGCTCTGGAAGAGGGTGAGCAGATCATTGACCAGTACCTTGAGCCGGTCATCTTCCACAACGTCAACGGCCCCGACATCGGTGTGACCACCTGCGGCGTAATCGTCAAGGACGGCCTGTACTTTAAGGATCTGGACAACAGCGGCGAGCTGGCCCCCTACAAGGATTGGCGGCTGAGCCCTGAGCAGCGCGCTGAGGATATGGTCAAGCACCTGCGGCTGGATCAGCAGGCAGGCCTTGTGCTGAACACCCTGTTCAACACCCCTGTGGTACCCACCCGTGCCGAGGCCACCAACGCCGAAGGCAAGCTGGAGCTGGGCAAGATCTACAAGCACCACAACCCCGGTGAAAAGCCCATGCCCGGCCCTCTGCCCGGCATGACCGTCAGCATTGATGACAGCCACGTTCTGGAAAAGCACATTGCCGCCGGTGTTTACCGCGGTGACATGCGCTGCGAGGCCGGCATGGTGGCCCTGTACCACAACGCCGGCACCCAGATGCTGGAATACGAGGCCTGCAAGGGCGGCGTGGCCATTCCGTACTCTCTGCACACCAACCCCATCAACATCGGTTACCCGGACTCTCTGGGCATCGGCGCGGCTGTCATTGGCGACGGCAACACCGACATGGTCTATGAGATGGCCCAGACCGACCGCAAGATGATGAAGGCCGAGGGCCTGAACATCATGTATGGCCCTCAGGTCGATGTGACCTCTGACCCCCGCTGGCCCCGTACCTCCGGTACTTATGGCGAGCGTCCCGATATCACCAGCGATATTGCCGAGGCTCTGGTCAAGGGCTATCAGGATGGCGACAACGGCCTGAACGAGGGTTCTGTTGTTCTGACCATCAAGCACTTCCCCGGCGATGCCCCCTCTGAGAATGGCTTTGAGCCCCATGTGCCCATCGGCCAGTGGCGCATCTACCGCACCCCCGGCTCTATGGAGAAGTATCATCTGCCCCCGTTCCAGCGCGCCTTTGACCACAAGGTCTCTTCCATCATGCCGGACTACTCCCGTATTGCCACCGATGGCCGTGCCGTACCCCAGACCTACCGGGGCGAGGTGACCAGCACCGAGGAAGTGCCCAGCGCTTACAGCAAGGAGCTGATCACCGATCTGGCCCGGAACAAGATGGGCTTTGACGGCTATGTCAACTCCGACTCCGGCATCACCACCGTTCAGATCTACGGCGTGGAGAACCTCACCGAGCCTGAGCGTTACGCCAAGGCCATCTCTGCCGGTACCGATGTCATCGGCGGCAACACCGACCCCGAGAACATCGTCAAGGCTGTGGAGGATGGTCTGCTGCCCAAGGCAGATCTGGACCGCGCCAGCTACAACCGTCTGCTGAGCCTGTTCCGCACCAAGCGGGTGGATAACCCCTACCTCGACCCCGACAAGGCCGATCAGGCCCGCGTGGACAACTTCGACGGTGCCAAGAAGAAGGCTTATGAGGCCAACCAGAAGGCCGTTGTTCTGGTCAAGAACCACGAGAAGCTCCTGCCTCTGGCCAAGAGCCAGAAGGTCTGCATCGTCACCTTCAAGGGTGTGGACTCCGGCTTTGCACAGATGGCACAGGCCATGGGTGCCGGTCTGGGCAACACGGACGAGGATGCCGCTCTGCGCAAGACCCTGACGGAAGCCTTTGAGAAGAAGGGCTACACCGTGGTGGCCACCCCGGAGGAAGCCGATGTGCTCTACCTGCACGTCTGGCCCATTAGCAATGGTCTGGTGTTCAACCAGTACGCAATGCCCGTCATCGAGATGGGCGAGATCGTCACCGACGAGCGCGAGCGCAACAAGAGCCAGAAAAAGACCGGCAACAAGGTCACCGTTGTCACCCTGAAGGACGTGGAGAAGATCAAGGAGCTGGCCGATGCCATCCATGCCCGCGGCGGCAAGGTCGTTGGCACCTGCGTGGTCTGCAACCCCTGGCTGCTGGACAAGCTGGAGCCCTACTGCGATGCACTGACCATCCAGTACACCGTCAGCACCGTTGCCCTGAACAACGCCCTGAACGCTCAGGTCGATGTCATCAGCGGCGACTTTGCCCCCACCGGCAAGCTGAGCCTGACCATGGTCTCTGACCCCGCCGTCATTGCCATCACCGAGCAGGAGATCGACGGTGTGGTGCGCGAGATCTGTGCCTCTCCCAACGACGTGCCCGGCTACGATAAGGATCAGTACATTGATCCCGCCATCCTCGCCAACGTCAAGGGCGGCAGCTACGCCTACTGCGATGCCGACGGCAACTACTACCGCAGCGGCTTCGGTCTGAATTACTGATTGCCGTTAACCAAAAAGAGCGATGCAGCGTTTGCTGTATCGCTCTTTTGCTTTCTCTGTGAACAAAAAAGAGAACAAAAAAGACATCCGAAGTGTTCGGATGTCTTTTGGTTGGGGATGAGAGAATCGAACTCCCACAAGTAGAGTCAGAGTCTACCGCACTACCACTATGCAAATCCCCATCAGCTTGGGTCTGTCTTGCGGGGTGAGCCGCTCAACGTGTGCTATTATACGGAAAAAGCGCCGCTTTGTCAAGCGCTTTTTTGAAATTTTTTGCAGAAACCGAAAAAAAGACGCACTTTCGCAGGAGTTCTTGCGGGCTGCTTGATTCCGTCATCCTTCTCGTGCTCTTTGCATATACTGGAAATCAGAAGAAGCAAAGACGCACAAAGAGGAGGAACTGCTATGACCCAGACCACGCAAAAGGAAAAGACCCTGCTTTCGCCCCGCATCCCGCGGGACACCGAACACGAGCGCTACCACCCGGAGCTGGAGGAGGAACTGAAAGAGTGCCTGTTCTGCCTGCACCGGAACGAGATGATGTTCGACCTTGAGGTGGACACCGACCTCATCGAACAGCACATCTATGAGCGGCAGGCCCTTCTGGCCCGCTACCGGTACTTATTGGGAAAAGCCCGGGAGCTGGGGCTGCATACAATATTGGAAAAGTATCAGCCGGTGGGGTAAGGCTTCGTCTTTGTACAGCTTACAAAATACTGCCCACAGAAGATGCGACAAAAATCTTGACAGAATCCCTGAACCGTGCTATCCTATATCAAGATAACAATGCGCAGGTGGTTCTGCGTATCAACTATTTGGAGCTAGAGAGGTTTTTCATTATGGAACGTATTAAGACGATCGCTACTCGTGACCTGACCAAGAGCGTTGTGACCGGTGGCTGCGGCGAGTGCCAGACTTCCTGCCAGTCTGCCTGCAAGACTTCCTGCGGCGTGGCTAACCAGAAGTGCGAGAACAGCAACAAGTAATTTCTGCAAATCGGATGCCGCCTTTGCCGGGCGGCATTTTTTTATGTAACAATGGAATGGAGAATAAAATGGTACATCAGTATCAATTGAACGGCTATAACATCGTGCTGGATACCTGCAGCGGCTCGGTGCATGTGGTGGATGAGGTGGCGTATGATGTCATTGCCATGTACCCCGACCACACCGCCGACGAGATCGTTGCCGCCATGATGGCAAAGTACGGCGACCGTGAGGACGTGACCGAGGCCGACCTGCGCCAGTGCATCGATGATGTGGCAAGCCTGAAGGAATCCGGCAAGCTGTGGAGCCCCGATACCTATGAGAACCTCGCGTTCGATTTCAAGAACCGCAACACCGTGGTCAAGGCCCTCTGCCTGCATGTGGCCCATACCTGCAACCTGAACTGCTCCTACTGCTTTGCCTCGCAGGGCCGCTATCAGGGCGAGCGTGCCCTGATGAGCTTTGAGGTGGGCAAGCGTGCAATGGATTTCCTCATCGAGAATTCCGGCAGCCGCCGCAACCTCGAGGTGGACTTCTTCGGCGGCGAGCCTCTGATGAACTTTGATATGGTCAAGAAGCTGGTGGCCTACTGCCGTGAGCAGGAGAAGATCCACAATAAGAACTTCCGCTTCACCATGACCACCAACGGCATGCTCATTGACGATGATGTCATCGACTTCTGCAACAAGGAGTGCCACAACGTGGTTCTGAGCCTGGACGGCCGCAAGGAGGTCCACGACCGCTTCCGCAAGGACTACGCCGGCCATGGCAGCTATGATACCATCGTGCCCAAGTTCCAGGAGTTCGTGAAGAAGCGCGGCGATAAGGGCTACTACATGCGCGGCACCTTTACCCACTACAACACCGACTTCACCAACGATATCTTCCACATGGCAGATCTGGGCTTTACCGAGCTGAGCATGGAGCCCGTGGTCTGCGACCCCAGTGATCCCAGCGCTCTGACCGAGGCAGATCTGCCCATCCTGAAGGAGCAGTATGAGATCCTGGCCAAGGAGATGATCAAGCGGAACCGTGAGGGCCGCGGCTTCACCTTCTACCACTACATGATCGACCTGACCGGCGGCCCCTGCATCTACAAGCGCATTTCGGGCTGCGGTTCCGGCACCGAGTACATGGCTGTGACCCCCTGGGGCGATCTGTATCCCTGCCACCAGTTCGTGGGCGATCCCAAGTACCTGATGGGCGATATCTGGAAGGGTGTCACCAACACGGCAGTCCGGGACGAGTTCAAGCACTGCAACGCCTACGCCCGCAAGGAGTGCCAGGACTGCTGGGCAAAGCTCTACTGCTCCGGCGGCTGTGCAGCCAACTCCTACCACGCAACCGGCAGCATCACCGGCGTGTACGAGTACGGCTGTGAGCTGTTCCGCAAGCGGATGGAGTGTGCCATTATGATCCAGGTGGCACAGAATCAGGAGCTGGCCGCGCAGGGCATCGAAGTGCCCATCCAGCTGGGCTCCACCTGCAATGCCTGCGCCGACGGCGAGGCCTGCGAATAAATGACCACCCCCATCGTCGATTTTGTGCGGCGGTACGCCCAGTCCGGCACTGCCCGGCTCCACATGCCGGGGCATAAGGGGCAAAGCCTGCTGGGCTGTGAGCCGTGGGATATCACCGAGATCCGGGGGGCCGATGAGCTCTACGAGGCCGAGGGCATCATCGCCCGGAGTGAGGCCAACGCCACCCGGCTGTTCGGCACGGCCCACACCTATTACAGCACCGAGGGCTCTTCCCAGTGCATCCGGGCCATGCTCTGCCTTGCTATGCAGGGTGCGCCCCGCACCGGCAAGCGCCCGGTGCTGCTGGCGGCCCGCAATGCCCACAAAGCCCTGCTCTATGCGGCGGCTCTGCTGGACTTCGACATCCGGTGGCTCTGGCCCGCGCCGGACGCCGCCGGGGCGCTCTGCACCTGCCCTGTGGAGCCGGAGATGCTCTCTTCTGCGCTGGACGAGCTGGCCGCCGAGGGCCGCACACCCTTCGGCGTCTACCTCACCAGCCCGGACTATCTGGGCTTCGTGCAGGACATCGCGGGGCTGTCGGCGGTCTGCCACGCCCACGGCCTTCCCCTTCTGGTGGACAACGCCCACGGCGCCTATCTCCACTTTTTGAAAGAGGGCAGCCGCCACCCCATCCAGCTGGGCGCGGACCTCTGCTGTGACTCGGCTCACAAGACCCTGCCCGTCCTCACGGGCGGTGCCTATCTGCACCTTGGTTCGTCCGTGCAGGCCGACGAGGCCGCTGTGCGCAATGCGCTGGCTCTCTTCGGCTCCACCAGCCCCTCTTATCTCATTTTGCAGTCGCTGGACGCCGCCAACGCGGTTCTGGCCGACGGCTTCCAGGAGAAGCTGGACATCTGCCGCTGGCGGCTGGGGATGCTCTGCCGGGAGCTGGATGCCCTCCGGCCCGGGCTGGCACTCCCCCTCACCGGGGCGCACCGTGAACCCCTCAAGCTGACGCTGGACGCCGCCGTGCTGGGTCTTTCCGGCCAGCAGCTGGCGCAGGCTCTGCGGGAGCGGGGTGTGGAGTGCGAGTATGCCGACCCCCGTTACGTCGTGCTGATGCCCTCCGCTGAGAGTTCTGCGGCAGAGTTTGCCTGCCTGCAAACGGCCCTGCACGCCATCTGCGATGAAGCCCCTGCTGCC
>ENA-OQID01000556-OQID01000556.1-human-gut-metagenome-genome-assembly--contig:-NODE-556-length-19313-cov-41.105999_pt1 | contig 19313 bp, 17 predicted proteins | sample MGYA00242567_ERZ504727 | MGnify/ENA primary metagenome ERZ504727 (study PRJEB26092, sample SAMD00036215) | human gut metagenome | host: Homo sapiens | study: EMG produced TPA metagenomics assembly of...
TGGGTGGAAGGTGGGACTCGAACCCACGACATTCAGAACCACAATCTGACGCTCTAACCAACTGAACTACGTCCACCATTTTCTTGTAAGCGGGTGCAAAGGTACGAAAAAAAAATGATTCCACCAAATTTTTTCGTACCTTTTTTCTGTTTTTTTATTTAGCAGGGCCATTTGGCACTACTGGAGCTGCCTTTTGAGCATCTGCACCTGCTGCAGGAGCCGCTTTCTGAGCACCTGCTGCTGCATCCTTGCTCGCACCTGGCATAGCAGGAAGAGCAGTCTGCTCCTGAGTTGCACCCTCCATAACGCTATTTTCGCCTGTTGCCTGCGGAGCAACGTATGCGCAAGCAACGCTGATTACTACCATAAGAGCTGCGAGACCCCATGTAATCTTTTCTACGATGTCGGTAGTCTTGCGTACACCCATGATGGAATTGGTTGAAGAGAAGTTAGATGCCAATCCACCTCCCTTTGACTCCTGGATCAAGACGATGAGAACCATCAGGATTGAAACCAGGACGATTAATACTACAAATAATGTGTAAGCCATTTTTTAATTTTAAAACTAGTTTTATTATTATTATTTTATTTATTTTTTATCCCTTTGCAGAGCATATTATTTCTTAGCATTCAGTATCAGCTTCTCCAGGAACCTGAGTTGATCTACATAATAGGCACTCTTTTGTGGGTGCTGCTTATGCAGGCGATCGATAATCTGATAGGCTCTCTCATACTTTCCCTGCTTGATGTAGATTCTAGCAAGGGTTTCTGTAAAGATTCCGCCATTATCGCTAGACTCATTATGAGGAGCTGCTTCTGCAGGCTCTGTGTCTGCTGATGATTTTGGTTCAGATTCCTCTGTGCCGTTAATCTTTTCCAGATTAAAACCACCTTCTTCAATGAAGTCATCAATGAGACTGATTGTACGGGATGGTTGCTCCATCTTCTGTTCTGTCTCAGTCTCCATCAGATATGATACGTAATCTACTGCTGCATCTGCTGGTGTAGGTTTGCGTTTCTCTTTCTTCTTCTCGTTTTCCTCAGCATCGGTAGGGATGGAGTCGAGGAAGTGGTCGATGAGGCTGCTGGTGCGATCTTCTTTCTTCTTGGCATCAAGAATGCCCATACCTTGTGGCTTATTCTGGGTACGCTTGAGCTGATAGTGAGCTGCCTCTATCATCTGGAAGATGACTTTGCGGTCGGAGATATAGATGGCTGCTCGGCGAAGTTCTTCATCGAAGCTGGGGTCGTGGAGCAGGTATAGGTTTTTCAACATCAGCAGACGAGCCGTCTGATAGTACGGATAAAGAGCCAAGAGCGCACGTAGGTCGTAGAGCGTCTCTCGGTCCATTTCCTCAGGATGTTGTATTAATCTATTTAATTCCACGATGTTTTGCTTTTTTCTTTGAACATTGAATTTTTACCAGTTAGCTACAGTTGCATTGAATATCTGATCAACCAAATCCTTTACCATCTGGGTAACCAGCTCTTCCTGCACTGATGCCAGGCTCTTTGTGGTATCGTAGGTCTTGGCGGAGGTAAACTGTCGCTCGAAGTCCTCGTTGTGGTTTTTGGTATTGGTGAAGCGGACGTTCACTGTAATGCTCAATTCGGTCTGTGCAGAATATCCCTCTGCACTCACCGACTTGTTACGCTGTGAGTATTGGGTGATTTCTCCCTCAATCTTCAAATCTCCGTTTCGGGAAACCTGGCGCAGCTGAGTGTTGCTGGCAAACTTGTCTTTCAGCTCATTGTTGAACATCGGACCCATTGGTCCCCAGACATACGAGCTTCGGATAGGGAAGTCGGCCAACTGGATGGTCTTGGTCTTGGTGTAGTCAATGCTGGCTCCGTTAAACTTGTAGCTTACGGAGCAGGCAGCAGTAGTTCCCATTACCAATATGATGCCTATTATATATAGGTACGCGCGTAAGTGCTTCATATTTTTATTCTTTATTATTGTCTTTCCCAGCAATGAGTCATTAATCATTTCCGAGTCCGTATTTCTTGATTCTTCGATAGAGGGTGCGGTCGGAGATTCCCAATTCGTCGGCTGCTTTTTTTCTATTGCCATTGTTTCTCTCCAATGCTTTTTCTATCATCTGCCTGCCGAGTTTGCTGAGGTTAAGCGATTCGTTCTCGCTCATCTCTTCGTTGTCGAAATCCTTGATTTCCTCTGCCTCTACTTCCTGAGCTTCTGGTCGGGAATGTATCAGGTCTGGATGAGAGTTCAGCATATCCGAGTGCGACTGTATGATATCCGACGTACGAGATGGTGTCACATCTATTGGATAGTTTGCGGGTATGATACTGTTGTCTATCGGTTGTGATTGAGAGAACCCTTGGGCACCGTTCAGTCCGCGCGCTTCATCAAGTTGTTTTCTCAACGAGTTCATTTCGCGTCTCAAGTCGCTTACGTTTCCTCTCAATTCGTACAGAATCTTATAGAGAATTTCTCGTTCGCTTTCATAGCTGTGCTGCCCTACGCTCTGTTGAGGAATCGGGGCCAGCTGTGTACTCTCCTCATCTTTTGGGATGAATTGGAGAAGTGCATCCAGTCCGATTTCTCTTTCTTTTGAGAGTACCGACATCTGCTCTGTGATATTCTTGAGCTGTCGTACGTTTCCTGGCCACTTGTATTTCAACATCAGTTGCTTGGCATCTTCCGAAAGCGAGATTTTCGGCAAGTGGTATTTCTCAGCCATTTGCATGGCAAAGAGACGGAAGAGCAAGAGTATGTCACCGCCACGTTCGCGCAAAGGAGGCATCTGGATAGGAATCGTATTGAGACGATAGTAGAGATCCTCGCGGAATCTTCCTTCGCTCACAGCCTTGCGCATATTCACATTGGTGGCAGCTACGATACGAACATTGGTCTTTCGGATTTCTGTACCTCCTACTCGGATATATTCACCAGTTTCCAGTACACGAAGCAGTCGGGCTTGGGTCTGGATAGGGAGTTCTCCTACCTCATCGAGGAAGATGGTTCCCTTGTTGGCTATTCCGAAGTAACCTTCGCTTTCACCGATGGCTCCAGTGAAGGAACCCTTTTCGTGTCCGAAGAGTTCGCTGTCAATGGTTCCCTCTGGGATGCTGCCGCAGTTGATGGCGAAGTATTTCTCTCTTCTTCGTGGAGAATTGTCGTGGATGACTCTTGGAATGATTTCCTTACCCACTCCGCTTTCTCCGATGATGAGCACGGAAAGGTCTGTCGGTGCCACCTGTAAGGCAACATCGAGAGCATGATTCAATCCGTCGCTATTTCCGACGATATTGTATCGTTGTTTTATCTTTTGAAGTTCGGAATTATCCATTTAGCTGCCAAAATTACATATTTTTTTTGAATTATCTGCTTTTTTCGTCCAAAAATAGGTTATGTAGAGCAGAAAATAGGTGATTTTTAACTTTTTCGCCTATCTTTCTGCTCTTTTTCCTTAATTTCTAGTCACGTATCAGGCTGATATTGCTGCCGGAAACATACAAGTTCCAGCAGCTAATTTCGCCTCGTTTTTTACTCTTTAGAAGCTGGCTTCTGACCAGCCTGAACTGCAGAGAGAACAGCTGAGAGAGCTGCAGCAGCCTGTGCAGCCTTCTGCTTGTTTGGCTGTTGAGCTTTCTGGTTGTTGTTTTGCTGCTCGTTGTTTCTTGGGGCATTGTTCTGTACCTCCTTCTGCTCATTGTTTCTTGGAGCATTGTTCTGTGCTTCCTTCTGCTCATTGTTTTTTGGAGTATTGTTCTGCACCTCCTTCTGCTCGTTACCCTTTGGTGCTCCCTGTTTTCCGTTCTTAGAAGGGAATGGAGATGGAGCATGCTTCTTAGGGATAGAGAAGCGAACCTTTTCACTTTCGTCTCGCTTCTCGTGATAGAGTTTTGGCAGCGGGTTTGTACCCACCTCGTCGCTTGTTTCGCGATGGCGGAAAGCATCGAGTGCCGTGAAGATAGCATGGCGGAATGATGTTGGGTCTGCCTCGTTGCAGCCTGCCATGAAGTAGCAAGGAGTTGTGTTGGCTGCGGTATGGATAAGTGGCAAGCCTGCAGTGTAGAGCACGCCATCCTCGTTGTAGAGAGCATGGAATGGTACGGTAGCCTGATCGTAGTACATTGCCATGATTCCATCGAATTCGCTGAAGTAACCGCTGCCGAAGAATTCGTCTGCAGGGTAAGGACCAAATGCCTGGATTCCCTTGTCAGCAAGGTGGTCGATAGCCGGGATGATGATTTCGCGTTCCTCTTTGCCGCAACTCTGTTCCTCGTTGATGCTAGGATTCAGGGCTAGAACGGCGATACGTGGATTGGTGATGAGGAAGTCGCGCTTCAATGTCTGCCAGAGCAATGTTGTCTTGCTCACGATACTTTCCTGACTGATTGCACCAGCTACTTGAGCTAAAGGTGTCTTTTCTGTGATAGCTGCGATACGGAGGTCGTCTCCGATGAGGATGCTCAGGGAACTGTTGCGGTCGCCGATGCATGTTTCGATGTACTCCTTGTGTCCCTTGAAGGTATATCCTTCTATTTTGACGTTCTGACTGCTTACTGGTGCTGTAATCAAGACATCATAGAGATTGTTGCGATAGTCGGTCATAGCACGGTCGAGTGCTTTGATGGCTGCAGCTCCTGATTCATCAGTAGGAAGTCCCATATCTACCTTAACCTCTTCATCTACGGCTGCGAGGAGGTTGATACGTCCATCTTCAGCATCTTCTGCTTTCTGGATGATAGAGAACTGGGCTGGCAGATTCATCGCCTTGCGATAATAAGCTGCCACTTTAGGTGAACCATAGATGATTGGGGTGCAAAACTCCAACATCTCTGGCTCACTGAATGCCTTAAAAATGAGTTCATATCCGATACCATTGGTATCTCCGTGGGTGATAGCCACCCTGATTTTCTTGTTGTCCATTAATACTTATTTTATAGTAGAAATCGCAGCTTCGAGCTGCTTGATTAATATTTTCTTTTTCATTTCGGGAGCATAGACGAAGCCGATGATGTAGAGGTCGTAGCCTTGCAGAATTTCTGCTTGGCTTGTTGACTTATGAATGCGATGCATGACATAAGGTCCTCCCATGGCATCCCCCTTCATCTCCCAGAGCCCTCTTTCTGAAAGAACTGGAATCTCCATATACATGCTGTCGGTTTCGCCGAGCATGTTGGTTCGAAGAATGCTGTCTATCTGAGCTTTATCATCTGCAGAAACTGCATTTGAATTCTTCATTCTTCGTTCTTCACTCTTCACTTTAAACACAAGCAGGTTTTGCATTCCCGTACTTGCATTATTCGAGATCCAGATGAAGTCTTTTGCTTTTTTGCTGGCGTTCATCGAGACCGGAATCTTCATGTCAATTCCAAACATCTTCTTGATTTCGTCCTGCATCTCCTTGTTTTGTTTGCTGGGGTTGCAGGAGATGATATCTGCCAGATGTTTCAACTCTACCTCATTCACGATTTGGCGGAGTTTTTCGCCATTGAGCTTTTCCAGCAACTGCTGTGTCGAGCGGGCTGTAATGCGGATGATATTCTGCGGTGCAGCATTTTCGTCGTGGCTCAGCCTAACGGAGAAATCCCGCTCTCCAATATTCACGACGATTCGGGTTCTGACGAGCAGATAGCTGCCCTGTGTCTTGCCCTTTTTCACCTGAATCAGTCGGCAGAGTGGTTCGGGTTGGGGCAGTCCTGTCACATCCTCCGTCAGCATCTTTGTCACGATGCTGTCGGTATCACCCTCGAGTACCACCTCGTAAGGTTGTCCCGTGCTGGCTGGCTTTTTCCTGTTCTTACCAGTTATATCGCAACTTGTCAGGAGAATGAATATAAGATAGAACGGGAAAAAGAACGTTATCGTTTTTCTCACCATTATGTTATTCTCTCTACATCTCCTCTTTCTGCTTCTCATCCTCATGATGTCGGATTTCTCCGATCTTTTTCGAGGTGCTGAGCAGACCGCAGGCTGCATAGATGTCCTGGCCGCGGCTGGCACGGATAGTGGTGAAAACTCCGTGGGAAGTGAGGTAATCACGGAACTGCTCCATCTTCTCATCGTTCACACCCTGCAGCGGGATGTCGGGAATCTGATGGAAGCGGATGAGATTGAAACGGCAATCAAGCCCCTTCACCAGTTTGATGATGGCCTTGGCATGCTGCATACTGTCGTTCACTCCCATGAATACGATGTACTCGAAACTCAGGCGGCGCTGATGAGAGAAATCGTAGTTCTTCAGAAGCTCTACCACCTGTTCTATACTCATTCCGCGTTCAGCAGGCATCAGTTCTGCACGTTCTGATGGTATCGGGTCGTGCATCGAAATTGCCACATGGCATTCGCTCTCTTCCAGGAATCGCTTCAGCTTATTCTTCACGCCTACAGAACTTACAGTGATTCGTTTCGGACTCCACGCCCAACCGTAATCGGCGGTGAGAATTTCTGTGGCACGAAGCACATTGTCGAGATTGTCCATCGGCTCTCCCTGTCCCATGAATACGATATTGGTGAGCTTATCCACCTCAGGCAGCGAATAAATCTGGTTCAGAATATCGCCGGCAGGCAAACTTCCCTCGAATCCCTGCTTTCCTGTCTGGCAGAAGAGGCAGTTCATTTTGCAGCCCACCTGTGATGAAACGCAGAGGGTGGCACGGTCTTTATCCGGGATATAGACCGTTTCTACGAATTTGCCGCTTCGGGTAGGGAAGAGGTACTTGATGGTACCATCCACAGAGTATTGTGCGTCAGAGAATTCTGCGCATCCTATTTCGTATTCGGCAGCGAGCTTGGCACGGTTGGCTTTCGAGATGTTGGTCATCTCATCAATGCTCTTTACGTGCTGCTCATAGAGCCACTTCGCCATCTGTCCGCCGGTGAAGGCAGGCATGCCGAGATCCTTAGCCACCTGCTTCAATTCAGCAAGTGTAAGACCTAAAAGATATTTTTTTTCATTATTCATACTGCAAAGATACGCTTTTTTGCTGAAAAATTCGTATCTTTGCCACATATTTTAATATAATAAGCTAAAATAAGGTGAAAATGAGAGAAAAAATAGATCTTTTCTTGCCTTGTGACGACCTACAGGAAGCTAGATTTACGACCATAGATCTTCACGAAGACAAAACAGTACAGCATATCAACCTCCTGGTGAGCGCTGACTTCGCAGCCCAGCATCCGGTGCCGGAAGGTTGCACCTTCATTGCCGTTGACCGCCTTGAGAGTTCTAACACTGTAGAGAGCATCGCTGAGAACACCGATGCCGACTATGTGTTGATCTGTACCAAAAATACAGATATCCAATGGGGCAATCTCGCATTGGAGCGTTTTCTCCGTGTGGCTGATGACACGGGAGCTGTGATGGTTTACTCCGACCATTATACGAAGGTGTTGGATGAGGAGGAAACTGCCAAGTTCCAGGCTTCATTGGGTGAAGATGCTTCTGAGCAGGAGAAATCACTGAGAGTTTCTAAGTTGGAAAAGCATCCGGTAATCGATTATCAGCAGGGTTCACTCCGTGATGATTTCGATTTTGGAAGCCTCTGGCTCATCAAGGCACAGGCTCTCCGTGATTATGTAGCTCAGCGCGATCGTCAGGAATACCTTTATGCAGGTCTCTACGACCTGAGACTTTATCTGAGTCGAGTAGGAGAAATCTTCCATATCAATGAGTATCTCTATACCGAGACTGAGAGAGACAATCGCAAGAGCGGTGAGAAGCAGTTCGACTATGTGAATCCTCGTAACAGGGAGGTGCAGATAGAAATGGAAAAGGCTTGTACCCAGCATCTTGGCAAAGTGGGTGCCCTGATTGATACCTGTTACTATCGTCAGCCGAATTTTGATGAGCAGGACTTTGAATATGAGGCATCTGTCATCATCCCAGTTTTCAATAGAGAGAAGACCATCGCAGACGCTGTGCTTAGTGCAATGAGCCAGAAGACCAATTTCAAGTTCAATGTCATCGTCGTAGATAATCATTCTACCGATCGTACCGGTGAAATCGTGCAGAAAATAGCTGATAGTCCACGTCTCTTCCTGCTCCAACCTACAAGCAAAGACCTTGGAATAGGTGGATGCTGGAATCTGGCCATCTCTAGCGAGTTTTGCGGAAAGTTTGCCGTTCAGCTCGATAGCGATGACCTCTATTCTTCTACCGATACACTGCAGAAGATAGTAGATGCTTTCCATCAGCAGAAGGCTGCGATGATTGTGGGTTCTTATCGTATGTGCAACTTCGATCTGCAGACCCTTCCTCCTGGACTTATCGACCATAAGGAGTGGACCGAGGAAAATGGCTGCAACAATGCCTTGCGCATCAACGGATTAGGCGCTCCTCGTGCTTTCTTTACCCCGTTGGCTAGACAGATACCGTTTCCTAATACCAGCTATGGCGAGGACTATGCGATGGGCTTGGCTTTCTCTCGCCGCTACCGCATCGGCAGAATCTATGAGGAACTCTACCTCTGTCGTCGCTGGGGAGGAAACTCTGATGCTGCTCTTAGTATAGAAAAGGTGAACGCCAATAATCTTTATAAAGACCGTTTGCGCACCATGGAGTTGAAGGCACGTCAGCAGATGCTGTTGGGAAAGGCTGATATCATGGAAGATAGCAGTATCTCCCGATTCTTCAATCGACAGTTGGAGCAATGGGGGGAGGCTCGACATCGTTATCGCGACCTCAAGCACGTAGAGACCAAGACGCTCTCTGAGTTTGTGAAGTTGCAGTGGAATCCGGCCCGTATGGTAAGCACGGGAGCTAAAATCGACAAGAAGGCATTGAGCGAGCGCCCTTGCTTCCTCTGTGCTGCCAATCGTCCGGAAGAACAGATGGTGCAGCAGATAGACGATAAGTTCCAGCTGTTGGTGAATCCGTTCCCTATCTTGCCAATCCATTTCACGATCCCGGCACGCAAACACCAGTATCAGCTCATTTATAAGAACTATGGTGAGATGCACAGATTCCTGAGTCTGCACAGCGACTTGATGGTATTCTATAATGGTCCGAAGTGTGGAGCTTCTGCTCCAGACCACCTGCATTTCCAGGCTGGTTCTAGTGGACTTCTTCCTTTGCAGGCAAACTGGCAGCGTCTTTCCCGCAATCTTACCGATATCATCTCGCTGAATGATGATGAGAAGATTGCATTGGTTCGCGATTTCATCGTGCCAGCCTTTGTTATCATCTCGAAGAGTGAAGAGAGTGATGAAACCCTCTTCCGCCGACTTTACAAGGCTTTGCCTCATCGTGGCGACGAGAAAGAGCCAATGATGAACATCGTAGCCTGGCGTAAGTGTGAAGAATTCATCACTGTGGTTATCCCAAGAGAGAAACATCGACCAGATGCTTACTTTGCTGAAGGGGATGCACAGGTGATGGTTTCGCCGGGAGCACTCGATATGAGCGGACTCATCATTACTCCTCGTGAGGAAGATTTCCGTAAACTCACCGATGAAAAGGCTACTGCTATCTTGCAGGAATGCGGTATCAGTCCAGAGAAGGTAGAAACTATCGTTAACAAGCTGAAGGCGGCAAAGGAGGCTAAGGCTGCTGTCGGAGCTTCTGCCTTATATAATAATGGTAAGGAGCCGGAAGTAACTGTTGGAATCGTGAGTGCGCAGAAGGTTCATTTCATACTCAACAAACCTTATCTTGCCAAGGGAGAAATCGTAATCGGTGAGCAGGAGGTGGAATTCTCTGAAGGTGGCGTGCTTTGGAACGGAAATCAGTATAGTTCACTGACTTTCCATCCGCAGAGCTCGAATGCCTCTTTCTCCTTGAGTGATGTAACCATCGGTGTAAACTTCCATTGGGAACGCAAGGAAACCCAGACTTTCCTGGGTACGCTGAGATTCCTGGTAGAATCTGATAAGATTTTAGCCATTAATGAGCTGCCTGTAGAGAAATATCTGGAGAGTGTCATCAGTAGTGAGATGAGTGCCACATCCAGTCTCGAACTCCTGAAGGCGCACGCCGTGATTTCCCGTTCTTGGCTTTTGGCTCAGATGCAGCATCGCAGAGAGGTGGCGGAGAGTGGCAACAATTTCTTCTCTTTCGTGAAGAAGGAGGATATGCTCATCCGTTGGTACGATCGCGAAGATCATACTCTTTTCGATGTTTGTGCCGATGACCACTGTCAGCGTTATCAGGGAATTACGAAGGAAACCTCACCACATGTGGCAGAGGCGGTAAGACTCACCAGAGGACAGGTCCTGCTGGATGGTGATGAGATTTGTGATGCCAGATTCTCGAAGTGTTGTGGCGGTATTACCGAAGAGTTCCAGTATTGCTGGGAGAATACGCCGAAGAATTATCTCACAGCCGTAAGGGATATTGCCTTGGGGGTAGAGGATGCAAAGGTTATGCCTGATCTTACCAGCGAGGAAGAGGCTGAGAAGTGGATTCGCTCGAACCCACCTGCTTTCTGCAATACGACAGACAAGAAGATTCTTTCGCAGGTATTGAATGACTATGACCAGGAGACTGCCGATTTCTATCGCTGGAAGGTAACGCTCACTCAGGAGAAACTCCAGCAGCTTATCGCTGACAAACTGAAGATGGATTTTGGTGCCATCCTCGACCTGAAGGCCGTGGAGCGAGGTAAGAGTGGAAGAATCAGCAAACTCCAGATTATCGGTACCGAGAAGACCTTCACCATCGGTAAGGAACTCGAAATCCGACGTGCACTCAGCGATTCTCATCTTTTAAGTTCTGCTTTTGTGGTAGATAAACAGGATGAAGATGAGCAGGGAGTACCTCAGCGTTTCGAACTCATCGGTGCAGGATGGGGCCATGGAGTAGGTCTCTGTCAGATTGGTGCTGCGATGATGGGCGAGGAGGGGTATCTCTATGATGCTATCCTCCTGCACTACTATCAGGGTGCAGAAATCAAGAAACTCTATAAATAAAGCTGTAGAATGGGAACATTGAAAAATAGTCGGAATCCATGGGCTTGGATTCCGACACTCTACTTTGCGGAAGGACTGCCTAACGTCATTGTGACAACCCTCTCTGTGGTTATGTATATGCAGTTGGGCTTGACCGATGCTGAGGTGGGTCTCTATACTGGATGGCTCGCCCTGCCTTGGGTTATCAAACCCTTGTGGAGTCCATTCATCGACCTGCTGAAGACCAAGCGCTGGTGGGTATTGACGATGCAGGCGCTCATCGGAGCAGCTCTTGCCGGAATCGCCTTTTCGCTGCCTACTGCCTTCTGGTTCCAGGCAACGATGTGTTTCTTCTTCCTCATCGCCTTCTGTAGTGCCACCCACGATATTTCGGCGGATGGTTTCTATATGATAGAGTTGGATGAGCATACGCAGACCAAGTTCGTGGGTTTGAGAAATACCTTCTATCGCCTTGCCATCATCTTCGTGAATGGATTCCTGGTGATGCTGGCTGGTGTTCTCCAGGTGCTGTTCCGTAACCAGATTCGCTTCTCATGGGCGCTTATCTTCTACGGATTGGCAGGTATGTTCATCGGATTGTGGCTCTATCATAGCCGGTTCATGCCGCGTCCGAAGGAGGATGTGCAGACCGATAGAACGGTGGGCGAAGTGGCGCACGAACTGAAGAATATGTTCCGCACTTTCTTTGTGAAATTCGGATTGGGAGAAACCATCTGTGTGATGCTCTTCCTCCTGCTTTATCGTTTCCCGGAAGCACTCTTGAATACGATGACCAAAACCTTCATTCTTCGTCCTAATTCGCAGGGCGGACTGGGATTGTCTCCGCAGGAATATGGCTTTGCCAATGGTACGGTGGGACTGATCGGTTTGCTGCTGGGTGGCATCATCGGCGGTATTCTGGTGAGCCGCGATGGTATGAAGAAATGGCTTTGGCCGATGGTTTGCGCCATCACCCTGCCGGATGTGGTTTACATCTATCTGAGCTATTCGCTGAACTGCGACATCATCGTGGTTTCGAGCTGCCTCTTTATCGAGCAATTCGGTTATGGTTTGGGCTTCACGGTTCTTACCCTTTATATGCTGTTCTATAGCCAGGGCAAGTTCAAGACATCCCATTATTCCATCTGTACAGGTATCTCTTATTTAGGTTTGATGTTGCCAGGTATGGTTTCGGGATATCTGAAAGATATGGTAGGCTATCGCTTGTTCTTCATTATCGTGATGGCATGCTGCGCCATCACCTTCCTGGTTACCGCTTTCCTGAAGATAGATCCTGAGTTCGGAAAGAAAGAGAAGGAAATCAAGGAGGAAATAGAAGAGGAAGAAATGGAAGTGATAGAATAATATTTCTATAGAAGACAGAATCTATCTCTATATGAAGATAGAAACTGTTTTCTATATATAAATAGGTGAAAATCTGAGAAAAGGTCGTTGGGATGATACCCAACGACCTTTTTACGTTAAAGTATTTGAAATCTTTATCTTCTGCCCTTGTGATATCATTTTAATATCGTATATTTGCGATATCAAAATGATATCAACATCAATAACGTAATAAATAAAGTAAAATTATGGAGAATAAGGAATTTACGTATCAGGGAAAGACCTTGAATGGCATCCTGATGTTAGTGTTAAACATCATCGGCTTCCTGGCTGGAATTGGCTTGTTTATATTTGCCTGCGTTTCGCAAGAAGGCTGGCTGGCAAATGTCTGTGGCGTTTGCGGCGTACTGCTTCTCATCCTGAGCATCATCTGCGTTTGCGGTTTTATTCTGGTAGAGCCGGGTCAGGCTCGCGTGTTGCTTTTCTTCGGTAAGTATCGTGGCACTTTTACAGAGCCGGGTTACTATTGGCTGAATCCGTTTATCAGTCAGAAGAAGCTTTCGCTTCGTGTGCGCAACCTCGATGCCGAACCTATCAAGGTGAATGACAAGACGGGTAATCCGATTATGATTGGTATGGTGCTGGTATGGAAACTGAAGGATACCTACAAGGCTATCTTCGAGATTGATACCCAGACGATGGCTGAGGGTTCTACGGGTCAGGCAGGCATTGGTGCTTCTGCTGCACAGATCATGAACATGCTGGGCCGCTTTGTTCAGATTCAGGCAGATGCTGCTCTCCGACAGGTAGCCGGACAGTATGCCTACGATGATGACGAGGGGGAAAAGTCGAATCAGATTACGCTTCGTGATGGAAGTGATGAAATCAATAAGGAGTTGGAGGCTCGTATCGATGAGCGTTTGGCGATGGCAGGCATAGAGGTAGTAGAGGCTCGTATCAACTATCTGGCTTATGCTCCGGAGATTGCAGCTGTAATGCTTCGTCGCCAGCAGGCTTCAGCCATCATTTCTGCCAGAGAAAAGATAGTAGAAGGTGCCGTGTCGATGGTGAAAATGGCATTGCAGAAGTTGAGTGATGAGGATGTGGTAGAGCTTGATGATGACAAGAAGGCTGCTATGGTCAGCAATCTGCTCGTAGTGCTCTGTGGCGATGATACCGCCCAGCCTGTAGTAAATACGGGAACATTGAATCATTAAAAAAGTATGGCTAAAAAGGAAACAAATACGAAGAATTTTATATTGCGCATTGATTCGGAAACGATGAGTGCCATTGAAGCGTGGGCGGAGGATGAGTTCCGCTCAACCAACGGCCAGCTGCAATGGATCATCGCTGAAGCGCTGCGCAAGGCTGGCAGACTGCCTAAGAAAAAGAAGGCTGCATCAAAGAAAACGAAGGAAGAAGTCGATTCAAATCAAATAGGAGGGGAAAAGAAAGATGAAGAATAAAATATTTAATTTTGTGCTTGATTTATTCAAGAATGGCGATAAGGAAGAGCAGGCTGGCATCTTTGCGCAAGTCAAGATCTATCGTTCTACAAGTGCCAGGGTCTTTGAATTTATTGTATGAATCCTGGTTCTTGCCATGTGGCTGCTCACCATCAGAAACATCATTCATGCCACATCTGATGATTTGCCTTATCTTCTTCTGTTGGCTGGAATGGGTACTTTTTTCCCTATTGCTTGTTTGCTTCACAGCTATCATCCAAAGGCCAATGATTTTCCTTTCGTCAAGATAGTCAATGCCCGACAGGTATATTACCTGTCCCTGTTGGATCGCTATGCAGCTTTATGGTCAGCCCTCTTCTGGTTATGGATTAGTTGTATGGATTTTATCGGAAGTGAGCCTGTATTTGTGGGTGGAGTGATCGTTTGCTGTGTTCTTTTATGTCTGAACGGTGTATTCTTTTTTTATAAGATATACCAGTTGAGAAACCTGGTAGAAGTAGAGGATCCTGAGCCAGCTATCAAAAACGAGAAACTCTTGACTATCGGTGTGTTGGTATTGACGGCGGTTTTAGGTTTTGCGTTGCATCTCCTGCCGATTTGGGATTGTATGCCAAAGATATTAAGTGGATTTTTAAGAGGAATCCTCGTCATAGCAATGGTAGTAGGTATCGTCTGGGTATGCAAGAGATACTTCGGCCTTTTCCGTGAAATTGATAAAGACGCCTCCGATTCATCCAGGAAATAGAGGCGTCTCCGAGTCGTCGCAACGGTTATTTATTCCCCGATAATCGTTGCGATGAGGTGTCGGCTTCCGCCTCCCTCTCTGAATTCACAGAAGTAAATCCCCTGCCATGTACCAAGGTTCAGTCTGCCATTGGTAATAGGAATGGTGAGCGATACACCCACCATGCTCGATTTGGCATGCGCCGACATATCCGTAGGTCCTTCATCCTGATGCAGGTATCTTGGGTCGCCATCTGGAACCAGTCTTTCGAAGATACCCTTTAAATCATGTCTCACATCCGGGTCGAAGTTCTCGTTCAGCGACAATCCGCAACTGGTATGTCTTACGAAGAGATTCAGTATCCCCGTCTTAGGCAGCGCCGGCAAGTTCCTCATCACCTCGTTGGTTACGAGGTGAAAGCCGCGAGGAAGCGGGCGCAATGAAAATTCTACTTGCTGTATCATATCATTCTTTATTTTTATATTTCAATTGTTTGTATCTTTCTGATTGTCAATTTACAAAGGTAATTATAATTTTATTATTATAATACTATTATAATGCAAATATAGGAAAGTTTAACCATTAAAGGGTATCTTCTTCAATCAAATCGGGTATATCTCTTCTCATCAAGTCGGGTATTTCCTTGCTATCTGCTACCCCGAAAAATCTTCTTCTTTAGAAGAAGGAAAAAAACAAGAAAAATAATCCCGAAAAAATTTGGTGGTTTCAAAATAATGATGTACTTTTGCACCCGAAATCAAGCATTAAGAGTTGCCCAGTTGCGGCACACCAACCGAGTTTCGCATAGAGATAACCACGGTGGTAAAAGAATGCGTAAGTGTTTAACAACTTAAAATAATTATCTTTATGAATCCAAATTCAGATTTAAACAATGAGAGTGTAATGGCAGCTAATGCCGAGTCTTCAACAATTAAGACAGCTAATGCCGAGTCAAGAATTTCAGAGTATGCTACCCGTTTTGCCGCATACAGCGATGAGCGTTTGAAACAGACCGTGGATCACGAGCGCAAGGTTCGTGGTTGGGGCAGCGAGCGCAGTTACTTCCTCGTCGCCCTGCGAGGAGAGTGCGAGAAGCGAGGATTTGCATATTGCTGGTAAATGTATCAGGGGATTGCGAAAAATGCGATTTTTTTGCAATCTCCCATTTTTATATGCTAATTATGTAGCATTCTCGATATTTCTTTGTAATTTTGCAACCCATAAGAGAGAAAGGTAAGATGAAAAGAATATGTGATTTTATTTCCCGATATATGGGAGTGATTGTTTTGCTGACAGCCGTAGTTTCGCTATTGTTGCCTGCAAGTTTTGTATGGGTGGATACGGTTTATATCAATCCTTTGCTGGGATTGGTGATGTTTGGTATGGGCCTGACACTCAATCCCAATGACTTCAAGATTGTGTTCAGTCGTCCTAAGGATGTCATCATAGGATGTTTGGCACAGTTTATCATTATGCCGGTGATGGCTTGGGTATTGGCGAAAGTATTCCATCTGTCGCCAGAACTGGCTTTGGGGGTCATCTTGGTAGGATGCTGCCCTGGCGGTACTGCTTCCAATGTCATTACTTATTTGGCAAAGGGTGACTTGGCTTTGTCTGTCGGAATGACGATGACTTCCACGGTGCTGGCTCCTGTTCTTACACCATTGATTACTTGGATGATGGCAGGAACTTTTGTACATGTCGATGCTCTGAGTATGTTTTTCTCCATCGTTCAGGTTGTGATACTTCCGATAGTGGTAGGTTTTGTCATTCAGAAGTATTGTCCTCGTTTTACAAGTCGTGCGGTAGGTTATCTTCCTGCCTTCTCATCAGTGGCAATCACCTTTATTGTTGGCATCATCGTATCGCATAATGCAGAGAAACTCTTGACTAGTGGCTTACTCATCATCTTGGTAGTGATGCTTCATAACATTTGTGGCTTGCTCCTTGGTTTTAGCATCGGAAAGCTCTTGAAGTTAGAGTACAAGAAGTGTGTAGCAATCAGTATTGAGGTTGGTATGCAAAATTCGGGTCTTGCCAGTTCCTTGGCCACTCTTCATTTTGCAGCCTATCCGATGGCTACCATTCCTGGTGCTATCTTCAGTGTATGGCATAATATCAGTGGAGCATTGATGGCCCGGCTCTATAGTAGCAGGGGAGGAAAATAATTTTTTCGAGTTCATTTCCATGTTTCCTGATATAATGTGTCTGAGTTTGACCAGAAGCATCGGGCAAGCACTTACGATGTATAATGCAAGTACTTACGATTTTTCTAGAACACGCAAGGCAAAGCAGAGAGTTGCTGCAATCTGCTTCAACTTCGATATGGCAATGTTGATGCGACCTTTCAGGGTATTCTTGTCCATACAGAAGTGACGGTGGAGTCAAGGCGAGTGCCATGATAATCATTGTTTGTTTCTTCATTGCTAGTTTGTTTTTAATCTCTTTCTAGGCGCAAAGGTACGTCAAAAATCTCATACCGAGCTATATTTTTTGTTCAAATATCACTCTTTTTCTGCTTTTTTTTGTAATTTTGCAGCCGCAAATAAAATAGGTATATATAAATAAAGGTATTAATAGGGATGACTGTAAGTTTGAATCACTTGGGAGATTTAGCCCGCAAGCGAGTGGCTGTTGCGGCTTATTATTTTGTGCCGGGAGTGGTGTTTGCCAGTTGGGCAAGCCGTATTCCGGATGTAAAACAGATGTTGCACTTGAGCAATGGACAGCTGGGAACGGTGCTTTTCGCCATTCCCATCGGCCAGCTTCTGATGATGGCATTTTCGGGCGTTTTGGTGAGTAAGTTTGGCAGCAGGAAGATGATTCTGCTTGCTGAGGTGCTCTATGCTTTCGTGTTGTTCTGTATGGGAAGCAGCAGTACGGTGTTCCAGCTGATTCTTTCTCTGATGGCTTTCGGAATGATGGCGAATCTGATGAACATCGCTACCAATACCCAGGCTTGCCTGGTGGAGAAGATGTATGGGCGCAACATCATGTCGTCGTTTCATGGCTTGTGGAGTTTGGGCGGATTCTCGGGCGGTATCATTGGAGCCGTCTTTGCCAACACCCTGCTTCCGATAGAGGTTCACTTTGGAGCTGTCTTGGTGATGAGTCTTCTCATTATCGCCTTCGGATTCAGATATCTGGTAGATGATGCTACGGCAAAGGCTGAAGAGGAGGATGTTCCGAAGTTCTCTTTCAAGACCATTGACCCGATTCTGTTTCTCCTGGGATTGATGGGATTTGCCGGCATGTTCTGTGAAGGTACTGTTTACGATTGGAGTGGTGTGTATTTCTCATCAGTAGTAAAACCCGATGAGGCTTTTATCCGTGCGGGCTATGTGGCAGGTATGGGAGCGATGACTCTGGGTAGATTCCTTGCCGATGGCTTTGTTACGAAATACGGTCCAGCCAGGGTGTTGAAGGTATGTGGTGGTTTGATATTGGGCGGTTTGTGGCTGGCTGCCGCCTTGCCTTATCTGATTCCTGCCACTTTGGGCTTCCTTCTGGTAGGTTTCGGCATCTCTTCATCGGTGCCTATCTGTTACAGTATCGCCGGAAAACTGGGAACCATCAAGGCGAGCATCGCCATCACCATCGTTTCGAGCATCAGTTTCTTCGGTTTCCTGGTAGGACCACCGGTTATCGGATGGCTTGCTGAGGCTACCGGTCTCCGCATCGCCATCAGCATTGCCGCCTGTCTGGGTCTGATGATCGCGTTTGTTGCCGCAAAGGTGGAAAAGAGAATATCTTGACTGCTGGTGAATATGATTCATAGTGATGTTATTCACCACGATATTTCTTTTTATCCTTAATGATAATTGTTTCTGCCCTTAATGGTAATTGTTTCTGCCCTTAATGATAATTGTTTCTTTTCATAATGGATTTCTATGTTCAACACTGCTGAATGTAAGTTCAACACTGCGGAACATAAGTTCAACACTGCTGAACATAGGTTCAACACTGCTGAACATAGATTTCTATTAGGGACAGAAACATTTTTCTTATGGCTTACCAAGAACTTTCCTGCTTCTCCTGCTTTTTCCGGCAGGTAAGAACGGCCTTCATTCTTATGAGCAACAAACAAAAAGGGTGTGACTGATCGACTAGTCACACCCTTTTTGTTTGAATTTACGTTGTTATATTAGATAAACAAGCTTCCTATCTGGAAGACCAGGGCTGATACTACCCATGCCAGGAGCGTGGTGTAGCCGGCGGCGAAGCCTGCCCATTTCCAACTGCCCGTCTCTCCCTTGATGGCTGCTATCGTGGCGATGCAAGGGAAGTAGAGCAATACGAAGAGGAGGAAACAGTAGGCGGTGAGCGTTGCCTTGGATGCTGCCTCGGCATCGCTGTAACCGTAGGTCTTCTTCAGGTCAGATGTCATCTGCTTCTTCAAAACCTCGTATTTTCCGTCTTCATCGTTGTAATCCTGGTCGTCAGAGAAACTGTCGTTATTGCTGTAGAGTACGCCCATTGTTGAGGCTACAATCTCCTTGGCACCTACACCGGATACCAAGCCCACATCCAGTTTCCAGTCGAATCCCTGTGGGGTAAAGATAGGCTCGATGGTCTTACCGATTCTGCCGATATAGCTCTGCTCCTGCTGAGCCTGGTTGTCAAGTTCTTCATTGTGAGGGAAGTAGCCCAAAGCCCAGACGATGATACTTGCCACGAGGATGATGCCACCCATCTTCTTCAGATACTGCTTACCCTTTTCCCAGGTATGGCGGCCTATCGCCTTCCAGGTAGGGAAGCGGTAAGGAGGCAGCTCCATCACGAATGGGGTATCTTCGCCCTTCACCACGAAACTGGCAAAGATGCGACTCAATATCACGGCAAGGAAGATGCCGATGAGATAGAGCGATACCATGATGAGTGAACGGTATTGGATGGCAAAGAACGTTCCGATGACCAT
>ENA-OQID01000576-OQID01000576.1-human-gut-metagenome-genome-assembly--contig:-NODE-576-length-18900-cov-10.954311_pt1 | contig 18900 bp, 19 predicted proteins | sample MGYA00242567_ERZ504727 | MGnify/ENA primary metagenome ERZ504727 (study PRJEB26092, sample SAMD00036215) | human gut metagenome | host: Homo sapiens | study: EMG produced TPA metagenomics assembly of...
ATGAATCTTGGCTTTCTCCTTGGTGTGAATGACCATCGGTTTGTCATCAACCTTTCTAATTTTCAATTTTCTCACCTCCTACTTTGAAAAATAAAATAAGCCGCTAGGGAGCAAAAATTACTCCTTAACGGCTATGTAAAATCATTCAATATTCAATTATTAAAAGCAACATGAAACTGAAAGTTTCACTTTCTCCACATAACTAAAAATCATTTGTCAATTTCCTTATCATACACCTTTTTCGAATATATAACTGCTACAACCGCTGCTAATAATAAATAAATCAACATAAATATTGTCCCAGTCATTCCACTTGTATATATAGATGTAATGATAGTCAATAGACCGGTAACAATAATACATATTGCCCCAAAGCGATTACTCTTTCTCCACGTATCGTCATTATGCATACTCCAAACGGTTCGAAGTCCTACTACCGCATTCCGTTTTGCTTTTGTCATAAAATTTCCTAATACAATAAACAGAATGCCACATAAAATACAGGAAACTTTTGCAATATCAATAGTAGCCTGAGAACTACCCGTATTTGCTTGTATCCATGAAGAGTAAAGAATAAAACAGTGCATAATACCGAACATTATAGCCTGCGAAAGCCCTACAACACACAATACTTTTGCAGAAGATTTTGCTTCCATTTGTTCCTTTTCAGTTTTTGCTGTTATTGATTTTTTTTCAAATACATTGATTAGCAAATGCCAAAATAGTGTAATAAACAAAATTATTATCGGAAAAATAAGACTTTCTGTTTTACTTCCCCATCTGTCAGTATTTCCCTCCAAATCATGATGCATAGGTATAACATCCGGCATAAACTGTAGTACCACACTTGTGACTACAACTGGAATCATTGCTACTATCCACATTATTTTTTTCATCTCTTTTTTCCTCCAAACTGATTAACCCATATAATTAATTCATCAAAAACTGTAGTATTGATTTCATAATAAACAAAGTTTTTTTCTTTATATTCAGATACTAAATCGGCACTCTTTAATAGTTTCAAATGATAAGAAAGTGCCGCTGGTGTAATTTGCAATTCTTCCGCAATCTCTCCAGCATTTAATCGTCCATTCTTTAGCATAGTAAGAATATCTCTTCTTTGACTGTCTGCTAACACTTTAAAAATATTTGTTTCTCCCATATCTCTTACCTATTTAAAATTTTCTTTAAATAGATATTAACACGCCTTTCTTTAATTTACAAGAGGTATTTAAAAATATTTTTAAATAGAAAAAACACGCTGAAAAACCAACGTGTCCATTCTATCAATATAAAAAGCAAATAATTAACCAGCTGTTAATTTCAAATTTTCTTTTCCCTAATAATTACAAATATTCCTTGGAAATTGCTTCCACACCATACATTTCCATAAATGCATCCAGGTCCGCTGCTGCATCCCCAATCAACATATTCTCGTCAAAGTGTACGATATGCATATCTTAAAATCCAGCCACATGTTCTCCGGTACAAATGATACATTTTAGAACTGCTTCCTTATTTATTTTTCATATCGAATCTTATATGCTTTTTTCTTAAAAACAGGGAATATCTAATTTATTATCATCAAGGTCGGATATTCATCCGACCTCTTGATTATACTATAGATTCTATAAAAATTCATCTGTTATCACTGCAGCATTGCTTCTTTTTTCTTCTGTTCCGCAATCTTCTCATGAATATTGGTATTATACAGCCTGTACAAATCTGTATCCTTACTAATCTGATTATCAAACGGAATCACCACCGAGCCACACTTGATAAGTCCCATTTACGAAAAGCTCCAATGACAATGCAATATCCTTTGCCTCATCCTCCGGCTGTGCCATAAGGATATCAACAGCACCAATGACTGCAATGATAAGTGTCTTTTAGTTCTCAAGCGGCTGTGTTACTGCGGAAGTACCTGTACCTGCTGCAAAACAAGTAGTGCTCATAAGCATTACTCCCATAAGTGCCCCGGATAATGCCGGAACGAATCTCTTTTTAAAGTGAATGAATCTGTTCTTCATGCCTTTCTCCTCCATCTGATTGTTGTTAGTTGTAATAATCTGTTCTTTTCTTATGTCGTTAATCTCCTTTTCGATAAAAAAATAAGCCAGCAGGGATAATCCCTAACTGGCTGTTAAAAGTTACTCTATATGATCAGGCAATGCCTGTTGTAATGATTAAATCGGGCTTTCCCCGATGTGTTTAGCTGTAACCACCTCCTTTCAAGGTGCAAAAAAAGCACCTTAACCATATTGGCTAAAGTGCTTGTATATTAATTATCTTTTCTCTCTTTTGTTCTATTCCATTCAATTTTAAGATATATCCTCATTGCATTAGTTAACATATCCACATCACTAAATAATTTATTATTCTGTTCAGCAACACACTGACATTTTGCAAGATTGCCATTTATAAAAGAGCTACACTCATTTTCTTGTTGTTGATTTGAATAATGCTCATTATATATATTGCAATTCTCATATTCACTTCCCGATTTACGGCATGACTTACATAGTGAATCCAAATCATTACATGTTTTCATTGTCTTGATATTGATAAAATAACTACAACATCCTATATATATATCTTCTATCAACTTGACTATATGCTGATTTTTAGAAATATTATCACCCTTATTTAATAAATCAACTTTATCATTTTCCACTTTATCTGGTCCAAAATAAAGAATTAATAAATTACTCTTTTCCCTTACAGACATTAAATTCATTTTTACCAAATCAACATCATTTTCGTCAGAATAAATATAATTATTTATTGCTGTGAGTAAATCAGCAGTCGCCCTTCTTACATTTTGTATCCACTCAACTCTTGCTGACCATACAATATTTGCATCTATTTGACTTTCATTTCTTTTATTTTCTTCATCCTGCTCAAACACAGCTATTTCTCTATTTGTTCTATTAGTCACTTCATTGCTTTGTGCTGCTGCTTTATTTGACTTGTTTGCAGCACACCATGCAAATACTGACGATCCTAATGATACGGCTGCTGCAATTGCTGCCGCAATTATTGTTGCATTTCCAACATCCATTGATTTAAATCTCCTTTTTATCGTATAGGCACATTATACCATATTCCTGTACCTATACAATAACACTTACTACTTCTTTCTGTATGAACTCATCTTCTCCACTGTAACATCCGGATAGAAGTAAGTAAGAATCGTTGCTTTCGGAACTCCTACAGCAAGTGCTTTCCTAAGCTCTTCCTTCTGCTCCGGTGTATACGACCAGTGCAGCATTCGATTTGTGATGGTATCCTCCCACTTAGGCTTTTCCCTCTCAGGATTCCTTACAGGCTTACCACCAGCACTTCCATTAGATGCATTGGCACTTTCTGCAGCATCTGACTTCTGTGATTCATCAACATACTCAAGCTCATTTGCCTGCTCCCTGTCTATCTTTGCTTTCTGCTCTGCTTCATCCTGCATGGAAAATCTTCTGCTTAATTCCGCATCACCAAGCATCATAAACTGCTCATAGGTAAGAGAATCAATATACACATTCTCGCCCTTATCCTTCAGTTTTTCATAATACTTAACCGCCTTGCCTGAAAGAATCTCAAATGGCGGACCGATAAGATTATCTGCTCCTCTTATCTGATGAACATAAGGCTCTCCCTTGCCATCTGCTGTCTGGTTAAACATCGGATGATTGAATGGTATGAACTTATTGTCCATGATAGGATCAAATCCACGGATAAAGATAATACACTTTTTGTTATCCAGCTTTCTGACTTCATCGGGTGTAAACAGTTCTCTTCCTAATACATCATAATTTCTTGAAGAGCTTCCCTGTCTGCCCTTTGTCTCTCCGCTTGACTTCTTATCAATCGTACCTTTTCCAAGCAGCTCTGAGACGTACTTATGCGTTGACTGCTCGTTGCCGCCAAGGTAGATGAAAGTATCATGAGGTAAGCTTCAGCTCATCCTCCGAAAAGGATTTGCATCCACTCCCTCCCAAACCGCACGTACACCTCTCGATGTATACGGCTTTCCGCTTATCATTTGCGGTGTTATGAATGAATTAAATTATGGCATTCTGGACATACCACGAGTGTTTTCCGTCTCCTTTTACGCATGAGAAGTACCCACTCTGCATTTCCCTTTAAATCCTTGAGTTTCTTTACTTGGTGTATTACCAGATTTCTACAGTCTTTTTGGCATAATTCACAGGTATGACGTTCTACTCTCTGTTTGAGGGTATTGGTCTTGGCATATTTTGAAAACTGCGGAAGCTCGCTTACATTATCAAACTTTGTAGCACATTCCTTCCGTTTATAACCATCCCTGTAGAATGTTGTTGTTTTCATTCCCTGCCTTGTTTCATACGCAACTGTAAATAATTCGTTTCTGCAATATCTCCGCTTAATCTCATGAACATTTGTCTTATACTTGCACGCAAACGTTTTATACATGCTGTATTTCATTACATTGGCAAATCTCCCTATTTTAAAGGAATCATTTGCTATGGAGTAATAATTATATAGTCCACGGACTTCTGCATTGTATCTTGCCAAAATTTCAATGTCACTCTGGTTTACCAGTTTTCCCCTGTGAAGTGCTACGAATCTCTCTTTGCCGTTTTCGTTGATTTTGATTTTCATTGCTTTGTATTCAATTAACTTTCCTACCCACTTTTCGCGTGGAACATACAGTTTAACAACTCCTGTCTGGCATCTCTGTACCTTTCCGTTAGAAGCCTTTTTGAGCGTCTGTACTCTCGATACAGTAATATCGTATCCTAGGAATCTCGCTCTGTCTCCAGTGTGTGTAACCTTCGTCTTAGTGTCTGACATTTCTAATTTCAGTGTTTCTTGCAGGAATATTTTCACGTCTTTCTTGATAGCTTCTGCGTCCGCTTTACTACCAATTACTCCGATGATAAAATCATCCGCATATCTTGTGTACTGCACCCTTTTATAATTGCTGTCGTTATAGACATAGGGAGTTGTAGATTTTTCAATCTTTTCCAGTTCCTTAAGATTTTTACATCTGATTTTCTTTTCTTCCTCGGACAGACTATCCCATATCTCTCTGCCTTTTTTTCTGTATCTGTATGCCTTACCGACACTGGACTTATATGCAGTAGAAAAATGTTTCTTCTTGGCTTCTGTATTGAAGTTTTCTGCATATTTTTCCATGAATTTATCCAATTCATGAAGGTAAATATTTGCTAACACTGGACTGACTCCCGACCCCTGCGGCACTCCGCTATAGGTTCTGTTGAATGTCCATTGTTCCATATATCCTGCTTTTAGGAATTTCCATATAAGCTGAATAAACGCTTCGTCATCAATCCTCTTTCTCAAGAGGTCAATAACTACATGGTGGTCAAAACTGTCAAAACATGCGTGTATATCTCCTTCCACAAACCAGTTCACACCAGTAAAGGTGTTCTGTATCTGTTTCAGTGCTGTCTGACAGCTTCTGTTTGGTCTGAACCCATGTGATTTATTACTGAACACAGGCTCATAAATACTCTCCAAAATCATCTTAACGACTTCCTGCACGAGTTTATCATCCCCCGACTGAATGCCCAGAGGACGCTTTTTACTGCTGTTTTTCTTTGCAATATATTCTCGTCTTGCAGGTTTTGGTTGGTAACTGCGGTCTTTTAAGGATAAAATAATCCTCTCAATTCTCTCGTTACCCATGCCATCAATCGTTGTTCCATCAGCTCCGGCAGTCATACTGCCATCATTTGCATATATGTTCTTATACGCAAGCCAATAAAACTCCGGATTGTACAGATTTCTGTATAACCTCTGAAATCTGTAAGTTTCATTCTTTGATTTTTCCATCAAATTTTTCAATACCTCAGTTGGATTTCTCAATGCCTCTCGCACCTTCCTTCATTTTAGTATTTTCTGATAAGCTGCTCCCCTTCGCCATGTGAACGTCATTAACGTCTCGGACTACTATGGGAGCTGTGTGACCATGCCTGTTACCAGGTTTAGGTCATCCCCAGTTAGTAAATACAGGATTAGCATTCAGTGTTGTCGGCACCGACTTTCGCCATTTATCCGCTGTCTTGCGGTTATCCTTTCATGAGTATCGCTTGCTTTCATAACTGCGAAATGAAACCAACATGAAAAGCATACGTTTCAATCCTTTTCGTATGCGGGGCACGGGTTCCCCCACTCTGGCTATCGTTTAGGCAGTTTAGCTTTGTACCTCATACACTGATTTTTATTCTTAAATATTTTGACGCACAGGATTAGCGTCTTTCCTATTTACGTTCCAATCGGAACAACAACATGCTACACTCCCCTTCGGGTTTCCCCTCTCGGATAAGTTGTAGAATAATAGGCTGTGATTTTTCATCACCTGATACTTTTGCCTACCGCTTGCTAAAGGCGGTATCCTGTAAGTACCACGTCGCCAATTTATATTGCGCTGGCGACTTCTGGGCGCACGCAGTTGCCTGGAATTGTCTCCCAGGTGTCCTTAAAAAGTGCCTTTAACTGGGCAAAGTTCTGTATGATGATAATACTGGAAATTTCCCTGCTTCGCATTGTAGAAAGCAGCGAACAAAAATCATCTGGCAATGCAACATTCGCAAATTCATCTAACATAAATGTCACATGAATCGGGAGTCTGCCACCGCAGTTAAAATCCGCCTGATAGTACAATTCCTGGAATATCTGAGTATAGAGCATTCCGATAATAAAATTATAGGACTTGTCACTATCGGGGATTACACAAAAGAGTGCCGTCTTCGTCTCTCCATCACCATTGACTCCAATACCTATATCAGATAGATTCAGCTCATCCTTAGAAAGAAGTCGTAAAACCTGCTTATTCTCAAGAAATGCAAGTCTTGAGTTTGCACTGATAATAATGGAACGTACTGTATCTCCTGCACCTCTCATACACTTGTTGTACTGTTTTACTGCCGGATGATTAGCTCCAAATGGAGAACTCTCCTCTAAGAACTTCATTCGCACATCCAGTTTCGATGCCTTTCCCTGCTCTGTCACTTCTGCTTCTCCAAGAAGCTTCAGTACTGTCTCAAAGTTTCTCTTTGCCGGCTGTACTTCAAGCCATACATAATAAAAGATTGACTGTAAAAATAATCCTTCTGCTTTCTCCCAGAATGGATCACTTGGAGTGGAACCCTTTGGTGTGGTATTACTGATAAGATTGGTAATCAGCTTTACCACGTCCGTTTCCTCTCTGATATAGGAAAACGGATTGTAACAGTCTGACTTATCCATCTCAAGCAGATTGATGACCTTCACATTGTATCCGTTATTCTTTAACATCTGCCCGCAGCTTCTAAGAATCTCACCTTTTGGATCAGTACAGATAAATGAACAGTTATGTGGCATCTGCATCAGATTCGGCTTTACCTCATAAAATGTCTTACCGGCACCGGAACCACCGCAGATAAGAATATTTCCATTGAGCTTCAGCCTTCTGAAATCAAGTGACATCTTCACATTCTGGCTTAGTATTCGATTGAAATTCTCGTCCTTATCCGCCAGTATCTTATTAACCTGCTTTGGATTTTCAAATCTCGCTGTACCAAACTCCTTGCCGGGCATATAGTTTCTCTGGCTGGTGTAATACATAACAATAGCCATCGCATAGATTCCTAATGCAATGGCTACCGCTTTTATAGTACTCGTATTGTAATAGTTTGCAAAGGGAGCAGCACATACTTCATTGAATCTGTTCATAAATTCATTAAATGCCACTCCCTCCGACCACGCACCATTTATCAGATAACCAAGGTACCCCGCTAATACTGCACCCACAAGAATGAATATCAGTGATGGTTTTTTCTTTGTTGTCTGCATGTGAAACTACCTCGCTTTCCTGGTAGTGACTGTTTTCTGCTGCGTGGTCTTTTTCTGCTGTTTCTGGACTTTCTCATAACGCTCCCTGACAGATGCCTCCACCTTATCATAATGCGTATAAAGCTCTGTTCCCTTCTGTGTTGTTACAACACGATTCTGGCTGTCATACAGCTTATAATCCTTATTGGAATCAAGAAATGTGAGCATAGTCTTTCCATTATGGATGTCCATAATGTTTTCCTTACGAAGCCATACATATCTTGCTTCGTCTCCCCATGTTCCGGGGATTCTTGTCTTAACTGCATGGTCATTCTCCTCGGTAATGAGTTTCTTACTGATTGTAACATCCGAAAGATTGGCATTCTTTGATGCGGCTACTGCCCTCATTCTCTCTGCAAGATCCTGATATCCTCTGACACGGTTGATAAATGCATCCTTATCCATCATAACTGCATGTGTACCATCTTCCTTCTTACTGCCAAGCACTCCGATAGTTTCCAGCTGCTTGATGACATTCTCTGCCTGTTCTCCATTGATACTGAAATTCTCCTTGACCTGATCCACACTGATAGCTTTCTTTTCCATTGCAAACATACCGACTTTCTCAATCAACCCGTCCAAAGCGGAATTAATCTTTTCTCCTTCTATCGTGTGGCTTTTCTCGTTTCCCTGCTGTTTTCGTAAGAAATCCATCAATTTGCCAAGGGACTTCTCATCTCCATTCTTCAAATAATCATCAAATGTGGCTATCTTTCCAAATTTGAGCTTCTGAATCATCATATTCACACGGGGAACTGCCTCTGTATGAAAGATTATCTCACTCATACCATCTTTCTTGTTACAGTCTGGTAGTACGGAATAAAGGATTCCATACTTCTTTGCCATCTTTTCTACCTTTTTCATATCCTGGGTATTAAACTGGAGCACCTGTAAATCTCCACCTTTTAAAAGAAGCTTTCTCATGGATGTCTTGCCAAGAGACTTCTCATAATCAAGCATTCCCTTTAAGAAATCAATCGCCTTCTGCATGGCAGCAATACCACCACTGCCCACTTTCATGGCAATCTCTATTCCGTCATATGCGACTCGGATAATCTGTACCGCTTCCTGAATCTCTTCTGCCATCTATCGCACCTCCACTTTCTCTCTGACTGTTGTTTTTAGCTGTTCTGTTTCTGTACTGCAAATCTCCTCTGCTGACACATCAATTCCATAGGCTCTTAGTATGTCAGCAAGGTGATTGGCTGCTTTCTCCTCTTCGATACGATACATTTCAAGTGCTACCAACAGATTTTCCACCTGTTCTACCCAAGCAGGCTTCATATCATACTTTGCCCTGTATGTGATCATAATCTCATCGGACTGTGCCTTATCTGATGAATGTGCAAGTGCTTCTATAAGAGAAATCGTATCTTCCTTATTTCCACTTCTAAAGGCAAACTGGACCACAAAATTCTTCTCATCCTCTGTGAATTGATGCTCCACTCCATTCATCTCTGTTACTGCTTCATTTATCACACCTAAATTCATAAGTACCTCCTAATCTGCCATACTGTTCTCAAGTACCGCTATCTCAATAATCTCTTTCATCTTTTCAGCTGAAATGTTGTTGTTTATAAGCTCCACAAGCTGGTTCTCTGTCAGACCTTTTTCAATGGCACTCTTAATCTGCACAAGCTGGGCAGGAACAAGGTCTCCGGAAGCAACAAGCTTTACAATGTCTGCTCTCGACTTTTTCTTAAAACAAAGTCTTGTAAACAGACCTGCCATGCCTGTGTTACTGCTCTTTCTTGCGGTTCTCTCAATCGGAAGTCTCTGCACTACATTTCCTGCGGCATCCACAACAGGCACCTGATAATATACAGGAATACCATTCACCATCATTGGAGCTGCAGGAGGAATTGCTATGGTATCTGATACGACTGTATCTGACATTCTTTTATCCGTAACAGTTTCCTTTGTAGCTGCCACAGGTTCGGGCTGCTCAGTCTTTTCTGCTTTTCCCTTATTGTCATCTTCTAGCTCTGACTTTTGCTTCTGATTGCTTATCGCAATCCTCATAATCTTATCCTCCAGCGATTCAATTCTCTCACTCATACGCTTCATCTCCTTATCCTTTCTCTCAATATCATCTCTTAATCTGGCAATCGTGCCATTTGCCTTGTTAAGCTTATTCTGCTGGTCATTAATCAGCTCTTCTTTTTCCTGATTATCCTTAACCAGCCTCTCCCTTACTTCCTCATCGTCTTTGGAAGTCTCGATTTCAGATAACTTCTTATTCAGGACATCGTACCTCTCATTCTGATGGTTGATCTTCTCAACCACTTCCTCCATCTGTGCGACAAGAGCTTTCACATATTCCGAATCCTCCGGTTTCTGTTCTTTCGCTTTACTAAGATTTTCTAATACCACATCCAGCATTCTTCTCATATTAATTGCAGTATCATCCTTTTCAACAACCTCTTTGATTGCTGCTACAGGCACACCCTTTTCATAATAATTAAGGGCTGTCTGCATCTGTCCGCCAGCCATCTTACTCTCTCTAAGAAGTGTCATCATTTCTTCTGACACACCTTTATGCAGACAGTTTGACAGCACTTTCATCTGATTGAGGTCATAGTTTTTATCCAGATATAAATTCACCTCGTCATCGGTAAGCCCATCCTCGTAATCACTCTTTACAAGTGCAATCACTTCATTATCCACATTTTTATTACGGAGAAGCTGGATTCTCTTCTCTATCGCCATCTGACTCAGCGGCTCTCTTTTTTCTTCCATATATGCCTCCTATCCACGAAAAAAACAGCCTATCTGACTGGCTGCTCTTTTCTGTCTCGTACTGTTTCTTTGTTATGCTCTGTATCTTTTCCATCTGATACAGTATCCGGGATTAACTCATCCCATATTGACTGACCTGTTTTTAATTCCTTAAAAACAGCCCGTTCCTTTGCACAGGCATTTGCATATTCCTCTTTGTAGTGTTTTCGCAATTCTTCCACTTCTGAAAGTGAATATCCCTGTGCCTTTAGACTGGCTTCAAGCTCCAGCCACCTGTCATGCTCCTCCTGAAAGAAAGTATCACCATGATTGTATGACTTTTCTGCCGGTTCAAGCTCTGCCATCTCATCTGCAATCTTAAAAAGCCCTTTGCTTCTTTCCCTTGCCTTATAAATCCTGCTCTTTTCTGCCGATGTTTCTTTCTTTTTATCTGTCAGAGAACTGATAACAGCTACAAGCTCCTCTGCGGAATGAATGTCGTGCCTGTCCAGAAACAGATACTCATTCTGGAGTCTCTGCATCTTTCTGATATCATCCCTATATTTCCATACCTGACTGTAAGGGCGTTTCTTCAGCTTTCCAATACGATACAGCTTTGCATAATACTTTTTCTGAAGTCCAGACAGCTTTGCCCTATGGTATCTTTTTACCCTGCACCTTACAAGCACAGCTTCCTGTGAGGAATTCTGTTTACTGTAAAAAGATAGATTTTCTTTTACTATACGCTCCCTGATTACTTCTTCAGAATAAGCATCGCCTAAAGTCTTACACCTTCTATATCGTGTCATTCCCGGAGGCTTGACTGATAAATACTTTCCCTGCTTTATCTCATAGCCCTTATCTGATAACAGCTCAAGGAACTGCTGATAATCACCTGCCTGCAGGATACAGGTATCAAGGTCACGCTTTATCATGTCAGACCAGACAAAGTTACCATCCCGTTGCTCACTCCAGTCCCTGTAACCCTCATGTTCTTTTTCCCTGCTTCCATCATCCACATCAATAATGGAAAGACCATATTCCTGACACAGCCTGTTGGTAATCGGCTGGATATACTTTGCCCAGTCCCCTTTTTCGTATCGGTACTTCTTGCCATCTACGAAACTTACACTGTTGAATACAATGTGTGAGTGGACATGTGCTGTATTATCATGCACGACAAATACCGCCTCATAAGAACTGCCAAGATAATCTGCTACAAATTTCTGCGTGATTTCAAATGCGGTATCCGGATTCACTTCATCTTCCTTGAATGACAGAATGATATGATATCCCTGTCGCTTATCGACTTTTCCAAACTTCCGCTTGGTTTCCTTCATCTGTTCAAATGCAGATTCTGCCTGACAGTTAATTGCTCCCACAAGCCTTCCATCCTGTGTTTTCTCTGGATTCATTACATAATCTAAGGAACGCTTTAAGTGCTTTCCATGAAAATGCCCTCCGCAGTCTTTCATGTTAAGAATCTTACTGATTGCCAATCTTAACCACCGCCTCATTCACTTTCTGATTCAGCTTCCGCATATAGGCAACCAGCTGAGCCTTATCGTCTTTGGAATATAATCCCGCATTGCTGTTAAAAACAATCTGATTGATATTGATTCCAATACGGTTGACCTCATTGATAAGTTCCTTTAAAAGCTTTCGCACTTCGGGATAATCATTGGGTTTCTGACTGATAAGAAGCCTGATATACTCTGCCTCATTCATATTCTGCTCCGCAGCTTTTTCCGCCAGAGCCTTTGCTTCCTGTGGCATAAGACGAAGTGTTTTTCTGATACAGTGTACTTTATCTGCCATCTGGTCACCTTCCTCTCTTACCCGTACTATAATTCCTGATGTCCTCTGCAACAGTAACCGCAGCAGCTCCCGGTTCCTTTCCTTTTTCTATCTGACTGATAACCCTGTCTGCCAGTTCCGTAGCAATCTCAATAATCTCCTTGCCATAACATGTCTTGTCAAATAATCGGTCAAGTCTCTTTTCATCCGCTTTCAGACTTTCATACCTGCTCTGATACTCGCTGTATTCATTAAAATCTTTTGGATCTGTCATATGGGCTTCCGCATCAAGAATCAGGTCATAGTTCCATTCACATACCTTATCAATGACATCATCAATCGGGTATGCTTCAATCTCTCCATTCTCTTCTGCCATATCCTGCCTGTACATCTTACCTTCTTCGTCTATGCCGATTACATAATCATGTCCTTCCATGTAATTAAGAAGGATTACAGCATCTTCTATTGAAGGGTTGAGTAAGATATCATAAGTGTCTGCCCAGGCAATCAGTTCTTCCGGTTCTGCTATCAGCTTAACTTCTACATCCATTGCTTCCTTGCACCTCCCTTATCTGTTTTTAGTAAATCTTCACCATAGCTCCAGTCTCCGCTTAGTCACCGGCGACTGCTAGATACGCATCAGAGACATCTCTGTCCTGATGCGACCTAGTTAGGGAGAAAATCTCCCTAAAACCCTCTTTTTTATACTATGGTGGCGCTTTCTGCCACCATTTTGATATTTTGGTGGCGTTTTCTGCCACCATTTCATAGTTTTGATGGCGTTTTTTGCCACCAACTTTTTACTGCTGACATTAGCAGTTTTTGTTTTTATTTTTTATGGTGGCGTTTTTCGCCATCACTTTGACATTCTGATGGCGTTTTCTGCCACCATTTCGTAGTTTTGATGGCGCTTTTTGCCACCATACTCTTATTTTCAAATTTTCATGCTCTGATAATTTCACTTGTGCGATTAGCCGTTGCAGACAGACTTAATTTCGTAGCAACAAGCCATTCATTATAATCCTTATATCCGGCTGGCGGAGGACAATCCTCTACCTCATAGCCAAGTCCATAATATTTTTCCATGAGTTCCAGACTTGCCTTTCTTCCAGGCTCGTCGCCATCAAGGCAGAACCGGATGGAAGTAATCTGAGGATGCTCCCGAAGAAATGTTTCAAGCGGTGCATCTGCAAGCATTCCAAGTGCCAGCTTATTTGACTCGTAATCAGTGAATATATCCACATAACTCATTAGATCGATTGCTGCTTCAAATACCACAAGCTCTGTGCTGTTATCATTTGCCACATTGAAACCGAAGTTCTTATCATTGCCTGCCACATCACACTTGAATGGTTTTCCCTGCTTATCAAACACACCTCTCATGCTTGCAAATCTGGTTACTCCATCCTTGTCATTTCCCTTAAACACGACATTGTGGTAATGCCTGCTCTCATAGATAAGTCCTGCTTTTAGAAACATATCAATAACTGTCCGGCTGATTCCCCTTTCCTGATTCAGATAGGAAATCAGATAAGAATTATCGCCTGCGGGTTCCGGGAGTATGAATGGCTTTCTCTCTTCCGCTTTCCTGTTTTCCTGCGACACCTGGTGAACAAGCGGCTGCTTTACCGGGCTTTCTATTCTTCGATATCCTGCAAAATCCAAGAGCCAGAATACTGCATCCTTTACGTTCATTCCACAGAACACTCTTAGGAAATCTATCTGCGAACCTCCGTTATTGCCCCTGTCATATTGCCTTGACCATCTGTACCAATGGCTTCTGTTATATATACGGATAGAATCCATCTCCTTTAATGTGTGGTACTTTCCAATCCGCTTTACTGTATAGCCGAGACTTTCTGCTACTGCACACAGATCAACACTCTTTGCTATGGCAAGCTCTTCCTCAGTAAATCTTCCATCCATTGTCCTCACCTTGCCTTTCCCTGTTCTGCTACAAGTGGCGAATTTATATCCAACGTCTGGTAATCGGTACTGAGTGTAATCTTTGGATTATCAATCAAGCCCTTTTCCCGATAGCTGAAGAATACTTTATTGTCCCCACCTACTATGATATGATCCACAAGTGGTATCCCAACCAGCTCACACAGCTTATTCATCCGGTCCGTCATCATCGTGTCAGCCTTGCTTGGAAATACATTTCCTGACGGATGGCAATGGATTAGCATAAGACTCGCAGCATTGCTAAGAATACTGGATTTTAGCAGTTCCCTCGGATGTGCCATTGCTTCGTTTAGTGAGCCTACACTTGCAAAATGCACATTGATAGGTTTTAAATCTGAGCGAAGATTTACCACACACACCACTTCCCTGTCGAACTGGCACATGCAATCTCCCATCGTTGCCGCAATATCTGCCGGATTGTTAAATGAATGCTCCGAATAAATCGGAGCATCCTTCACAAGTCTCACCTGCACAACATCAAGTTTGAAGTCTTTCTTTGCTGGCATCGCAATCCGCCTCCTCTCCAAACTTAACACTGATAATAAAGTCACCTTTCTGGCTGTTTATGAGAGCAATGAATTCTTCCATTGTAAGTTCCTGCTCCATAACTGCCTCCTATCTCGACTTTTCCTTAGAGTCATATACAAGCGGTGGTTCTGCCACAATGCCATCGAGTCTCTTATTCGGAGTGTCTGTAGCAAGTGTGAGCTTTCTTAAATCCTTATCATAGTGATATACCTGATTGGAAAGTCTCTCATCGAGGTCTACAGCTTCCATGTTGACCTGTACAACCATTTCTGCAAGTTCCTCCGGGCTTCCCATTTCTGAGGATACGGCAAGCACCTCATGCACACTTGAAGGTAAGATATAAAGATCACTGCCAAGGTTTTCTGCCAAATCATGCAGTTCATTCTCATAGAGCATATTTACCGCACCATTGATACCTTTACTGTTGGAAATCACCCACAATGTCTGCTCCGGTGGAATCTCTCCAATCATCATCTCTGCAATCTCTTCCGGCATGCCATCCTTTAAAAACATATCCTTCATCACATCATTCATGCTTCTTACTGTAGGCGGGAAAAGTCTTCTGGTATTCTCCGCAGCACACTTAAACAGCTGTTCCTCATTCATTCCGAGTCTGCCAGCAAGTTCATTGGTAACTTTTGTACTCTGAATACCATTCTTATCTTCATTAATCACTACTCTGTACACAATAGAGAGGTCCTGGAACTCCCTGTGCGGAACCTTCTCCAAAAACGACTTATTCTGCTGTGTATTGATAATCTGGAACACAACCCTTTCACTGGCATCTTTTAAGATGCTGTCCACACTAACCGGTGGAATCACTTCAAATGCTTTCATCATAACATCACAGGCACCCATGATTGTCTGCTCCAAATCTTCGCAGTTCTGATATCTCTTATACATATCGTTGATATAAATGGTAGGTGAGATATGCTTGCCCTCTTCTCTGAGGCTTAACCCATCAAGAATCATATTTACCTTTTCAACAGGTGCAGTCACAACCTCCATCCCTTTGTACTTCTCCGGCATATAATCCAGAAACTTTTCCTTTACTACTTCCTTAAAAATCTCATAATTCATCATATTGTTTGTTCCTCCTTAAAATAAAAGGCAGGGAACATAAGTTATGGCTTACATTCCCCGCAAGGTTAATTATTACTGTTTATTCTTTTTCTTTCTTCCACGAAGTCCTACTCCAACACCTGTAATAAGTGCAAGTGCACCGATTCCAAGATAAAGAAGCGGATTAGCATTATCGCCTGTCTGTGGAAGCTTTGGTTCTGTCGGTACATTGACAAGCTTTAAAGTTGTTACTACAACATCAGGAGCATTATCGTCGTATCGTAAGACCACATCATGGGCTGTCTCATCAAGGATATAGCCGTCTGCAGCCTTTGTCTCCACTACTGTATAATGAATATCTTCCTTGAATGAACCATCCTCATTGTAAGTACAGATAGGAAGCTCTTTACTCTCTGCATGACCATTCTTGTCAGTAGTGAGTGTATCAACTACCTTTCCGTCCTTATCCCTTACTTCAAATACAACACCCTCGATTGGCTTTCCGGTTACTTTGTCAGTTTTTTCAATGACAATCTTGCCTACTGCCTGCTCATCCTTCATGGATACCTTCTGAATCTCGGCTGTTTCCTTTACTTCAAAGGTTACATCCTTTGCCACCTTGTATCCATATGGAGCTGACTCTTCACGAAGTGTGTACTTTCCAACAGGAAGTCTTTCGATCATGTGAGTCTTACCAGCTTCAGATGTCCAGCTTTCTACAAGCTTTCCATCCGAATCAATCACTGAAAGCTTTGCTCCCGGTAACTCTTTCTCACCTGTGATATCTGTCTTTGAAATTTCTACCTTAATAGGTGCATTTTCAAATGCTGCCTCAAACTCGATGACTTTTACCTTATCTCCCTGATATGATGCATCCACATCAAAGATCTTATCTGACTTCACATATCCCTTTGGTGCCTCAAGCTCTTTGACATAGTACTGTCCCAGTGGAAGGTCAGAAGTAAATGTTACTTTTCCATCCTTGCCTGTGACACCTCTTTCAATCTGGGTATCTGCTTTTACAATGACTTTTCCATCTTTATTTACGATATCCTCTTTCGCAAATAAGCCAAATACTGCACCCTCAAGCTTTTTCTTTGTCTCTGAGTCAGTCTTTGTAACTGAAATCTGTACTTTCTGACGCTCATTGGTTACATCCATTCCTGCAAATACAACCTTTGTATTCTGGTCGATATAAGAAAGATCTGCATCAATCGGTGTATCATCCAGCACAAAGCCATCCAAAGTCTTTGTTTCTACAAGATAATATCTGCCAAGTGGAAGATTATCGATTCTTGCAATGCCCTTATCGTTCGTAACAATGGTTGCTACCTTGTCACCAGCTTTGTGGTATACAGTTCCAAGTCCGTCTGCACTCACAATATCCTCTTTTGCATATACATCAAAGGTTACTCCTGCGAGACTATCCTTGAAGTAATTGAAAATGAAATCATACCAGTGTCCCTTCATAAGAGTGGTATCTGTTACAAACTCACCATCCTTGTTGATTACGATAGAACCTGTCGGAACCTCGTCATTCATCTCGACATGCTGCACATCGCCTGTATCCTCTACTGTAAACTGAATATCGGTTGCTTTCAGGTATCCGTATGGAGCAAACTCCTCACGAAGTGTGTAAGTCTCGCCAAATACAAGCTTCTTGATTACATGAGCTTCCTTTGCATCAGATGTCCATGTGTCTACCACATTTCCATCCTTATCAAGTACAGTAAGTGTTGCACCACTAAGCTCTGCACCGCTTGTAATATCAGTCTTTGTAAATTCAAAGGTTGTCGGAGTATTTTTATACTCGCTGCTATATACAGCAGTTTTCACACCCTGTCCCTGATACTTGGTATCAAAGGTTACTACCTCTTCGTTTGTCACATATCCGGCAGGCTTTTCAATCTCTTTTGCAACATACTTTGCAAACGGATAATCCTTAACAAAAGTAATCTTTCCGTTTTCATCAGAAGTTGCTTTCTCAAGTAAAGTACCCTTTTCGATGATTACCTTGCCATCCACATTCTTGATGTCCTCATCTGCATAGAGTCCGAATACAGCACCTGCAATCGGTGTATTATCTTCTGAATCAAGCTTTGTAACTGACATATCAAGTTTCTGTCTGTCATTAGAGAAAGTAAGACTTTCCTTGATAACAGGTGTCTTATCATCCACATAAGTGAATGTGACTGTCTGCTCATTCGGATTTAATACATATCCGTATGGTGCTTCCACTTCCACAACTCTGTACTGACCAAGAGGAATATTCTTAGCTACTGCCTTTCCATCCTTGCCTGTTGTAAGAGTTGCCACAAGGTCGCCCTTGCTGTAATACTTTGTACGGTTGCCATCTGCGTCCTTCTGGTTGTCTGCTGTGAAAATATCTTCCGCTGCATACACCTTGAATACTGCTCCTGCAAGTGAACCCTCTTTATAAACAAACTCCTTATCCTCAGAGTTTGCAAAAAGTCCGCCCTTGAATCCATCAAGTACCTCTCCCTTCTTTTCAACAGTAAGCTCTCCTACTGCCGGGGCATCAGAATATTCCACTGTGATGATGGCATCATTGGTATCTCCATCAGTCTCAAATGCTGTGTCTGTATCAACCGAAATGTTGATATAGTTATCGTTTACCACATATCCGAATGGTGCTTTGACCTCTTCAATGCGATAGTTACCGATTTTAAGTGCTTCCGGTAAGATCAAATCTCCATCCTCATCCGTAAAGAATGAAGTATGCTTAACCTTTGACGGATAAGTCGTGTACTGAGTTACATATTCGTTCTTATCAAGATTGAAAATCTTAAACTCAGCATTTGGTACAAGTACTGTCTGCTTTGTATCAGAATCCTTCTTGATTACACGAAGCTTTGCTGTAAACTCCCTGTCTAAGAAAACTCTCCATGTCTGAGGCTCTGTTGGATGGTTCTCCTTAATCTTTACCTCAAATGGCTT
>ENA-OQID01000607-OQID01000607.1-human-gut-metagenome-genome-assembly--contig:-NODE-607-length-18148-cov-5.107299_pt1 | contig 18148 bp, 20 predicted proteins | sample MGYA00242567_ERZ504727 | MGnify/ENA primary metagenome ERZ504727 (study PRJEB26092, sample SAMD00036215) | human gut metagenome | host: Homo sapiens | study: EMG produced TPA metagenomics assembly of...
AAGAGCCAGCGGTATGAGCTGTGCAGCGACAAGTGCCGAAAAGCACAGGCGCTTCAAAACAAGCGGGAATTTGACGAGAGGTCAAGAGAAAATAACTATGACCTGCTTTATAAAAATGAATGCCAGAACTGGCGCAACAAAATAAACCGGGTAAAAAATACCGCAGGCTTTCCGGCTGACCGTCTGGAAAAAATACAGGCTTCCTTTTCCGACTTTAAGAAAGAAGCCTTACAGAGAAAAAAGGCTGTAAAAACAGGAACGGCCAGCCCGAAAGAATTTACGGACTGGCTGTATCAGCAGAGTAATGTAATTGTGAAGCTGACTGAATACTAAATTTTTTCTCGTTGTGAGGTTTCTGTGACATTTGCCTGATGGCAGTATCGAAATTGCAGTAATTACTCATGCAAAATGCTTCTTCGTTTTATACACTATACCTATATGGTGGAGCACCAAATGAAAGGAGCAAAAAATATGTCTGAGATTCAAAATGCGATTGAAGTAAAGAACTTAAAAAAAGGTTTTGGTGGCAGAGTTTTGTTTGAGAATTTTAGCCTGAATGTAAAAGCAAATACAATCCATGCGATTATTGGCCCGAACGGTTCTGGAAAGACAACACTGCTACGCTTGATTACAGGGGTATACCAGCCAAATGCAGGGACAATCAACATTGCAGGGAAATATGCAATGGAGCTTGAAAATGACTATCTGTATGAAGAACAGACTGGTCTTGAAAATTTGAGAATTTTTGGGAAATACTTTGGATTTGAAATAAATGATCGTTCAGACAGTTATTGTACGCAATTAGGATTGACCGAGCATTTAGGAAAGCGTGTTAGCACTTATTCTAAAGGAATGAAAAGAAAACTGTCCCTTTTGATTGTGATTATGATAGGACGGGATATTCTGCTCATGGATGAACCAACATCGGGTGTAGACCCCATATCCAGAGTAGAAATCCGTAGTTTGATAGAGGCTCTAAAAGCTGACGGAAAAACGGTTATTATCACTTCACATGACCTTAGCGAGATTCAAAAGTGCGCTGATGATGTATCTATGATTAAAAATGGCAGATTGCTGTTTGATAAGGGTATTCAAGAAATGCAAGGACAATCATTGGAAGAAATCTTTATTAAGGAGGGCAATCGGTATGAGTAACATGGGAAAAGGCGCAGTCTACTATCTTACCAGAAGCAAAAGCCTCCTAATTGATACTGCGATTGTTGCCATTCTGGCAACTTTTATGAGCTTTGCAATGCAGATGGACGCCTTGCAGTCTAAGGGAGAGGATTATTTAGTCTTAATGCTCTATGCGGTTATTTTGGGTCTTACCTCCCTGCAATCCGGTGCTATGATTGTAGATTTGACAGCAAAGGATAAGTTAAGCCGGAGAATTGAATTTTTTGCAGCTTCTGGAATTGCGGTAAAAGAGATTATAAAACAGTATTCGGTACAGATTTTCCGCTTTTCTGGTATTATCCCGTTCTTTGTTTTTATGAGTTGCTATTACTTTACCGACTGGACAATGAGCTTTGGGCGGATCGTATGCGTTTATCTTAGTATTCTTGTACTTAGTTTTTGTGAGATTGTCGCTTTGAATATCATTGTACTGGATGTGAAACGAGTAAAACTGTTCAAAAATGTTCTGTTCTTTGGTAATTTTGCACTGGTTTATTTGATTGCGATGTCGGCAGAACGAATTACAGAGCTTGTGAATCAACATCATATAGGAATTGACTATTTGATTATTGTGGTTGATGTTGCACTTTGCATGATGTTTGCACTATTAAGTTTCTTTAAGACTCGGCACATGAGCAACGAAACAGTTATCAGGAGGGATGGCGAATGGGTTTGATAACCTTAAACCTTAAAAGGGTATTGAACTGGAATTTTATATTTATGAGTGCGGTAGCAACTATCTTCGGCATAATCTCTCTGATGAACTTTGGGGATATTTCAGAGAACATTGTATTTGGCGTTGATATAAAGTATTTTATGCTTGATGGCTACCTGTGCTTATTTATCTTTTTTGCCGGAGAAATAAGCAAGGATATGTTGCAGCAAGAAAAAATTACAAAGAGAATAGAATGGAAACTTGCTAATGGTATTAAAATCTCAAGTATTGTTAAAGAGAATCTGCTATCACTATGGATTGGAACGCTGATTCTTTTGTTTCCTCTGCTTTTGATGATTTCCATTCGTCTGCCAAACCTTATCTTGTTATCAGGCACCTATTTTCTGATCCTTAGCATATTGTATTCGGCATTTATAAATGTTTTGATTCTCTGGATTAGAAATATGAACTGGTTTAAGAGTATTCCTATCTTTGCAACACTGCTTCATATTTTGCTGGTTTTCTTAAAATGTGGGATATTTATGAAAACGAATAATGTGTGGGTGTTGCTACTATTTTCTCCAGTGAGTATAATAGTTTTGACTGCGTGTGGTTTATGTCTGATGACTAAAGAACGGATCGTATCATCATATTACTAACATAATGAATTTTAGCTGAAAGGAGGGGGGTCTATGCAGGATAAACGCTTCTATCCGTATCTGTTTCTTCATGCGGGTATTGTGACTTTATGGGTTATATTGGATAGAACACATAAAGGAATTGCGAATGACGGAGCCATCAACTTATTGTCGATTGCCGTCTTGCTTTGTTATTTCAATCTGCTCTATCTACATGTAATGACATCACGGCGAAAGGCAACAATATCTGAATGTGGCTGGAACCTGCTTTCTGTTTCCTTTATTGCGGCGCTGATGTATGATGGATTTTCCACCTTATACACGGGTGCATTTCTGGTTTTTGCATTGATTATCGGAATAATGCTGGTAAGAACTGACGCAAGCCGGGGAAAAATGGTTCGCTTGCTGTTTGGAATTGCGTCTATCATACTGTCGTTTTTCAATTTCCGAATTCTACCTGCGGTAACTATGTTAATTGGAATGTTCGTGGGAATTTTCCTTGATTATAAATATATAAATTTGAAACAGGTTAATATTCTTCCGATTGCCCAGAGGAAAGCAAGATATGTCCTTGTTTTCATGATTCCTTTGCTTACAATCGTACTTTATTGCTTTGATTTGTCCACCCTGCAAGTCAATGTATTTTTTCAGCTTATAATGCTTTTATTTGAGGCTTTTGCTGTCATTCATCTTGGCGACATGGAAGCTCGTTACAACGAGCTGACAAAGTATTATGAATTAACGAACTATATTGCAAGTGAGAGGGAAGATTTTTCAATGCTACTTCACAACGATGTGCTTCAAGATATTGGAGGTGCCAAAAATCTTCTGTCGCTTCGCTCACCAGCTATTGATGAAACAAAAAGGATATTATCTGATTTGGAACTGCGAATAAGAAATATGATGAATTTCTATTCGTCTAATATCTTTTCGGGGTATGCTTCATGGGAACATATTGAATATATGCTTGACGCCATTAAGAAGCTGTACCCAAAGAAAAATATATTTATAGATTTTACCATTGACAGCGAAGCAAGGATTGCTTTGAAAAAAGATAACAGTTTGGAACAGACTATGCAGATAATCAAAGAGCTTGTCAACAATGTTTATAAACACGCTGCCGCTACTTTTATCCATTTGGAAATCGCGTTAAATGAAGAAAGTAAACTCGTAATTACCTGTCAAAATGATGGAGCGAAACCAAATGACATTGAAAATATTCTTTCTTCCAAAGGTGGCATGCTGTTCTTGACGGTGTTGATAAATGGGAATGGTGGTAACATTCAGTATTTAGAGAAAGATGGTATTTTAACTGCAACGGCAGTTTTGGGGAGAAAAAATGAAGATATTACTATTTGATGACCACAGGATATTTGGAGAGAGTTTAAGCAAACTTCTGGAAGATTGGGATGAAATCTCTATCTGTCGCTATGTAAGTAATGAAACAGAGTTTTGGAATATTCTTTCCGTAGACGAATGGGACATTGTATTATTGGATGTTAACCTAAGAGATCAGTCAAAAAATTCTGGCATTGACCTGATAGAAAAAATATATAACAAAAACCCAAAAACAAAAGTGGCTATGCTATCCTCTTATGATATGCCGGTTTATAGACAGGAGGCACTTAAAAGAGGTGCTGTAAGTTATATTGACAAGTCGGCTTCTGCTGATGAGCTGGTAAAAAAACTTACAGCTATTAGTAAAGGTCACAAATCCACTACGCCCCCTTTATTAAATCCCCTGACAGATCGTGAAGCGGAAATTATTAAGGCGATTGGAACAGGGAAAACAAAGCATGAAATAGCTCAAGAACTGTATATCAGTGAACGGACACTTTACAACCATATCCAAAGCATCTATGATAAGCTGGGGGCTAAAAATGCTATCGAAGCCTATAACAAGGCTATTGCACTTGGATATATCACACCCTTAATATGAGTTTAGGCAATAAGAGGGACAGATATATCAGAACACAAGTGACAAGTATGCACATTATGTAAGCAGATAGCAAAAACAAGTATCATTGAACGACTTCATCAAAACAATAAAGAAAAGCCGGGAGCAAAATTAAGTCTGCTTCCAGCTTTTTTGTATTTGTTATTGTATGTGGTTGACTAAGGAATATTGTTTAAGCGTGAGTTTGTGATATTGGGTGTGGTATCTTTAACTATGGGAATGCCCACGTTCCCATTTCGAAACGCTTTGCGGGGTAATCCCCAAATACTCTGCAACATCCTCTTGCGTAAGATTTTTTAATATACGGTATTTCTTTAAGTTTTCTGGTAAATATAACATAGCAACCTCCTGATGATTCATTATAGTAAAATCATATCATGTGCATTTGCGAATTCAATAACGCAGTAGTTGTCCTAAACTCAACCGCATCCATATATGCTAAAAAAATCAAACTACATATCATAATTCCTGTTGTCACAAAGATCCACCTACAAATTCTAATTTTAATGATGTTTCGTTTCATCATATAGAATCACTGATGTGAAAACTATAAATGTTCCAATATCTCTGTAATATTATTTACTATATGTTCAGGCTGATATTGTATCAGCTCTAAGTTTCCATAAGCAAAAGAGCCTTGTTTCACCCATATTGTATGCATTCCAATTTGTGATGCTGGTTCGATATCATTATCTAGTCTATCTCCAATCATATAAGTCTCTTCTGGAATACACCCTGATTTATCTAACGCCATCTGAAATATTTCTAGATTAGGCTTAGATATTCCAACTTCGGCTGAAGATATGATAATATCAAAATATTGGCGAATACCATATTGTATAATACGCTGTTCTGTTCCCATACTTTGGTTAGCAATGATACCTAAATGATATTTGTCTCTCAACTTTTCAAGCAGCTCAGGAACACCTTTATATACTTTTTCTAAATGCTTTGGCCATTTTATCGTTTCCAATCCAAATTCTTTAGCAGCATCTTTATACGGCAACCGATTTTGTGAAGCAAGCTCTATCATGCGATGTTCTAACGTTTCTCTCTTTGGTGCGTTAGGTTGCTTTAGCAATTCTTGTGTTCTATATTCTGCACATTCACTTTCATCTATCAAAGTTGATCCTAAGTCAAAAAATATCCATTTAATCATTTTCTTACTTCCTTTCGAGATATAGATATTTTTAGCAGTATATCCCTTCACTCCTCATCCCTCAACTGCATTTGTCCACAAAGCATTGAGAAAAATCCAAATCTCTCATAGTACTCCTTTAGTTTTTCTTCTCCGTATATTACTGAAAGCATATAAATATTTCGTTCTCTAATCTCTTTGATTACCATACTCATCATCTGTGTTCCGAACCCTTGATTTTGCATTTCCGGATGAACCATCAAATCCTGTATGTAGGCATCAGTAACCCCATTAGATACGACTTCCACATATCCTACCAGTCTGTCACCCTCATAAGCACTCACAGAAAGAAAACACTGTAATTTTGGATTATTTAAAGAACTTTCCATTGTATTCCACCCAACAAATTTACGCAGTTCGCTCAATTGCATCGCATCCATTTTCTTATTTAAATAATAATTAACCATCTAACTCCTCTTTCAATGAAATCATTGCTTACTTTTTACACTTGCCATCCACCGCTTACACTTTTCACATAAATAAATTTTTTATCAGTTCGACAAACTGATATGTAGTCTATCCCCTCAGATTTTTTAGAGCATCGGGGTTATTTGAGATAATCATTCCAACCATCTGACATTTTTCCATGTCTAGGCAATCGCCACACATTACCACACCCTTTTTCAACTCGCGATGTTCATAAGCAGTGTTGTTCTTGTTTATAAATGCTCTAGTAATCTCTGCTCCAAATGCCTTGCAATAAATTTTTGCTGCATCAAAACTATTTTTAACATAAACTTGATTATAATTTTTCATAGTCAATCTCCTTTTTCAGTTTTATCAATTTTTATTTGGTAACTTCAATATAATAATCTAAAAGTTCATATATCCAATCATGAAGTACCGAAAACTGAAATCCCAACGCTTGTGCTTTTTCGGTATTTATACTATATTCCGGTTTCCTGTTATATGTAGCGTTTTCCCCTCCTTTGTCAATAATTGCTTTGGAACCTGTTTTCTTTTCAACATAATCAATTATCTCTCTTATAGAAATAGTTCCTTCAGCACTTCCATTAATTGCTCCTTTGACCTCTTTATCAACCAGAAAAGCCATAAATTTCCCTGCTTCATCGGAACGTATAAAGCCCATCTGATAGTCCAAATTATCTATATTCATAGGAATAGACTTCATTACATGTTCGACATAGAATAATAATCTTTTCGTATAATCATCCTTGCCTATTACAAAAGGATATCTTACCGCAATCCAATTGCGACTAGAGTATTTTTGCCACAAAGCATACTCCGCTTGCCGTTTTATTTGTTCATACGGAAAAGCAAATCTGTCACACCAAATAAGCTCTTTTGATGTTCCATCAAAATCAGATTCCATCGTATTCATATGTTTAGGTTCATATACAGATGTACTGGACATATACATATATTTATCACAATCTACAGCTTCCATCACATACTTTATATCATTCGAACAATAGGCAATTTTGTCAATAACAACATCATAATGCACACCTGATAATGCTTCTTTCACACTTTCTTCATTTGTCCTTTCAAGGATAATCCTCTTTACCTTGTCGCCATATTCATCAGAAGATATTCCCCTTGTGGCAATAGTAACATCATGCCCCTTTTCTAAAAGTTCATTTACCATATGTATTCCAAAAAATCTAGTACCACCTATTACTAATATTTTCATCCTTTTTCTCCACAAACTCATATTTATCAATCAAATCTTCCCCTAAAATTATACCATTCTCCCAAGAATAAAACCATACATTTCCTCTCGTGACGCCATTTTGACGCCATTAACTCCTCATTTCTCTCTATGACGTAGAAAAGGCATCCCCGAAAATTTCGGGAATGCCCATCATTCACACAAGCATATCTTATTGATTACTCCGTAATCAATAAGCTCGCGGCATTCATAGAATGCCTGCGAGCCCTATAAACAAAGGAAAACCACGGTTTCGTGTAAACACGACCGTGGTTTTCTTTATTTATAGTGAGCTTGCGCTCTATTCATTGATAACGTTGATTATTCAACAATTGTAGCAACCTTACCTGAACCTACTGTTCTACCACCTTCACGATATCAGACCAATGTATTGCGGTGTGCAAATGGTGATTTTTCGTGTGATTTGTGTGGGAAAATCCGGATTTTCCGATGTGTCCGTATAGTTTTGGGCGATTTTGTTATCATGATGTTATCACGCTATTTACTATCCGAAAAAGAATGCATCGCCTTATCAAACTCTGTAAGTTTGAGATCATCAGTTTCAATCTCAATGTCCATTATTTTTTTCATCAATGCAAAAAAGGTTCGATTATTTCTCGACCTAAGCTTAATAGTCTCTATGGCAAGACCCATATCTCGCAGAGTTATAATTCTATATAATTCCTTGCAAAAATTAGAAACATTTAACAGATCATCAAATTTCATTATTGCAGATATTCTATTCGAAGAATGCGTGTAATAATTTCGATCATGCACTATATCATCTATAAGTTTTTCTTTTTTCTCTACAAATTTCTTTTTAGATATTTCTTCAAAAAGATTATAACCTTTGTGCAAATAATCCTTCACTGCTTTTCTAAAAGATATACCTGAATATCCCAAGCCTTTTTCAACTAACTCTTTTTCTTCTTTACTTTCAAGTTTACTAATCAATTCATTCTTTTTTTCCTCAAATTCTTTGATTTCTTTTTCTTCATCTGCGTATGCTTGAGTGTATCCTTCAATCAATTGCATTGCAGCTAAATATTTATTTGTTGTAACAATTTTCAACTCCTCATCCAACAAAATTCTTCCGTATGCTTGTTGTGCATTATATATCTTTTCGTAATTAGAAAACCAATATCTTAATGCTTGTTCTAAATTTTGAAAATCAGTTATTTTATATAAGGAGCTTCTTTTAAAAGATGTATAATCTATTGTATCATTTTTCAATATATTTAATTTTTCTTTTGGAAAATTACAGATTCCCATAACTTCTACCAACTTATCACAATCCACACAATTCAAAGCATTAATTGTAACACTTTCTCCTGCCAATACCGAAAAAAAGTCTGTTATTATATACAAATTTTCCCTTATATTTTCTATGTCTATGGCTGAATTAAATTTCCATGTAATACGATGTGCAAATCCAATGGACAACGCTTCTTTACTATATTGATATTTCGGATAAACGCCAAATATCAATTCTCCATTTTCCAATTGGACACTTCTATTTTCCACATTGATTGGTATATCAATTTTACGGCAAAATATAATATCTTCATAATTTTTATTTACATCGTACGGACATAAACCTATCAATTCATTTCCTTCCGTTATTTCAAAATATATCTCTTGAAATTTAGAAGTATTAGCATAAGCCATTTTTCCTTTTAACAATATATCCGCCTGCAATTCAAGTTTAAAACAATTGTTAACTCCTCCAGAAGCCGATTTAAAATTTAACCCAATTGCAGTTATCTTCTCTTCATTTTCTAGTTTAATTACCAAATACTCAATCTTTTCTTGCGCCATATTCACAATTTTTCTTGAAACTCTATAAAGCGTAATTATCCCTTGATAATATTTATTAATATGTATTTCCGCTCTATTATTTAATTTTAATCCATCTATGCTTTCAAGTTTTCCGGAAAATGCTCCACCGGCTTCTATACTCATGTTTTTCCTCCTACTTATTCTTCAAAATCTCTTTATAAATAAATAAGACATACATCAAATTTACAACATCTTTTGTCAATTCAATATATGCCTTATTTTAATTTTAAGCATAGGCTAATTTTTTATTATCTTGACTATGCTTTCCTCTTTTTTGTATCCGAGATCGTTTTTCTATCTCTTCTTTTGTCATTCCACTAGCACCTTTAAGTAATGCTTTTTCCAACCTACTATTAATGCTCAAATTTCTTTCCTGTTTTCTACGGATAATTCCATAACACCCAACTGGTGAAATAAAAATTTCTTTAGGTGCATCCCCAGAAATAATGTCTTTTAATGATCTAAATTCACATTTTTCTGGCTGTTCAGTACAATTAAGCTTCATCGCTCCAACATCAATAATTCCTTTACTGAAATCATATAAAATAGCATTTTGATACTCATTAATCATCGATTCATCAATATATTTTTTCTTTTCTTTATAGATGCTCTCTGTTAATTCATATGAAACTAATCTTTTTCCGATCCATTGCACCACTGGAACGGCCCACGAATTACCTATAGCTTGATATCTATTCGTTCGTTTTGCGCCTTTAATATTAGTATACTCATCCGGGAAGCCCATTAACCTCTCACATTCAAGTGGCGAAAGTCTTCTTATTTTTTCGTCCTGAACAACAAACAATGATCCATTATATGCTGCTGCATTACCATTCCACTTTGTTCCATAAGCTGAATATAGGCAATCTGAATATTCTCGAAACACTTCAAAAGAATGTCCTTCTTTTTCAAATGTTAAATCTCCTGTTGGATACTCTACAAACTCACCCTTATGCAGTTCAAATAAAATCTCCTCTGGGTGAAAGTCTTTTCCTCCAGCCAAAACATATAGTCTTCGTCTTTGCTGTGGCAAGCCAAAATACTTAGCATCTAAAACTCTCCAAGCAACATTTCTTTTTTCCCCTTCTAATATTCCTGCATTAGGCCATTTCTTCATTTCAACTGCTTTATCTAAACCGGCTAATGATGAAATCAAACATCCAAATGCATTTGTTTTATCCGTAAGAACTCCTTCAACATTTTCCCAAAATACGATACTTGGATTTTGCTTTCTCTCTTTTCTAACTTTATCATTTGCTTCTATTATATCAACAAACTTTAATGTCAGATTTCCTCTTTCATCATTCAACCCTCTTTTTCCACCTGCCAATGAAAATGCTTGGCAAGGTGTTCCTCCACATATAAGGTCTGGTGCACATATATTTTCGTTTATCAATTCTTCCGGAATGTTATTCATATCCCCCAGATTTATTATCTGTGGAAATTTTTCATTTAATACTCTTGATGGGAATGGTGCAATTTCTGAAAACCATTTAAAATCTAACCCTAGTGGCTTCCAAGCAACGGAAGCTGCTTCTATTCCTGAACATATACTTCCAACTGTTTTTATCATTGCGCCCTCTCCTTTCCTAAATTTGAATATACAAAAACCTGCATATGCTAGCACGCTTTCATCATACCAAACATACGTTCGTTTTTCAATATATTTTATTCTTTTTCTTTCAAATATTTGTTAAATTGATTTTTCCATTCTATTAAATCATACCAACAGCAACCGATACAACCATTCTCATCAGCTTTTGATGATCCTCTCCACTGTTCATCGCCTTCATAAAACCATTTTATCCCAAAAAAGTCTCCTCTTATTCCTTCCGATACACATTTTTTACAATATCTTTCTTTTTGAAGATTTGTCTGGTTTGTCAATAATTGAAACTTTTTCTTTATTTCTTCTTCTGACATATTTGTTTCATTCACGGTTTCTCCATTTACCCAACGTGAAGAAGGGAATTTATGATCTATAACCAATTCTGAAGCAGTCTGTGGTGAATCAAAACAAGCATCTTTTAATGGTAAAACGTTTTTTATTTTATTCTGAAGGCTTGTAGAAATAGAAAATCTTTTTTCATTATCCGCTGCTTTTCGAGGAAGTCTAATTAATAAATCATAAAATTCCTTTTTCCCACACGTCGGACAATCTTTTTTCATAGTCGCAATATAGTACCACTTTCGCGCAGTTTTTTTATTCTTGCTGCAGGTTGTGGATTTGCTTGTGGTACCGGACCACATTTTCTACACTGCCATTTAGTCATAACATCATTCCCATTTAGTGCATCAAAAACAGCTTGCGTATCAAAAGCCTGTCTATTTTCCCAATAATGCCGTTGTTCATTTTGCCATACATCATTTCTTCCTGGATCCAATTCCGTGTAACATTGTAATACCCACTCTTTTACATCTTCATATGTACGTGGTATATCTGTCCCCTGATATTTTGATTTTATAGGCACGCATCCATTCCAAGTTTTTGCATGGTATCTAAATGTTACTCCTAAATAATAATCTTGCATTCCATGAATTTGAAATAACTCACCAGTGCGTACATTTGCATTTATCTTTTTATTTTCAAAATCATATGACATTTTCTTTCCCTTCTTTTCTGCATAGATATTCATCTTTATCATACCAAAAGAGAAAAAATAACTCAATATTTTATTATATTTACTTGAATATTATTTGCTTACTTATTTCTTCTGCCACATTCTTAATATTATTCATCCTCCTCACCCATTCCATCTGATCCTGCAACTTCAGTTCTTCCGTCACGCCCCACCGTTCAGCCATCTGTTCCACCAGCATCTCAACTTTTTCTCTTGTTTCTTTATCGACTTGATTCAGATGCTCCGTCAATTTCCCGGTCAGTACCAGATACTGATACCTGGCACTCCGGTGTTCCTTCAAAAACTGTTTTCGCATTATTCCATATTTCCCATATGTAGGTTCTTCCTCATTGATTTCCAGGTCTGGAAAATAATAATCTCCATACAATGTGTAGCTCAGTCCATTCTTTTCATCATAAATCTGTTTCTTCATATCCTTACAACTCCATTCCTCTGTATTTTGTTTTGTTCTTCTTTATCTGTGCATTGTATTCTTCACTTCGTTCTCTTGCCCATTGTATGCGGTCACCTATTTTTTTCGGCATCTGCTCTTTCTGTTTTCTCGCTTCAAGTTCCTCCTGGATTCGTATATCGTCCTGTACCAGTCTTTCTACCATATCTTTCCCCAACATGCGTAAAAGTCGGTTATATCTGTCTGCAATTCCCTACAGTATTTCTTTCTCACTAGACAATTTCTGATAATCTTTCTGAACTTCTGCCAGTTCCTTTTTTGTTTTTTCATGCTCTTGCTTTTTCTTCTGAAACTTACTTTTCCAACTATCTCTTTCTCTTGTGAGTTCTTTCACCTGTGCAGCCATCGCACCGATTTTGTTTTTCATTTCAATGAATAATGGTTTTATTTTCTTATCCCGGTAAGTTACCGCACGTTCCAATGCTGTAGCTTCCGGCAGAAATGTTTTGATCATTCCATATTCTTTTATTTCCTTACTGACATTATCCATCACTGGTTGCAGGAATTCTCTTCTGTCTTCAAGTTTTTTCAATTCCGTTTCTGCTTTCTCCGCACGTTTTTCCGCTATCTCTTTATCTTTCTGGAACTGAATTTTTTCTTCTTCCAGTAGCTTAATATCTACCCTTGCTTCTGCAATCTGAGAAGTCAATCCTTCATTCTCCACTGTCAGATTTTCTTTTTTCTGCTCCAGTTCCTGCACTTCCTTTTTGCGTTCTTTTTTCTTGAAATTGTAAACATCCAGATGTTCTTCATGTGTGCCTTTCTGTTCCCATTCAATTCCATGCTGTTTTGCGATTTCAGCCAGCACTTCCTTTTCATGATTTATCCACTGATTCAGTTCCGTATCATGCTTATTTCCACCTTGAAATCCAAGACTTTTCAATGCCTGCTTCAGTGAAACTCTGGTATCCATTCCTTTTCCCTTCCAGTTGGTCACATAAGGAACAAAGTCAATATGCAGATGCGGAGTAGCTTCGTCCTGATGCAGATAGCAGCTAAATACCCGAAGTGTCGGATTCCGTTTCTGGAAGTCTTTCACATATTCGCCCAGTACCCTTACAGCCAGATTTCCTTCTGACGTTCCCACTGCCATATCCTCACAATTACCAATCTGGAATATCACTTCATGAAATAACTTCTCCTGTTTGCCCTGTCGGATTTTTTCATAATAATTTGCAATTTTCCGGTCCTTTCTTTTCCCGACATTATATCTCTCAACCGCATCGTCAAACAGCTCTTTATAAACTTCCTTCAGATTCTCATTCTTATAACAAATGTTCAGTTGTACTCTGTCCGGATCTACATTTTCTGCTACAAAATCCCGTCTGTTATGAGCCAGTGAACCGGCTCCGATCATGCCACTGATTGTTCGTTTCATCATAAATTTTCTCACCTCTTTTCTACTCGAGTGCCAGACATGGCACATAATTTTTATTTACGCCAGTTATGGCGATATTTAAGAAATTTTCGCCGGATACGGCGGTTTTGTTACTTTTGTCAAAAGTAACGCAAAAGCACTTTCGACAGCCGTACCGTCCATCAAAAGTACCCTTGCGCCCTGCCGGGGGCTATCCAATCAAATTATTCCGGTATTCTTGCCTGTACATATTCCAGATCTCCGCAATATGGTGTTCCCACCAGATACCATTCTCTTGCCGGATTCATCTCCATTCTTGTCCGTACCCACTTATCATCAACCAGCACCTCAAGACCTTCTCCACAGTGAAATCCCGTATCAATCCATAAGTCTGATGCCAACAATCCATATCTGTCATTACTGCTGTTATATCCTAATCTTCCCTGTTTCATTGTATCTTTCTCCCTTCTTCACAACTATCAAATTTACAGTAATCTCACATTCCAGCCATAGTTTTCCGTCTGCACCTTACCAACTTTCTCCTTGTTTACTTCTCACAGGTGCGTGACACGCTCCTGTAAAAAGATAGTCACCAAGAACTGCTACCATCGAAAGCTCCCGTACATTCCTTTTCTGTCCAGATACTCCCGCCGGAACTTTTCCCGTTCTTCTTCTGTTGGTGCAGTTTTGGATTTACTGTATACCTCACGATTTACCATTGCATCCAGCTTTTTCTCCAAACCTTTTCTTATATCATCTGCTTCCTGTTCCTGATCCAGTAAATGATATTTTATAATCTTTCCAAATAACTCCTCTGGAATCATAACGTTTTTCAAGTTCTCACCTTCTTACAATTTATGTAAGGGCGCAACACTGCAATGTCTTTACAGATTGCAACCTTGCATTTTAATTCCGCATTTTCTATATACTCTGCAATGTTGCACCCTTAATTTATTCCGGCTTAACTTTATCTAAATCCCAATACCATGAATTACCGATTCGTCTTGCCTTAATTCCAAGTTCTTTTTTTGCATTTTCCAGTGTTCTTTTAGAAATATTCAAATCTTCTGCCATATCAAAGATTTCACTGCTTTGCACAGAAGTTGATGTTTCTGCCAGTTCCCTCAGCATCTTCTTTGCCTGTTCCAGTTTATTTACCTTTGGGGCAATTCCACCAAGCACCTCATCTGCTGTGATTTCATAGTCACCTATCCACTCAAATCCTGTTTCTGTCAGGCGAAATGCTTTGGAATGCCCAAATGCAGCCAGATTATTTTTAATCTGAACCACTGCTCTTAAATCCGGTTCTCCCTCTATTCTTCCTACCAGTAATACGCTTCTGGCTACTGCAAAAAAGTCAATCGAACCCATTCCTCTATATGCAGCTTTATTTCCCCCAGCTTTATTCATGTGTCCGATTAATAAAATTGCACATTTGTATTTTTCTGCTAACAAACTCAATCTTTTCGTCATATCCCTTGCTTCATTTGCCCGGTTCATATCCATTGTTCCTCCAAGGTATGCCTGGATCGGATCTAAAATAAGCACTCTCGCACCAGTCTGTTTGATAGCAGTTTCCAGTCTTTCATCAATCATGGAAAGTGATTTTTCTGTTTCATCTATAACCATGATTCTTTCACAGACCGCTTCTGCCAGCTCCAGTCTGGGTTTTACTGTATCTGCCAGTCCATCTTCTGCTGTCTGATAAATAATATTTACTGGTTCTGTTACTTTCATATCATTATCCAGTCCTTCCCCTTTAGACAATCTCGCTGCAATATTTAATACCAACGTAGTTTTTCCATCACCCGGATCTCCCTGAATAATCGTTAATTTTCCATAAGGAATAAATGGATACCAGAGCCAGTCCACTGTCTGGGACTGAACATCTGACATCTTTATCATTTTCAATTTTATTTTATTCTCATTTCTCTGTTCCATAAATTCCTCCATTTTCCAAACTATTCTCGCCAATTATCTGTTGTTCTCTGGAAGAATCCCTGCTATAATCAACTTGTCTAGGGTTGACATTTGTGGATTCGTCCCCATTTGTCACATTGCTCCGGTTGTTCGTACTTCCGGAGCTTTTTATATTTTCATCATCCAGCATATCTGCCACCACTTTCTGCTGATCTGGATATAAGTGCCCATAAGTATTCAATGTAATGCGAATGTCCGTATGTCCAAACCTTTCTTTAATCATCAATGGTTGCACTCCCTTATTAATCAGAAATGCCGCATGACTGTGACGAATGTCGTGTACTCTTATCTTTTTTACTCCGGTCTTTTGAACCACCTGTTTTAACTTATGCTGTACCGCTTCATGAACCATTGGAAAAATCCGTTCATCTTCGGGCAACTCATACAGTCTGCTAATATAGTCCTGAATCTCTTTTTTCAGAAATTCCGGTATGGAAATTGTACGATTCGATTCTTCTGTTTTGGGAGATGTAATCACGTCCTCTCCATGCATACGGTAGTAAGTTTTATTGATATGAAGTAGATTCCTTTCAAAATCAATGTCAGCAGGTGTAATGCTGAGTGCTTCGCCTTCTCTCGCTCCTGTCCAGAATAATAATTCAAACAGCACATAATATTTGCTTCCCGGTTCTATTCCGGTCATAAACTGCCGATATTCTTCAATTGTCCAAAACTTCATTTTCTTTTTTGAAGTCTTTCCCATACGTTTTACTTTGTCACAGGGATTATCTGCCAGATTGTAGATATTCTTCGCATGATTGAACAATGCCGTCATCTGATTCTGTATTGTTTTCAGATAATCATCTGAATATCCTTTTTCAATAATCGTATTCTGCCACTGGATAATCTCTGCTGGTGTGATACTGTTCATCGGTCTGTCCTTAAAATACGGTAACAGTTGAGCATTCATCGTATCTCTTTTGTTCTTGATACTCCTGTCCTTCAATGACTGAGACTTGTCTCGGAAGTAGACTTCTACAAACTCTCCCATTGTCATATCCATGTCTGCTTTCGCTGTTCTTTTATACTCCGCTTCAAAATTTAATGCTTCTTTCTTAGTGCGGAATCCTCTTTTTACTTTTCGCTTTTTGGCTCCTGTCCAGTCCTCATAATAAAATGAAACATACCAGGTTCCTCTTTCTTCATCTTTGTATGCTGCCATACTTTCTCACCCCCTTACATTGCAATCTGGGAATATCCATAAAATTTCTTTTCCCAGAATGCCCTCGGTATCTTGCCCGAAACGGTTACATATCCCTGATCTGCAAGCTCTTTGTTCAGTTTGCGAAGCAGTTTGTAAGCATATCCAAGTGAAATCCCCATGCTCTCTGCAACTTCTTCCGCTGTAATCATATAGTTCTGTCTCTGCATATCATTTCCTCCTTATCTATAATTATCATTTTCACTGATACTATATCATTTTAAATAATCATTGTCAATAATTTTTATCTGTATGAATGATATTTTTCTATATTGTTGATTTTTATCATTTGTGATATACTAATCATAGCTTTTAAGGAGGTGGATAATATGCAGGAATCATCTATTTCAGAAAAAATAAAAGAGCTGCGAACTGATCTGAAGATGAATCAAAAAAACTTTTCCGCAGCTATCGGTATACGTCAGTCAACTTTATCCAGTTATGAAAATGGTGTGGTTACTCCCTCCAATGATGTGTTATTGACTATTGCTCAGAAATTTCATGTCTCACTGGACTGGTTATTTGGATTATCTGAAAATAAAGTACAGATTTCTACTCTCAGCGATATTATTTGGGTTTTATTGCAGATGAATGAATCCAATGAACTCCGGTATGAACTGGATATAAATAATAAATTTCCCGGTGATATAGAAACAGAAACACAGAAATGGTATGCCGGACTTCGCTTTTATGGAAATGATCCGGAACATTCTTTAAACGCAGATATGTGTAATTTTCTTGCTGATCTGCAGGAGAACAGAGAAAGCCTGGAATCTTATTTCACAGGTAAAGATATGTTTGATATGTGGAAAAAGCAGACGTTGGAATACTACACTTCCAAACCTGTCACCCATAAAGAAATTGAAGAACTGGATTTTGAGACACGAATCCGTAAACGAGATGAACTTTTAGCACAGAAATTTTCCAATAACGAACAGAAATAGTATCATAACAGTATCACAGGCAGATCTGCGAAGATTTTCATTTTCTTCCCATACCTGCCTGTTTTTAGTTTATTCGCTATTCTTTACAGCCTTATTTTAAACTTTTTACTCAACAGAAAAACCCCGGAAACCTTACGGTTCCGGGGTATCTTACGTTGGGACACAATGTACCTTGCGGTACTCAATATATATTAATCAGTGATTACTCGATGATTGTAGCAACACGTCCTGATCCAACAGTACGTCCACCTTCACGGATAGCGAAAGTAAGACCCTGGCTCATAGCGATTGGATGGATCAGTTCGATTGTCATTTCGATGTTATCTCCAGGCATGCACATTTCTGTTCCTTCTGGAAGGTTGCAAACACCTGTTACGTCTGTTGTTCTGAAGTAGAACTGTGGACGATAGTTGTTGAAGAATGGAGTATGACGTCCAC
>ENA-OQID01000608-OQID01000608.1-human-gut-metagenome-genome-assembly--contig:-NODE-608-length-18130-cov-4.055559_pt1 | contig 18130 bp, 7 predicted proteins | sample MGYA00242567_ERZ504727 | MGnify/ENA primary metagenome ERZ504727 (study PRJEB26092, sample SAMD00036215) | human gut metagenome | host: Homo sapiens | study: EMG produced TPA metagenomics assembly of...
TGAAGTATGGTACTCAAAATATTTAAAAAATATTAAAATTGGAAAAATAAAAAATATAGATTTATATGAATGCAAAGGAATAAAAGAATTAGATATATCGAAATGTGATAAATTGAAGAGAGTGACAGTAATAGCTACGGGAATTGATAAAGTGCGAATGAGTAAAACGCCATCAATAAATCATTTATGTTTATCATTTAATAAAATAGAAAACATTGATTTAACAAATGCAAAAATTCATTCTCTTTCTTTGCAAGGAAATCCTATAAAAAACATAGATGTATCAAAGGCAAAGAGGATTGATAAGATATATGTAAAAAAATGTCAAAATGTAAAAAAAGGAGATAAACAACAAATTAAAATAATAAGGAGGTAGCATATGAGAAAAAAGCATCCGGTTTTTATATGCATTACTGTAATCAGTAAATAAGTATATAAAACCGGATGCTTTTTATAGAAGAATGTAAAAGTCTTATCCAAATTTTCTTTTGATTTCAGCTATAAAATCTTTCGGGTTAAAAGATTTACTTTCGGAGTTTGCGTTTCCTGCATTTCTTTTTGCTTCGTTCATTAATACGGTATGATTATCGATTGGCTCATTGCTTGTAATTATGGAACGGTATGTGCCGTCACTACGCATAATACGGGCTTTTGTGTTATCAGCCTGTTGAACTTCAATAAAATGCATTATTTTTTCTTTTACAGTTTTATCTTTAATAGGACATCCTACTTCTACACGTTTATCCATATTTCTTGTCATAAAATCGGCTGATGAAATATACATAATTTCATCATTTCCGGAGCCAAATAAATATATTCGGGAGTGTTCTAAGTATCTTCCAACAATACTCTTTATAAAGATATTATCAGTTTTTCCTTCAACCTGAGGAAGAATGCAGCAAATACCACGAACAATCATCTGAATATTAACACCGGCAAGAGAAGCCTCAGCTAATTTATTAATAAGAGTCAGGTCAGATATTGAATTGAATTTAACAAAAATACGTCCTTTTGTTCCTTTAGCAATTTCTCTATCAATAAGTTTAATAATTTCTGACTTCATTGAATTAGGGGCAACAAGCAAGGTGGAATAGTTTCCTTCAAGATTCCCAATTGCCATGTTTTTGAAAAATTCATTTGTGTCAGTTCCTATTTCCATGTCAGAGGTCATAAGTGAAAAATCAGTATATTGTTTTGATGTCTTTTCGTTGTAATTTCCGGTGCCTATCTGGGTAATATAGGAAATTTTCCCACGCTCTCTTCTTGTGATAAGGCAAACCTTTGAGTGAACTTTATAACCTTCAAATCCGTAAATTATACGGCAGCCTGCCTGTTCTAAACGTTGTGACCAGTCAATGTTATTTTGCTCATCAAATCTGGCTCGTAATTCTATAAGTACAGTTACATCTTTATCATTTTCTGCAGCTGCACATAAATAGTCTACAATTTTAGCATTTTTTGCAAGACGATATATTGATATCTTTATTGAAATAACAGAGTTATCATATGCAGCCTCCTTAAGTAATTTTAAAAACGGATTCATACTTTCATATGGATAGGAAAGTAATAAATCTTTTTTCTGCAGTTGTTTTATTATGCTTTCATTTAATCGGATATCATTACTTGGCTGTGGCTCAAATGGTGGATATACTAATTCACTTTTCACACTACCTGATATTTTGTCTTCTAAACCAAATGCGTAGGACATTGTTAAAGGTGAAGAAGTAATGAAGACCTGAACTTTGGTCAATTCCAATTTTTCACATAAAAAGCGAAGAAAATTACCACTGATTTTATTCTTTAATTCAAGCCTTACCGGAGCAAGTCTTTTTCTTGAATTTAACAATTGTTGCATTGCATCACGGAAATCTTCATCTACATCAAATGCCTCATCTCCGGAAGAAATATCCGCATTTCGTGTTACTGAAAACACTGTACTTTCAAGAATTTTATATGAATTAAATATTGTATCAGCAAAATAGGAAACCACATCACTTGTAAACACATATCTAATATCTGCACCGGGAAGAAAAATTACTTCAGGAAGAGCAGTCGGAATAGGAATTATACCAAATAACTCAGCATCTTTCTTCTCATTATCATTAGCTAATGTAGCACCGACATATATGTTTTTGTTTACTAAAAACGGAAATGGATGATGAGGGTCGATTATTTGAGGCGAAAGAATAGGATTAATTTGTGTCAAAAAATAGTTCTTAAGATATTTTAATTCTTTTTTCTCAATTTCATTCATTCTCAGACCGTGAACACCATATGTTTTTAGTTGCTCAGTAACATTTTCATAAATCTCATCTCTGAAATTAATTAAAGGTTTTACAACAAAAAAAATTGCTTCAAGCTGTTCAGATGGATTCATTCCTGTTTTATTATCTTTATGATTACTTTTAATCTGGCTCAAATCATGAAGTGTACCAACACGAATCATAAAAAATTCATCAAGATTACTTGTGAAGATTGATATAAATTTAAGACGGTCTAATAAAGGTACTGTTTCGTCTGTAGCCTCGGATAAAACACGCTGGTTAAATCTAAGCCACGACAATTCTCTATTTTGTGTATAATTTTGTAATTTCTCTTTCATTCAAATCTCCTTATGTGATTGTTATCTATAGTTTTTAAGTGAATATATTTTTATCTTGTGGACCGGATATTAATAGGTAAAAGTGCATTTGACACCATCAGTACAAAATGAATATTCTGTCTACAAGTAAAATGTAGTGGTTTAAAAAGTCTTGCCTTCCAATATATTTAAAAGATATCCTTCACGTACACCATATGGACTCACAGTGAAATTAGTGCAACCGTAATGCTCGGCAATTGAATTTATAATTGAAATTCCGGGTATTATTGTGTGGATACGTCCGGGAGTAGCTTTTATGATTGCCGATACTAATTTAGGCTTGTCTTTTTTTGCTGATTTCAAAATTTTGCTTAATCGTTTGCATTCAAAACCCGTATATCCTGAGTTCTCGTTAAAAAGCTCGTCGCTTAATTTACAACAGGCACGTGCAGAACCACCTACGCCAAACAAAACGGTTGAGTTAACAGCTTCAGGCGAAAGAGGTAGGGTATTAAGAATTTCACTTACATGATTATTGATATTTTTGATTTCTGATTTAGTAGGAATGATATCTTCAACATAATTTGTGTACATATTTAATGAACCAACAGGTATTGAGCATGTAGACAATAATTTTCCGTTTTCAAAATAAACAAGTTCAGTACTTCCTCCGCCTACATCAACTAATAAGCCGTTTCCGGATGAAATGCTTTTCATTGCACCATAGTAATCGTACAAAGCCTCTTCTTTGCCGGAAATGATTTCAATATCAAAACTAAAATGTTTTTTAATTTCAGCTAAAACTTCTTCTGAGTTACTGATATTTCGTAATGAAGCGGTTGCAAATGCATGAACTTCTTTTACAGCCACACTTTCTAATATAATTTGAAATTTGCTTAAGGCTTCGATAGCTTTTAAAATACCTTTTTTCGAAAGCATATTGTTATTGTCAATATAACCGGCAAGCCCGGCAGGAATTTTAGAATTAAGCATTTGCTGAATCTCATTGTTTATTACTTTATATAAAACCATTCGTATTGTATTTGAACCTATATCTATAATTGCGTACATATAAACCTCCGGAAAATCTGATTTAAAATATTTAAAAAGAAATTGCAAATTAATTAGCAAAATTTATGTAATTAATAAGAGAACATTAGTTTAAATATTTTATTGATAGTATTTACATATAGAAGAAATTATAAACAGTCAAAGTAAAATCTAAATATGACCAATGTATATTGTACATAAAATTAATAAGTAACATAAATCATAGGCGAAAGTGAATAAAAATATTTTTGTTTAGAGAAATTATTTAGTAAAATCCAATAAAAAATTACGCGAAAAATTCAATAAAAAACAAAATTGAAAACAACAAAATACAATAAATGCCAAAAATAGAAAAGAAATTAAAAAATAATGTTACCATAATAAAATTTGAACCCTTTTTTTTAGTAAAATAAAAAGGTAAAAATAGTATATAAGAAAAAGTACTTATCGCGATTGAGAAGCGATATCACAAAAAAATAAAAATATTTTTAGGAGGGTTTTATGAGAACATTGAACCGTTTTGCACCAGGATTCAAAAGAATTATGGTTGCAGTCTTAGCTATTGCTATGCTCGTATCTTCAGTTTCATTTTCAAAAGGTACAAATGCAAAAGCAGCAGCATCAACTATTGGAAGCGCAGAAGACTATTCTGTAACAGCAACGGACGTATCAGACAGTCTTTGCAGAATCACATTTACACCAACAAATCCGGCAGCTTATGTAATTATTCATTACAAAGTTAACGATGGAGAGCAGGTTAATGTTGGAATGAACGCTAAGGGTTCATGTTTCGAATACGATATCAACAATGTTAAAAAAGGTGATAAAATCGATTGCTCATTTACATATAACAAAGGTGGACTTCAGTATGATTCATCAATGATGACATACACAACAGGATCAGCTCCTGTAACAGATACAAGTATTGAAGCACCATTTGGTTTAGTAGTTGCAAGTCCTGCAAATGGAGAAATCAGTGTAGTATGGGGAAGAGGAAACGTTGACTCATATAATGTTTACATTGACAATGCATTAGTAGGAAGCAAGTTGGGATGTGGATATTATGTTTATAAAGGATATGCAGCAGGCACTCATACAGTAAAAGTTACTACAGTAAGTGGTAATAAAGAATCAGCAGCTGCAACAGCTAGCGTAAATGTTACAGGTTCTGTTGCCCCAACAACAAAGGCACCTGAAACAACAACAAAAGCGCCACAGACAACAAAGGCACCTGAAACTACAACAAAGGCGCCACAGACAACAAAGGCACCTACATCAAATATTGAAGCACCATTTGGATTAGTAGTAGGAAATCCTGAAGCAGGAAAAATCAGTGTAGTATGGGGAAGAGGAAATATTGACTCATACAATGTTTACATTGATGGTAAGAGAGTAGCATCAGCTGTAGGTTGCGGATATTATGTATATGAAGGATATGCAGCAGGAAGTCATACAGTAGCAATTACTACAACAAAGAACGGAAATGAATCAGCACAGACTACAATGACAGTAAATGTTGCACAGTCAGCAGTTGCCCCAACAACAAAAGCACCAGAAACAACAAAGGTACCACAGACAACAAAGGCACCACAGACAACAAAGGCACCTGAAACTACAACAAAGGCACCACAGACAACAGAAGCAATTGGGGTTGACTCAAGTCTTCCTGCACCATTTGGTTTGGTCGCTTCATCACCTGTAAATAATCAGATTACAGTAGTATGGGGATATGGAAAAATTAACTCATACAATGTATATGTAGATGATACAAGAGTTGCAAAGAAAGTAGGATGTGGCTCATACAAGTTTAAAAATATCGTAGCAGGAACACACACAGTTTCAGTTGCTACATATAAAGATGGAAAAGAATCAGCAAAAGTAAGCGTAACAGTAACAGTTAACGGTTTAACTGAAATTGTTACAACAGCACCGGCTGAAAAACCAACATACAGTGAAGCAATTCCTGAAACAAGAGCAGACTTAAAAGCAAACGATGACAGAATGTATTTCCAGATGAACAATAAGACAAAAGGTCAGTATTCAGATGATCAGGTTTATTGGTGCATACTTGGAAAGAATCCAAAAACACATGAATTATGTTATGTTGATACAAATGGAAATTTAATCCCTGTAAGCTTATCAATGAATACAGTTAAAAAGGGAGACAGAATGTGTGCAAATATCTGCAACACATTAGCTCAGAAAGATTATGTTTATATGCCTGACATTGAATCAGGAAGAATGTACTTAAGCTATGGTTCACCTGTTTATATTACAATTAACCAGGGTGCAGATGGAAATATGGGATTTGCAGGACCTGACCTTAACAATGCATCAGACCCTAATGCAGATGTATTATTTGAATTTATTGAATTTACAATTACAAACAAAGAATACTGGGGCAACACATCAAGAGTAGATTTCTATAGCTTCCCAATGGCTACAAGATTAATTGGTGAAGGTGGATGGAACAACTTCCCTGGTGATGCAGATGTTTACGATAAGACAGTAGGTGATTTAGGAACAAGAGCAGAAATGTTTGCGGCATTTAAAAATGAAGTACCTGCTGCATTCCAGACATTACTTACAGACAAGAGAATTATGGCACCATGTAAACTTACATTCAACGAAGGAAAGCAGTATTCAAATTATTTTGATAACTATATCAATAAATTCTGGTCAAAATATTCTACACAGGATTTAGTATTCTCATGTGATGCCGGAACATTCAGAGGACGTGTACATGGAGATACAATGGTATTTACAAAAGACGGTGTTGGTGGAACATACACAATTTACAAGCCAACAACTCAGGATGTATTAGAAGGAAAAGGCAACATGGCAAGAGGTAACTCAACAGAATTAGTTATCGAAGCACAGCTTTGCGCAGCATTTAACAGAGGTGTTGCAACAGAACCTGAAAATTATGATAATGAAAGTGCTTACTATAAGAATAGCAATTCAAACTTCTATTCAGGATTCTTCCACAATCATTCATTTGACAGACTTGCATATGGCTTCTGCTATGATGATGTAAATGACCACAGCACATTATTACATTACACAAATCCAACAGGATTAATCATTGATCTTAAGTGGTAAGAAATTAATAAACTGTAAACGGAAATAGAAATAAAAGACGTTGTTCTTACAATGAAAATTGTAAGGATGACGTCTTTTATATAATAAATAATTGTTAGATTTGCATCTATAAATAAATATATAAAGTAATCGGAGTTGTATATAAATATATTGATACAATATTAAAAATTTATTAATATAAAAAATATGTAGACAAAACATAAACAATGTATTACTATACAAAATAGTTAAACGATAATGTTTAAACAAAAAAGAAAAAAGGAGAAGATGGGATAGAGGGGTTTTAACCATTTTCAAATTTGTTTTCTTTAGTTATTGGTATGAGTAGTAGTAAAAACTTAAGAAAATATTTATAATGAAAAAATTCTAATATTCTGTAAAAAAGTATGAACAAATTATTTAAGAAAATGATTGCATTTATTCTTATATTTGCAATTATGACAACAAGTATCAATTTATCTGTATTCGCAGATATAGTCTCAGGACCGATTATGTATAACAATACTTCTTATGACACAATTGAGGAAGCTGTAAATAAGGCAACAGAAGATGGAGATGAAAATCCGGTAATTTATCTGAAAAGAAATATTGAATTTGGTGGGAGTGTAACACTTTCAGAAAATCAACATATGACAATTAGTTCGAATGATGAAAATAAAGTTGTGATAAGTTTTACATGTAATACAACAAAGTCAGATACGTTTTTCACAGTACCGGAAACAGCAAATTTAACATTTCAAAATATTGATGTAGAAGGAAATAGAGTTAAAACTACACAGGAAGATGGAAAAGTAAAATATGAAAATAAATATGCGGCGAACAAGAGCTTTATTATTGTAAAAGGAAAGGTAGTTCTAAATAATACAATATTTAGGAATTTTTCAGTAAATGATGATAAATCTATTTTTGAATTGAATAATGGTGCGTTAGAAATGGATAAGAACTCTGGAATTACAGAATGTGATAATCAGGGGATTTATGCAAGCAATGCTCTGATCAGAGTATATAATAAGGGCAATATAACTGGTGGAACAGTTTCAAATGTTAGAGGGTGGTATGATATTGGAGTAGGATGTGTTTTCTATTCTAATGATTTATTGGAAGTAAGTGATGTAAATATTAGTAATGTTGTAATAAGAGTTGCAAGAGCCAAGGAATTCACAATGAATAATTGTGATATTAGTGAGATATATTCATATGGTGAAGCGATAGATGCAGAAAAATTATATATTAAAAATTCAAAGTTTTATCATAATGGTTCTCATTACGGAACAAGTACATTAGCATTTGATTATGGTGAGATTATAAATACATCATTTGAAAAGGAATATGTAAGATATGGTTGGACAAATATTTTAGTAAGAAAAAGAGCAGTTATGGCTGGTGTAAAGTTTGTTAATAACAGGAACGATATTAAGATTGAAAAGAATGCTTCGGTTATTGTTAAAGAAGGAAAGATAGATAGTGAAAAATTTGGCAAGGATATTGAAGTAAATTCAAATGAATTTAGCGGTAATTCAATGTGTGCATTTTTTGTTGATAGTACAGCAACACTTATTGTTGAAGAAGGAACGTTTAGTGGGAACAATAATGATATGGGTGGTGCAATTAATAATCAGGGTAATACAATATTAAAAAAAGTATCTATTTTTGATAATAAGGCTAGGAATAGTAATGATAAGAATGTTAATAAGGTTACATATGGAAACGGAATTTATAATAATGGCACATTAGAGGTATATAGCTTAGCAAACATTCAGGATCAGATTATGCTTGGAGAAGGTAAAATAGTTACCGTTAAAGAAAAACTTATGTATCCTATAGATATTGTTGTAGAGGAGATAATTGGAGATGAATTTAGAGCTATTGCGCAATATGAGACGGAAGAATCAGAGGCAGATGCTTATATAAATGCTACAGAAGCTATATGGAAATTATCATCAGTAACAGACGATAAGCAGGATAATATTACAGCCAGTGGAAACAGAATTGGATTAGTTAGTGAAATTAATACACAGAATATTAAGTGTGTTGACAATAATAATCAACCTATAGAAGGAGTGAATTTTACTCTTTGGAAAGTAATTAATGGAAGAAAATATAAAATGGGAATTACGGGGGCTACAAATGAAGATGGCATACTCGAAATTGTACGTTTGCAAAAAGGAGATTATTCAGTAACATTAGATAAATATCCTGATGGATATTATCCAAATGAAAAAATAGATTATTTATTTACTACATCAAATGATAATACAGTAAAAATTATAAATCTTGGAGAGTTTAATGCAGAACCGACAGCGATTATTACATTAGATAAGGAAAAGTTTGAAGTAGGTGAGACAGTAAACTTTTCAGCTGCTGAATCTTATGATGATCATACTGATAAAGAAAATCTTAAATACTCATGGGATTTTGGGGATGGAAAGAAATCTGGCAGCTTAGAAGCAACACATAAATATTATTTGCCGGGAACTTATGTTGTTATATTAACAATTACAGATGAAAAAGGAAGAACAAATACTGCTGTACAGGAGATAGAAGTAGAGGGCTCTGATACATATAGAAAATTAAAAGTAAGGGTTGAATCGACGGAAACAGGTGAATTGCTTACGGGAGTTGACATATATGTGTTAAATGACAATAATGAAGCAATTTGGAATAATTCTAATAAAACAGGTATATTAGAAGTTTATTTATTACCTGGAGAATCATATAGTGTATATGCAGAGGATAAAAATGAAAGGTATTTGCCACGTCAGTCAAAAGTGATAATGGGTGAAGAGGATAAGGAAATAGTATTATATCTTAGCACTAATGATACAGTAAAAGGTAAAGTTACTGCTTCTGAAATGACATATGGAGAGATTAAAGAAGCAGGAATTGACATGGACTGTGATGATAACCAAAGGATTATCAAGTATGAAGTAACTTTAGTATTTGGTCCTAAAGCATCTCAAACATCAGATGTGCGTAGTTGGGAAATTTATTCAGAAGAGGTTTCAGGTGACATAAAAATTAAAGCAAAATCAGAAACTACTTCCGGAGAATTTAAAATCAATACATATATAAAAGGAAATTCAGTCTTTTTCTTAATTGTTGATGGAACTACTAAATATTTGTGTGATATGTTTCATGTGCAATTAGTGGTGTTTAATACTTCAACACAGGAATTTATTACTGATTGCGAAGCAAAATTATGTCTGCCGGATGGATTAGCACTTGCAAAAATGATTGAAGGAAAATCTAATGAAGCAATTAAAAAAATTGGAAGGATTGATAAATCTAGTGAGGCTTGTGCTGATTGGTATGTAAGAGGGGAGAAAAACGGAGATTATAAGGTGTCGACGATTGTAACCGGAAAGATGGATGATGGGACAGGCGAGACGGAACCATATGAATTTATTCATCAGTTTGAATCTCAAGACATTCTTCATGTAACAGGAGAGGCAGCTTTGGAACTGAAGATTGCAGCTAATTCTATTGCATTTTCCGGAAAAGCATATCCTATTAGAATGACATATACAAATGTTTCAGATAAAACTTTATATGGATTGAAGTTTTTCTTTGATAGGGAAGAACAAAAGGCTATTGATGGAACAATATATTTAGAAGAGTATGATACGACACATAAAGTAGTAAACCATCCAGTAGAGAAAATAGAAGGAAAAAATGGTATTTTTTGTGAACGTTTATTACCAGAAGAATCATTTACAATTACATATGTAACAACTATTGAATTCTCTAAATTAAAATCATATTTAAGTGGTATTGTGACAAGAGTTTTAGAAGGTTCAAGTACAACATTTAGAAGCACTTCGTATGAAATTATAGAGGTTCCGGATTATGATAATGATTGGAATATTTGGAAAAATTCAATTGAACATTATGTAGGAGAACCAGTAAATTTGTATACTGGTGGATTTACATATAAATATACAGATATAATTGCAAGGGGAAGACATGAATTAACATTTGAAAGAAATTATGATTCCAGAAGAAAAGTTGATAATGGACTTGGCATAGGATGGTCATCAACATATGATTATGTACTAACAGATGATAGTGAAAACGATGAAATAACTGTTAGTTATCCAAATGGAGAAAAATATATATTTTTTAATCCAAACGATAATGGAATATATGAATCTTATGGTATGTGTGGAAAAACGCTTAAAAAGAATAATAAAGAATATATATTAACTGATGTAGCAAATAAATTAAAATTTGATTGTAATGGTAAGTTGATTTCTATTATAGAGAGTGATGGTTGGGAGACTGTATTAACATATAATAACGGATTGTTGGAAAATGTATCAAGTGATGCAGGCGAGATGAAATTTATTTGGGAAAGCACAGGATATAATGGCGATAATGAAGAAGTGGGTAAGAGTAACACAAATTCATTAGAGGATATTATTAAGAATTATGATCCTGCAAAAATTGAATGGGATGCAAATAAAATAAAAGTCACTCCGAAAAAAATAGAAAATCATATTAAAACGATTAACATCAATGGAGAAAATATCACATTCACTTATAATGGGGATAATCTAGATACAGTTACAAATCTTGATAAAGATACTATGTCATTTAGTTATGATGATAATTATAATCTTATTAGTATAAAAGATTTTGAAAACGTTGAAACTATAAAAAATATTTATGATAGAAAGTGTAGAGTGACTAGTCAGGTATCAAAGGATGAAGGAACATTCACATATACTTATGATGATGAAAAATATAGAAATATATGTAAAGGGGATAATGGATATAAAAATACTGTTGAATATGATGAAAATGGAGCAATCATTCGCGAAATTGCAGGTGATATAACTGAATATACATATAATGGATATGGAAAAGTTGTAGGAGCAAAAGATTCAGATGGTATTGTATATACAGCATATGATAATAACGGAAATATTGTAAAAATGGTATATCAGGATGGAACATATGAAGAGTATACTTATCAAAATAATTTGATGACATCATATACAAACAGAAATGGTGAAATGCAGAAATATGTTTATTCAAATGAAGGACTTTTACTTAAACTCATAGATGCTAATAATAATAGCATATCTTATGAGTATGATGTAAAAGGAAATCTGGTTAAAGAAAAAACAAGTGAAGGCATCGTTATTAAATATACTTATAACAAAGCAGGATTGGTGGCAACAAAGACGGACGGTAATGGAAACGTTATCAGATATACATATGATGATTTTGGGAGGACTGTCAAAGAAACTGATAATGATGGTAATGCAAAAGAGTATACATATTCGAGAGCAGGTAAAGTTTTAAGTGAATCTGATGAAAACAAAAATACTATTAAATATAAAGTAAACAAAAATGGATTTATAACAGAAACTGTAGATACTTGTGGCAATTCTGAAAAAACAACATATAATGCACAGAGCAAGATAACAACAGTTAAATCAAAAGCCGGTTATGAAACAAAGTATGTTTATGATAAAATGGGAAATGTTACATCAGAAACAGATGCGCTTGGTAATAAAGTGAAATACACATATGATTCTTACGGAAATGTGACATCAAGAGTTGATGAAAATGATAATATATGGATGTATTCCTATGATAAGAAAGGGAGACTTAAGTCAATATCAGATCCTTATGAAAATAAAGATACATATATATATGATGACAATGGTTGGTTAATATCAAAGAAAGATGCTAACGGAAATAGCTATTCATATGAATATGATGGAACTGGCAAGGTATTGGCTGAAATTGATGAAGAAGGTAACAGAAAAACATATAACTATGATAGTAATGGCAATTTAATTACAGAGACGGATTTTAACAACAACGTTACTGTTTATACATATGATGGAGATAATAGATTAAAGAAACTAGAAACAGATAAGTGCATAACAAAATATACATATGATAATTGTAATAATGTGATTGCCATTGAAAAAGTAGATAATTCAAAAGAAAATGATAAAGTATCGAAAATATTATATACTTATGATTTCGCCGGTAGAGTGACAAGCTTTACAAATGCTAATAATAGTGCAAAGGGAAGTGATAAAGTATTATATACATATGATAAGGCAGGAAATCTTGCAACTGTAACAAAACAGAATGGGACAATAGATGCCGGAACAATTACAGAAACAATAATCTTGTTTCATTAAAGAATGAAAGAGGATATGAGGAAAAATATGTCTATGATGAGCAAAGCCGATTGGTAAGTAAAACGGATGCAAATGGCGAAGTTTCATTATATGAATATGATTGTGATGACAATCTTACATTTGAATGTAAACCAAACAATTATTCTGAAAAATACGAATATGATGCAGTTGGTAAAGTTAAAAAAATGACATACGCCGAGGGAAAGGGTGAAAATTATTTACCGTATGCTGATTATTTATATGAGTATGATAAAGCAGGACGTTTAATTAGCGAAAAGGCTAAGGATAGTGAGTCCAAGTCGACAGTCGAGTTGGGACACTATACATACGATAAAGCAGGTAATGTGAAAACCATAACAGATGGATTAGGTAATGAAACATCATATGAATATAATAAGCGTGGAGATGTTACTGCTTATAAAGATGGAAATGGAAATGTTACAAGATATAGCTACGATGGAAATGGTAACATTATAAAAAAAGTAGAGGCAAATAATAATGAGATTACTTTTGTATATGATTCAATGAATAATGTTATTGAACAAAAAGAAAGTAGCGGTAAAATTTGCAAATGGGAATACGATGCAAGTGGTAATATTACAAAATATGTAGATTCAGAAGGTCATACGACAAAATATGAGTATGATTTAAATGGAAATAATACTAAGATTGTTGATGCAAAAGGTAACTATGTATCAATGGAATATAACTATTTGAATCTTTTAAGTAAAAAGGAATCTAACGGAAAATTACTTGAAACATATAGTTATGATAATGCTGGAAATTTGATAAAGAAAATAGACAGCAATGGAACTGTGTATACATATGAATATAGTGCAACAAACCAAATCACAAAAATGGTTAAAACATCAAAAAATGGTAAGGCAAAATACAGTGAAATATATTCATATGATAAGGGGGACAATCTAAGTAAAATTACTTATGACGATGGGACAGAAGAGTCGTTTACATATAACGGGAATGGAGATGTTACATCTTATAAGGATAAGAATGGAAATAAGACTTTATATTCATACAGTTATAATGGAAATCTTGTTAAAGTAACGAAACCGGATGGAAACTTTAACTGTTATAGTTATGATGAAAATAACAATTTGACAGTTAAGGAAGAATGTGATGCCAAAACAGGAGAGAGTCATTTGACTAACTATAGTTACGATGCTAATGGTAATTGTACTAGAGAAGGCGTAAGTCTTGGAGAAGATAAAAAATATATATACACTTACTATAAATATGATTGCATGAATAATCTTATAAGTGTAAGTGATTCACCAAATGATGCAAAAGCACCTAATAAGACATATAAATATGATTTAGATAATAATGTTATTGAAAAAACAGAAGGTCAGGATACTATAACTTATTGTTATGACAAGGACGGCAACTTAATTTCAATGATTACACCAAACAACGAGGTGTCGTTTGATAGAGATAACCTTGACAGAATTGTTAATACAAATCAGAATGGAAAGCATGTGTCATACGAATATGATGCTGATGGAAATAAAAGTAAAATAACATATTCTGATGGAAAGGTTGTATCATATGAGTACGATGGAAATGGAAATATTATTTCTTTAAAAAATGATAACAAGTCAACATATTTTACATATGATTATTTAAATAATATAACAGAAAAGTCATCAAATGGTGTTGGTGAAACATATAAGTATGACAACTCACATAATCTCGTTAAGGTGTATGCTACAGAGGGAATAAGAGCTTATCTGATTGACAACTATGAATACGATGCTAATGGAAATATTATAAATCATAAAGAGTCAGGTAGATATACAGAAAAAACAAAGGAAACAAAATATGAATATGATGTTGAAAACAAATTAACCAAAGAAACAATTATTTCAGATGGGAAAGAATCAACAACAAAATATGAATATGATGGTTTTGGCAACTTAATATCAGAAACAAAAGATTCGTATAAAACATATTGCAAATATAATCATTTGAATCAGTTAATAGAGAAATATAATGATAATGATATAGATGCTTCCGGACTAATTAAAGGAATAAAGTATTCATATGACAGTCATGGTAATCTCGCATCAATAAATGATTATAAATCAAGTGTTATTGCGAAATTTAGTGCAACATATAATGAAAATGGACAGATTAAGACAGCTTTCAAAAATGTTAATACAAATGGAATCAAAGATATCACAAGTAACTATGAATATGATGGTTCCGGAAATTTAATAAAAGAAGCAAATGTGGTTCAGTCGTTGACAAATAAGACATCAACAGAGACACAGTATATTTACGACTATACGGAAAAGAACCCGACAGTTTTATCAGAAATAAAAAACAATGGAGTAACAATTGATTATGCATATGGATGTGACAATAAAAAAACAGATGTTACAGTTGATACAAACATACTTTACAAAAAGACTCATGAGACATATAGTGTAAGCACAGACATAATAGGCTCTACAAGATGGGCGTTTGACTCAATAGGAAATGTTTGTGCTAGCACGGAGTATGATGCATGGGGAAATGTAACTGAAAATTCAGGTTTAACTGTTAATGCGTCAGTGCCTACAGTTAATATTACAAAGAGTTATACGGGACATATTTATGATGAGGGAACCAGATTTTGGAATGCAGGCGCAAGAGAATATGATCCGTTTACAAAAAGATTTACATCAATGGATCCAGAAAACGGAAACATATATATGCCGGAAACATTACATAAATATTCATATGCTTCGAACAACCCGGTAATGAATGTTGACTTAAATGGACGCTTTACAACATCAACATTTGAAAAAGCAGCATGTTCGGCTGTAAAAGCGGCAATAGGAGGAATATACACATTTACAGAAACAACGGTTAATGTGTGGAATGATTTTAATAATCTGATAGACAGAATACCGGCTCCGGTAAAGGCAGCGGTAGCAATTGCAGGTACAGGTGTGGCAATTGCATCAGGAGTTGCACCGGGAGCAGCAGTCTTAACAATGGCTATGGCAATGGGAGAAGGAGCAGCGGTAAATCTGGCTTTCTATGCAGTGGGCAGTTATGTTACAGGAAAACAGATGACATGGAAGGATGCTATAAAGACAGCCGGAAAAGGAGCGTTAGACGGAGCATTCCTTAATGGAATAGGACAGGGCATTGCAGGTGCAGGAAGGATTCTGGTTAATAATAAGGCAGGAATAAAGAACTTTTATGTAGACGAGACCGGTTCCGTTAAAATAGATGGGGTAAGTGGTGGTAAGAGTAGTACTCCATCTTATGGAGCATATAGTACTAAAATCGATTCCAAGGTTACTGCAGTAGAAAAACAAGAATTGCCGAGTTGGTTAATTGATACCTATAAAGATGGGCAATATCGTACTGTAGTAACTAATGAGGAAATTACTGTATATCGTGCATTTGGATATAATGCGGAAGCTGGTGGTGCATTTGCGACAAGTAATCCTTCTATAAATAGAGTACAAACAAAAGTTGATAGTGCAATACTACTAGAGTGGAAAAATACGCTCAGGTATGAGGCAGAGATTGTTATCTCCAAAGGAACAACTTTGAATATAGGACGTGTAGGAGAGCAATATACTATGAGCGGAGCAAGACTGTCAGGAGGCGCGGATCAAATCTTATTGCCACAAAATTGGGATTTGAATTGGATTAAGAGTATTAGAAATATTAAACCTTAAGGAGCATTTATATGAACACTATATTAGAATTAAAAAAACAAATTGAAAAGGTAATTTTATTGTTAGAACAACGCTTGATAGATGACCCAGATAGGCCCATTTTAAAAACTTTATATGATAGATATGTGAGGGCTGAAGAAATATTAAACAATAATGACGATATTAAAAAAATAATGATTATTGGTGGGTGTAGAGCATATTTGGATGCATTTAGCGATTATATGAATCCATTGCTAATTGAGATGGACAAAGCAGAAAAAATGTTTTCGAATATGAATGTGAAAAAATAAATTGAAAAAACAAAAAAATCAACGGTATTCCATAATCTTAGAAACATTATGAAATAGCGCTGATTTTCTGTTAGTCTTTAATAGTCAGCTAGTTGCATCAATAAGGAAAAAAGAATTGCATGCCTATGCAGAAAACAACTGCCGTGTAAGCGGATTTTTATGCTTGTATGGAATCTGTCGACTGCATTATGACTTTTCTCTGCACATCCGACAAGTAAAGTTGTTTATATTTATCATGGAGTTTATTCTCTTGTCTTGTGGTTTCAAGATAGTTGGCATTATACTTTATGTTATGGTGTATGTTGTTATAAGGCCGTTCATCCAAGCAGCTGGCAGTTATGTTGCAGGGAAGCAGATGACATGGAAGGATGCAATAAAGACATCCAGAAAAGGAGCATTAGATGGAGCGTTTCTTAATGGAATAGGCCATAGTATTGCAGGTGTAAGAAGAATACTTTCTAATAACAAGGCAGGAATAAAGAAGTTTTATGTAGATGAAACCGGTTCTGTTAAAATAGATGGGGTAGGTGGTAGTAAGGCTGATATTACTACAGAAATTGGATATAATGCGGGAGATACTCAGGTAAGAGTAGATGGTGATTGGACTGAAAATGATATGAAACAAGCATTGTTAGGACATCCACCCAGAGGTAGATGCTGGAATATGCAAAAGTATAGTTACTATGTATTCACATGAGGGGGAAACATTACAGGAAATGCAAATAGATTTTTATGAGGCATTATTAAAATTTGGTTTAAAATGTGACGAATAGAAATTGATTAAAATAAAAAGAGCTTGAGATATACCTCAGGCTCTTTTTTGTGTTATAATAACATATACTATGTGCATTTGTTAAATACTTATGGATAAAACCTGAATAATGAAATGGAGATAGATATTATGAAAAAGGACTGGAAGAGAGAATATTTTTCAATCCCAAATTTAATGGGATATTTTAGACTGATTTTAATACCGGTATATTTAATGGTATATATTCACGCAGATGGAATGAAAGATTATGCAATTGCGGCGGGAATTTTATTGCTGTCAGCGCTTACGGATTTCTTTGACGGAAAAGTTGCAAGAAGATTTGACATGATAACTGATTGGGGAAAAATTCTTGATCCTATAGCAGATAAACTTACTCAGGGAATTGTTGTTATAAGTTTGATTTTCAGATACAGATTTATGGCGATTGTGTTGGTTATATTTATAGTCCAGCAATTGGGACAGGGAATTTTAGG
>ENA-OQID01000609-OQID01000609.1-human-gut-metagenome-genome-assembly--contig:-NODE-609-length-18104-cov-4.268375_pt1 | contig 18104 bp, 20 predicted proteins | sample MGYA00242567_ERZ504727 | MGnify/ENA primary metagenome ERZ504727 (study PRJEB26092, sample SAMD00036215) | human gut metagenome | host: Homo sapiens | study: EMG produced TPA metagenomics assembly of...
CTGATGTAAAAAGAATGGTCTATCTGAGGAATAATGGACGCTGTGCAATCTGCGGAAAAAGAGTGGATTTAAACAAGTGTAACTTGGATCATCGGATTCCCATATCCAAAGGTGGTATTGACGCAGTGGAGAATCTGGATTGCGTACATGTCAAGTGCAACTACATTAAAGCAGATTTGCTGCCGGATGAACTGGAAAATGAGATAAAAGATATTTTCCTGTATCAGATGGAGAAGAATGGCGGTCGCAAGTTGAGGTATAGGAGTGCAAGGGCGGTTTTGAGGAAAATTTGTTGAGTTCCAAAAACTGTACAGATTAGGAACTTTCCTTTATTTACAAGGCTTCTGAGATAAGAGGGAATCATTAACTATAATATTGGAACTTTAGAGAAAGAAAATAGGAACTTTTAGGAGTAAGCCATGAATAAAAAGACAGTAGCATTGACTGCGGAGCAATACGAAAAAATCATCAAGACAATGATATCTGGTTTTACTGATGTGGATCAGAACATAGTTAAACCTAATAAGAGAATTGCAACAGCTCTGACATTAGAAGCAAATCTTGGGTTGCGGATTGGTGACATACTAAAGCTGAGATTGTCAGACATTGTGCGTGATGGTGACAGATACCGCCTGGACATCATAGAACAGAAGACAGGGAAGAAGCGAGAGTTTACAGTTCCGTTGGAAATTTATGTGTATATTCAGAATTACGCACTGGAAAATAATATCAAAGCTACTGCGAAATTATTTGACATATCGGAAAGAGCTGTTAATAAGCATCTGCAAAGAGTATGCGTATATCTTGGATTTAGTGGTATTGGTTCGCACAGTTTTCGTAAATTTTTTGCGACCAGTATTTACAACAATAACAAGCATGACATCAATCTTGTACGTGTTCTGCTGCAACACTCATCTATTGCAGTTACTCAGAGGTATATCGGTATACAGTCAGAAGAAATAGAAGAGGCATTGCAAAATCATATACATTTAATATAGAAAGAAAATTTTAGTAAGGTGCAAAATATCACAATGATAAAAGAGGAAAATTCATTAACAATAGAAATGTGCAGCAGGATTATCCAGACACTGCTAGATGATTTTAACGCTAGTCAGGAGATGATAAAAGAGAGTAGACAAGTCTCATTAATATTGGAATTATCCGCGAGTATGGGAATGTGTATTGGCGAAGTGTTGATTCTCAGTTTTGAGGATTTCAGATGTGATGGCGAAAAATGTTATGTAAACTATTTGAGCCAGAAAACACGATGCCGGACAGAAGCAGAGGTTCCTCTTGCATGTTACAGGAAAATCTATGCATATGTGATGGAGTACAAAGTTGTTACATTGGGAAGACTGTTTGATGTGACTCTTGGAACAGTCAAAATGTACTTGACGAAGGTATGCAAGAAGTTAGGGTATAAAGGAATTAAGACATATCATTTCTCTGCATTATGGGCAAATGTAAAGGACTTCGATAAAACCTACTAAAATAGTATGTAATAGCATATAAACATACTAACATAATATGCTTATAATCTCTAAAAGCTACTTTTTCCAATATTTTTCGGGATGTACGATATTGAAATCGAGCAACAAGATATAAAAGTGGAAAAGGTGAGACAGTGTAAAAATGTTGATATACTGGGCTTTTCTGAAGATTGAGACGAGATGGAAAAATGTGTAAGAGGAATGAAAAGATGGGAGTGAGTAGTTCGATGATATATGGAAATTGGTTTACATAACGCTATATATAGTACGCGATAAAATAAAAGGCACAATATATAGTATATAAACCTGATCCCATTATATCAAATTTTCTTGCCACAGTAAAAATAACCTGTTATACTACTTATAAGGAAGTGATAATTATTGATAGTATACAAGATAAATGTTATAAATGAATTGAAAAAACATGGATATAGTACCTATAGAATACAATCTGAAAAAATTTTTAATGCAACACAAATGCAGAAATTCAGAACAAATGGAACTATAACATTTGATACTTTAGATAAATTGTGTAGATTGATTAATTTGCAGCCCGGAGATATATTGGAATTTGTTGAGAACAATGAACATGAAAAAGATGAGGGGTGAACATTATGGCAACGACAGAAGCTCAAAAAAAAGCCGACAAAAAATACAGGGAAAAAGTGAAAGTTTTTACAATAAAATATACACCGACTGATATATCTGATGCTTTACGCCTTTAATCATATCTTGATAGTATAGATGTATCTTGTAATCAATATTTAAAGAATCTTGTAAAAAAAGATCTCGATAGTAAGAAAATACCATAGAGATTTGATGAATCGACTATTAATATAGAAGGTTAATAATATGCAGTCGGAAAAAGATACCTATACTATAGAGGATATTTATAATTTACCAGAAGGAAAAAGGGCAGAGCTGATTGACGGGCAAATCTATTACATGTCAATGCCAAACAGGAAGCATCAAGATATTTCAGGGGATTTATTCAGAGCAATTTATGAGTATATTCACTCTCATAAAGAAAATTGCAAAGTTTATGTAGCTCCGTTTGCTGTTTATCTGGACGAAGCAACAAACACATATGTTGAGCCGGACATCTCAGTGATTTGTGATCCTGAAAAATTAGATGACAGAGGATGCAAAGGTGCGCCGGACTGGATCATTGAGATTGTTTCTCCTGAGAGTTTCCAGATGGATTATTATAAGAAGCTTTTTAAGTATGCTGATACAGGTGTAAAAGAATATTGGATTGTCAATACAGATAATAATCAAATTTGGATATATGATTTTGAAAACGAAGAGTTTAGGGATTATACTTTGCAAGAATCCGTTAAAGTGGAAATTTTTGATGATTTGATTATTGATTTTAATGATATGACTGAGTGAATTGAGAGGAGTGATCGCATGCCGTTATTGAAAGAAGATTACAGAAAAGAAGAGAAGATAAATGGTGTTATCTATGCCATGTCACCGTCACCAAACTATCAGCATGGCATTGTTGACGGAAATATTTACTCCATTATAAAGAGCGGATTGAAAGGTAGTTTATGCTTACCGTTTATGGAGAATCTTGATTATAAATATCAAGTACAGGAGAACGATGATTATGTTATTCCTGATGTAATGATCGTTTGTGATCGGAAACACTTGAAAGGCGGATCTTATACTGGAACACCACGATTTATAGTTGAAACGTTAAGTCCTGCTACCGCACTGCGAGACAGAACAGTCAAAAAAGACATTTACCAGAATGCCGGAATAGAAGAGTATTGGATTGTGTCGCCCAAAGAAAGAGCAGTTGAGATTTATTATCTTGAAGACGGAAGATACGAATTAAAATATAGTTATGTTCTTCAGGATGATTCAGGAGAAGAGCATTACAACGCAGATACGGTTGTGACGTTGAAAGAATTTCCAAATATCACCATGACGTTGGCGGATATATTTGAGAATGTTGAATAAAAACTAAATAGCAGAGATTAATTTACAAAAGAGAATTTTACGTACAGAGAAAGAAGAGGTGCGGAAGATTCTCTTTTTTTAAGGAGGCAAGGAGAAATGAATATTCCAAATTTTATAGTAACATCTATCCCAGTATTAAAAGAAACGATTTTAGCTCAAGCATTAGTAGGAATAATCCATGCAATTAAGTGGACAGTAAATAAATTTAGGGGGTGTGACTTAAAAAAGATTGAAAAAGGAAAATTTGAAATTGCATATACTACGGCTGGATATGAATATTGGGATAAGAACGTTCCCGTTAATGGTGATTATCTTTTGGATAAAACTGGATTACCAATTCGGAATTTAGGAGAAGTTGGTGTAGATATTGTACATATGGATGTATTTGTAAATGGAAATCAAACAAGGAATATGGATTATAATGACGGAGATCATTATTCAACGGGTGAAATCAACTCTACGAAGAATGTAAATTTGAATTTAAGTGAAAATGATAAAAAACAAAACAGGCTAAATGTTGTGATATTGTTGACAATGGAATCGGAGGGAAATAGGTATGTTCAAGAAATGATTATAAATTTCCATCATAAGGATGATGAAGATATATGGCGCAGAATTTCATATAATACAGATGTGTTCTTTAAAGAATTGAAGTTAAAGTCAGAAAGGGAACGGATTCTGGCATTTAAAGTATAAATGTATATATCAAAAGCCTCTGGATTTAACTCCAGGGGCTTTGGGGTTCTTCTGGTATATTATACCTGTTATGAAATTTTTTCTTTATTTCATATAACATATTAGTTACATTAAGCTGTGTAGCATTTACAATGTCTTTTGTGGCACCATTTTCAGGAACCGTAAATTCTACATCATATGAAATGTTGGAAATGTGTAAAAATAATTTTAAAAATTGCTTTGCTTTAAAATAAATTTTCTTTAAATCAATATTAGGAGTGTCAGAATACTCATATGCAACGTGTACATATTTGTATATCGCGAAAATATATTGTTCTATCTCAGATAAAATATATTCCAAGTCTTGATATGAGTCAAAATCAAAATTAGCAATCTCTTGATTAAGTGAAAACATATTACCGTCTTCAACAAAAAAACTGTATACTTCTGCTTTAGCATTAGCCAGATCAAATTTATATTTTGTTTCATCCAATAAAGCAGAAACTTCATCTAAATATTGTTGTGCATGCTTTCCATATTCGTCAGCTGGATAGTTAGGAAAGTAATCTATAGCTAAAAGTTTAGTTGTAAGAAACGGTTGCCTTTTATAATTTTTTGCAATAGAACGAATAGAATCTATAGTCTCTTTTCTATCTTTCTGGGATAATATAGGAAATAAATTCAAAATGGTTTCATAAAATCCTGAGATGGCATCTTTTAAATAATCTATAGTTTCCTCTTGGGGAAGATCGTTTGGATCATAGTTAAAATTTGTATATATCTCATGTGGTGGAGCATCAAGTGGTGAAAGTCCGTATTTGTTTTGTAAAAACTCACATGGGATAGAAGTACCATCATCTAGTTGAACTATTGCATGAGGATGTAAATATTTCAAAATATATTTTTCCGTATCCATATTTTCTTCTTTGGCAAAAGAATCAAAAATGAGTAATAAGTTTTCTTTAGAAATATTTTTGGTTCGATGATTTTCTATATTGGGAATCCATGATTTATTTCTTCCAAGCTGCTCAGATAATTCATAAGCAGTCAGTTGATGCTCTTTTCTTTTTTTTACAATCAAATCTATATAGTCTTGAGTTAGTTTTATCTTATTTGCAAACATATTGTATCACCTCGCATGTACATATTTCCTTCTATATTATACATGTGAAAATAAAAAATTCCAATCAGAACATACATTCTACATAAATATGCATAAAATATATTGACAAGAGAATGGAGAAGTGATAATATCTAAAATATCAAAACAATACATAACAGAAAAGGAGAGCAAAGATGAGGATACGGACACGAAGCAGACCAGATAAAAAAAGAAGCCCCAGAGTTCCTAAGCTCTGAGACTTCTGATGAGGTGAGGTTCCTAAACTCGCCTCTATGTAACGGTACAGACTCGTGAAGAATCCATACTTTATCTAAGCACACTAAGTATAGCATCAAAATCCTTACGATGCAAGATTCTTCAGGCAAGTCTGCCGAAATTTCCAATTACAACTGAAGACCGCAGCTTTAATGTGACACCTGCTGCCATGTCTATTTTTTGTACCTTGAAAACTGAAAATTGCACTGATAAACGTTGCGAGAGCATTATTTTTTTACCTTTAGCATCAGAATTTGTAATACCTAACTCGATGATGGGAGGAGGTGAGACACACTTGAACTATGATTTAAACCGAATTAAGTATATCATCATGAATATCATGCTTAAACATAAAGCCGTGGATCATATGCATTCCATGTCCTGCTACGAGATCAGCTCATACGAGGGGCAGAGTAAAGTTTCTACTATATATAAGCATATTCGAATTCTGGAATCTTATGGGCTAGTTAAGAAGGGCGCGAAAGTAGAGCGAGCATATGGCTACATATTGACAGAAGAAGGAATTAAAGTTTTACCGACGATTTCAAAGGAAGAGGAGTGATTTTTTTGGTAAAGAACAAAAGTGGATTTGTGGGAGTCGGTGGTGTGCCAACTTATAAGATTATTTACGCGGTCAAGACTGTAAACAAGCGGAGAGAAACGATGAAGAAAAATACGAATCCAGTAAAATTAAGAGATGCTCTTAATAATAAGAAGTTATTTATGACATCTGGCAAAGCATTCATAGGCGATACTGTAAGAGATTATTCACCAGATCAGTTCATAGAAGAACTTGAATTTCTATGCGAATCGGGCTACATGGCGAACATGATTGACTTCAAATTCGAGATCACAAGTGAAGGTGTGACTGTAGATATCGGGCGAATGTGTCCTTGTGACAGCTATATCGTGATTAAAATGAGCATTGCGGATTCTGAGGATCATCAAAAAATAAGGGAAATGCTTGTGGATGAGCCGGAAGAATCGGATTAAATGGAGAATTAGTATGTAAAACAGTACGGGAATCGAACCCGTACTGATGAAAGGGGAACAATTATGACACCAGATAAGAGGTTTTACATGATTCAATCGCTGAGCATGGCGAATTGGCTGTGTAGTCAAGGTCATAAGATATTGAAAGTCGAGGACAGTACGAAAAATCCAGACTTCAAAGTCTTCCTGTTTGAGGACACAGCAAAGTTGCACAAGACAATGGCTCTCTTTAGAAGGGAGGCGTAGCGTGTGTCGTCAAATAGTAATCAGAGGGAATATAAATATTTTTCGGATATTATAGGAGATTCCTATAAAGAATGGATGAATACAAAAATTATTCTTGATGGCGGAACCGGAACAGGGAAGACATATTTTGTTTTAAATATTTTGGGGAAATATGCAAGAAGCCAAAAGAAAACAATTTTGTATCTTTGTAATAGAAGTAAATTAAGAAATCAGGTATACGATCGAATAAGAGAACTAAAACTTCGAGGAACGGTCTATGTTACTTCATATCAGGCATTACAGAAAAAGATTCAACAGAATGAAGCAATTCCTCAATATGATTATATCATATCGGATGAATGCCACTATTTTACTACGGATGCTCGTTTTAATGATTATACGGATATTGCCTATAACTTTGTGATGGAACAACAAACTTCAACTGTATTGTTGATAAGTGCTACTGCAAAATCCTTTTTTCAGAACTTAATAAATTCCGGTAAAGTAGAAAGTAAAAACTATTACAAACTGGACAAGGATTATTCCTATGTGAAGAAATTGTATTACTACAAAAAAGATGAGTTAAGAGGACTCATAGACGATATCCTTGGTAATGAACAAGAAAGCAAGATTATTGTTTTTTGCAATTCTGGTGATCGGATTATTGAAATGAACAAGATATATGGAGATAGAGCTTGCTATTATTGTTCCCAAAATGCGAAGAGTGAAAAGTTAAAACGTTTATGTGGATGGAAAGAGAAAAAAGATCCAATCTGTATAAAAAGATACTCAGAAAATTTGATAACATTTGATAAGAGAATCCTGTTTACAACGTCTGTGTTGGATAATGGTGTGGATTTAAAAGATCGAAATATCAAACATATAATTACTGAGCTTGTAGATATTGACACAATGATTCAATCATTAGGCAGAAAAAGAAGTCTGGATGTAACTGATCATTGTACTTTCTATGTAAGGCTGTATCAGAAAAAAGGACTTCAAGGTTTTATTAATGGAGTAAAAAAACAACTTGCTCCTGTTAACCTTTTTAAAAATAACTATACCGAGTTTTATGAAGAGTATGGAAATGGTAAGAAGCGAAAGATAATAAACAAAAATGAGATATTCTATAACTTTTTTGGAAAAGAAAATACTTTTGCATCAATAAGGATTAATGAATGCAAATACAGAAAGTATAGTCAGGATTATGAAATGTTTACATGTATGAAAGAAATGGGACATAAAGAATATCTTGAAGGAATTCTGGAAGAAGCATTAATAAAAGATGCGGAAGAAGTTGTATGCAATGTTGAAGAGTTAGATATCTTTATTCAATTCTTAAAATCAATAGAAAATAAACGTTTATATGCAACTGATCAGTTTTTTATAAAAAGTGAATTTGAATCAGTCGGTTTAAAGTTAAGGTACAAAGGCATCAATACATTTAATGGTGCGTTAGATGATATTTATAAGGATATCTACAAATGCAGATTTTATAATTCCACTATAGAAGGAAAGGCATACATTGACAAGCGAAGAAAACTTGAAAATGGATTAGATAATCCCAATAGAGATAAAAGATATTGGATATTAGAAGAACGTAAAGCTGGTTAAGGGTGGATTTCGAGCTGACATGATTCTTTGCATATTCGCTAGTAATAGCATTGGGGTCAAATTCACAATTATCTATATTATACCATTTATGTGTATTTGCCCCCAAAATTGTTAGAACAATATATAGAATGGCAATGCGCAGCCTTAGCGGAGCAGTGACATGTGATATTCATTTTTACTGGCCCATTAAAATTAAAAAACGGCTTGCGCATGCATCCTCAACCTTCTGTCATGAATAAAAGTAAAACAGAGTTTCTAGTAAAGTAGAAAATCACATATAGATAAAATTATATTTATATATTCCCAATACAAGAAAAAGCATGTGTTTGTTTACAATATTGGTATCTCTGTTCTACTGTACGGGCATATCAAGGTTGAGAATATAAAAGGCACTACGTGCCCGATTCCCTTCGGGATTTCCCAGTAAAAGTAAAATGTATATATTAAGATGTGGAACGTAGCCCTAGCGGAGTGAACATCGCTTTTCCTATTAGTGGGAAATTGATTAAAAAATCAAGCTTGCGCATGCATTCACTGATTACTGATATAGACAGAAGTAAAATTGATAAACCAGTAAATGAAAACATTCATCCATATATGGGTAAGAATAGAGAAAAAATATAAATAAATTTATTATTTTTTGCCTTTACAGGAATGAATATAATTTCGTTTTATGAAAACGTGAATAATTATGAAATGAGATACTATGCGGATAGCGTTCATTGCACTTGAAGTATTAGCACATCATCGGAGATGATATATTATATTGAATTTTTGATTTACTGGAACTAATAAATCTATTTCTATTTATATGATGTAAATGCAAAAGTTCTAAAATTGTAATTTGATATGCAAAAAGTATGGATTTTCCAACGATTTTGAGATGTGGCTCTTTAGAATAGGGGCTGAACGAGATTGATTGACTGATTCGTGGGTATACATTTTTCTTGTTACTGAAAACCATGAATATCAATTTGCACGAATTGAGTGAGCAAGAATATTCGTATTCATTACCAATTATAAATGGACATTTTTTACAAAGAAAAGGAGAACTAATAGATGAACGAGCTTATAAGCAATGAGATTAAAGAAATTGAAAACAATATCATCAGGCTGAAACGTGAAACAGCCGAAAATATTATCCAGATTGGACTTGAACTGAGTAAGGCAAAAGATAAATTATCCCATGGAGAATGGGGTGATTGGCTAAGAGACAAAGTGGATTTTTCTCAGAGAACAGCTTCTACTTATATGAATATTGCAAAAGCGTTTGGCTCAAATTCGCAAGCGATTTCCGATTTAAGTGTGACAAAATTAGGAATGTTACTGGATGTGCCGGAAGATAAAAGAGAAAATTTTATCGAAGAACATAACGTAAAGGATATGTCCACAAGAGAGCTGAAATCAGTTATTAAAAATGCTTCAGATGATAATAGTGGCGAAAGCTGTATTGACTATGTAAGGGACGGGGAATCAGTAGACATAGATGTGGATTGCTTAAAGCCGTTGCCGGATCATGATAAATACTTCTATGGAAGAAAAGGGAAGGAATGGATTGAGTTTCTTAATTCTGTAGAGGAATATGGAATTTGTCAGCCAATTATTATCGCAAGAGACAACACTATTATATCTGGACATGAAAGAGTTAGAGCGTGTAAAGACCTTGGAATACCAAAAATAAAGGCATATTATGCAGCACAGGACAGGGAAATGCGAAAAGATTGTAAAAATGATGATGAATTGAAATTAAAACTGTTTATCACATCAAATTTTACAGGAAGATCTACAGATATGTACATCGCTGAGTACTGGATGGATCAGTTATTTGGTACATCGTATGGAGATGGAAGTGGTGACATTTCTCATTACCTCACTGATGAGGTTATAGATAAGCTGAATCACAATCGTAATGTCATGCTAAGAATCCGAGATGTTGTCTACAGGAGACAAAATGGAGAAATCACAGATGTTCAGCTGGATGAAGAAGTTGCAAGATTAAGAGAAGAATATGTATAGGAAGCTATTATGAAGAAGCAAAAATCTTTGGCGAAAAAAATCCCCTACCTTTAACGAAAACATGCCTCAAATGCAGGAAAATCAAGGGCTTCAGAAACGATTTAGCACTTTTGATGTCCGATATTTTATCACATGTCCGAATATCCGACAGCGCGGTGATGTAGGCGGTTCTTCTAAAAAGGTTGAAAAAAGGATTAAGGAATTGGAAAGAATTTATGGGATTCGACACGGTGGAGATCGAAATATTCAAGACGAAAAAAAATCGTCTTGCTCTAAAACGCAATCTCAATTAGCTTCTGACATGGGAATGGATGTGCGTACACTTCAGAATTATAAACTTCTTGCGGATATGATTCCAGAGCTTTCTGATTTAGTGGATACAGGAATTGTTACAAAGAATATTAACTGTAATTTATGGTTTAAGTGGTCGATTTAGGAGAATTACATGATATGAAGCTGAAAAACGTGGAAATAGAGGAATATTTTGATTTACTTTAATGGACTAAAGTTGAAACTCCAATAAACACTGGACAATTTCATAAAAAAAGCCCATGAAACTAAGATTTCAAAAGGCAAAAAGTAAACAAAGTTTGATTAAAACATTGGATAAGGGTTTTTCTTTTTTAAAATCATGAAATAAATCAACTAAAATTCCTGAAATTGTAGCAACTAAAATAGAGAAAATAAGAGAATAAAACATATGCATTCCTCCAATTTAATAAGACTTGAATATCTTATCATTTGTAAAGTAAGAAGTAAAGGATAGGTGATGATACTATGGAAGCAAATTCTACAATTAGAATTAAAAGTATACAGGCGAATCGCGTGTACCAAGTAAATAACGGATATACATACAAAGATTCTAAAGGTAAAATCCATGACGGCAAGTTGACATTTGGCGAGGCTGTTATTAATGATGGAATCTTTTTACAGTACATGATGAAACATGGAATGAAAGTGAAACAAGGCAGCAGTCAGGACTTCATTGTACTAAAGTTTAAATACAACGTTCCGGCGGATGATGACCATGAAGACGAGATTTCTACATCTGAATTGCGAAAAATGTACTACGAAAATGGTTGTGAGATTACTTATCATACTTACGATAAGAAAACGGGCGAGATAATTTCATCTAAAATCATTAAATACCGAATGTTGTACAGGACTCCAGGGAAGGCAAAGGAGGGGAGCTGCGTCTTCACAAATGAAAAACTCCTGAAGACAGCGCGAAAATATCTGACAATGAATCTCTATAAGAAGATGCTTGATGAAGGTGCGAAAATCGTTGAAATGTCTGCGTACAGTACTTTAATTACGGCATCTGCTGCCGATTATATCCATATTCCATTAGAGAATATATTGATCGTGGAAGATAAGAAGGTCGCAACTGAGCTTCCTGCACTGGCGGTCAAAGTTGATGATGAAAAGCATTGCTTTGTACAGGAATATGAAAAATATCCGATTGAAAATGTCTTGTGGGACGGCATGGGGATTATTGATGATTCTATTTTTCCTGAAGATATGGAACGCTTTATCTATTGTCGTAGTCACTTCTTTAAATCATGCCTATTTCGGGGCAACATTCAGCAATATTTTAAAGATTTTTACAAAACTGAATATGAGACAGCAACTGTGAAGGATATGTTTGGCAATGTGATGAAGGTATCTGATGTAAAGGTGATTGTGACAGATAATTCGATTAAGTGGTTAAAGTTTAAGGACTTAATGGGCGGTACACCGAAGAAAGCATACGAATACTATAAGAAGTTCATGGCGAAAGATGGAGAACAATTTGCAATAGTGAAGAGCGCACATAAGAGTAAGTATGGCAATTTGCAGCGTAGTTCCTACCAGATCAACAATAGCTTGCCGACAACTGATTCAGAGGTGTTGAGAAGAATTGCTCAGACCAGTATTGATTATTACGATAACATGATTAAGAATACTGATGCATTTATTGACCATTTACGAATGAATACTTCGTGTTACAGCGTAGACAGGATTCTTGTTGCTTTATATGAATGGAATCCAGATATTCAGTATACGGAGTTCTTTAAAGAGAAGAAGAGTGACATTCTATGTAAATTCAAGCGAAAACGCTTGATGATGGGTAAGTTATTGCAAGAGGGCGATAACCTCACAATTTGCGGTAATCCTATTAGCTTATTGATGTTGGTTACGGGACAGGACTACTTGCAAGAGGGATGCTTTACAAGTCGAAGAGACGGGATTGAGTGTTGCACGACAAGATTCGGTGATGGTGAATGTTTAGCAGGATTCCGCAGTCCACATAATTCCCCCAATAATATCGTGCATCTCATTAATCACTATAGTGAGCCAATACAGAAATATTTCCCAAAGCTGGGTGATAACGTCATCATTATTAATGGTATCAAAACAGATGTGCAGGAACGAATGAACTCACAGGATCTTGATTCTGATAGTTGCTATGTGACCAATCAGGGAGATATTGTTGAACTTGCAAAGAAAGCATATATGGAATATTCGACCATCGTAAATGAAATTCCATTAACAGGAACAAGTGTTTATCGAAAAGATATGGAATCATATGCTTTAATGGATAATAAAATTGCTGCTGGGCAGGATGACGTAGGGAACAGCAGTAATGTAGCACAGTTGGCTCTAAGCTATTACTACGATCTGATGTACCACACGGGCGAGCAGAACAAGGATTTGAGAGATGGATTTGTTATTTGTTCTGTACTTGCGCAGGTGGCGATTGATTCCGCAAAAAGAAGTTTTGACGTATCTGTTGGCGATGAACTGAGACGATTAAAGAAAGTGGCTCAAGACATTAACACAGCCAATAATGAAGTATGCGGACGAGCAGAAAAAGTGAAATATCCAGTATTCTATGCAGAAATTCAATGTGAGAAACAGAAGAAAAAAGTTGAAAGATTGAAACGCCAAAACAAATTGAATAAAGAAGCTGCGGAAATTTCTGGTGAGGAATACAAGGAAGAATTGTTAAGCATAATGGATCAAACTAGGCGAGCAAAATATAAATGTCCAATGGAGATACTTTCTAGTTATGTTAATTATGATGTACTTGACACGCGAGTAAGTAAAGAGTATCAGCGAAAAACAATTCATCTCAGAAATGTATTTAAGTTTCCAACAGCATATATGAAGAAAACGAAAAATTACGGCATAGTTCTTAAAAAAGCAAGGTCTTTTGATTCGAGAATGAATAAGTTGGATGCAAATGAAAAAAATTATCCTGAACTGGCATCATGTACATTTGAAGATTTTCTTGCAAAGATTCAACATTTACAAATAGATCAATCTTTAATGAGATTTCTTATTTCAGCGGCATTTAATGGTGAACCGTATATGCAGAATCGGCTCTTAGAAATGCTCTATGGATATAATAATACGCTATTTTTATCGTGCTTTTTTGGCAAAAATGACGAAAATGCCCACGGTAAACATGCTTGAAACCGTGGATTTTTCCGTGTTTTTCAATCTTTCCCTATGAGGGGAAGAGAAAGGATCGTAGGCTTAGTATTCTTCCTCCAATCGTTACTGTGGGGGGACTACCCTCTCTAATGGCTATGTTTTGCTTAAAATCAGGGCATAGCCATTCTTCGATATTATCGGCATTCTGCCGTTTTAATATATTCCATCTGAACTGATCAATTCGAAAATATATGTTAGGAGAATTATTTCTTGGCATATATTTTAACAAATTTCTGTCATACAAAAATCTGTTAGAGTCAACAATAAAAAGGAGAAATCAAATGACGCAAGAAGAATTAAGAAAACTATATAATGAGCGAATAGTACGGGAAAAACAGAGTTATATCGCAAAGGTGGTGCATATCAATCCCAGTTTGTTATCACAATTTCGTAAAGGAAGAGTGGATTTGTATCCGAAATATTTTGAAAATCTTAAAGTCTATCTTACAGGCGAAGATTCTTAAATTCTATGGCGATTCTGCCAGTTGATTCATTAAAATTTAAAGAGGTATAAAAAGTGGAAGAAAAAGTTTATTGGCGAGGTAGCTTCGGTATAGAAATAACCGAAAAATGCAATTTGAACTGTGCGCACTGTATGCGTGATGGATCACATAACAATGAAATTTCTATGGAAATAATAGATAAATTATTGGATTTTTCTGATAAATTTGAAAGAATAGATTTTATGGGCGGAGAGCCTACTTTAGCTTTGGATAAAATGAAATATCTATTAGAAGAAGCTAAAAGAAAGAATGTGAAAATATATAGTATAGGGTTGGTCACGAATGGAACAGGATTTTCTAAAGAATTTTATGATGTGATTTATGAATATAATAAATACATAAAACAATGCTTGGAGCAATATGTCGAAAAAGAAGTAAGTGATGAATGCATCAGAACACACATAGCTATTGCAATATCTGATGATGAATATCATGAGGTGAATGCTGTTGGCGCATATAAAGAAGCTATGAAGCTTAACTTTGATAAAATTGCGTTTGTAACATTGCATACAGTAGGTAATATGGTAAGTATTACAAAAGGCAGAAGTGAAAAAATTGGAAATTGGAAAATGGCAGAAAGAGACCGCTGGAAAATAGGGGTATCTCAAAGGAATAATTATTGTCCATATTGCGAGCTCATGTGTGAGACTGAGAAAAATCCAACAGTTTTGTGCGACATATTTTTATTTTATGATGGAAAATTAGGTACAGAGGAATATCCATATGCAGATAAAATTATATGTAATATTATGGAAACTGATTCAATTTTAAATGAGATTGATTGGTGGAATTCAAAAACACGTTTGTTTTGCTCTGAAGCTAAAAGTAAAAATATTTCGTATATAGACATGGACAAAACGGTAGAAATGTTGTGCGACAGGATGAAGCATAATAAAAATTTTGAATTATTAGGAATTGAAAAAAATGTAGATCACTTTCTGTTTTATCAGTTTTATGGAAAGACTAAAGAAGAAATTGAAGCCAAACTTGATGAAATGGAACCGAAAATACCAATGGAAAAAATTATTTGGGACTATCGATATAATGGAGAATATACAGATATCCATATACTATACCCATATTTGACATACGAAGAATGTTTGATGTTATCTATTAGACAGAACAATTTGCTGAAAAATAGACAAAAAATTCTTTCGCTGAAGCATGAAAATTATTTGCGGGCAGTAAAAGCGGAAATAAGGGATAAGAGAAAAGATTGGGAAACTACAGTGGAAATCTTTAATGCATTTAAAAGAAAATATGATAAAGGATACAATCCGGATGAGCTGTTTGAATATTATAAGGATATTGTTGGTGATGATGTTAGTTATGAAAAATTTGAAAAAGATATGAAAGACTATATGAATTTTTCTAAAGAAGAAAAGGACGAAGTAGCAGATTTACTTTTGGATAAATTAAAGGCATTTGCTATGGATAACATAGAAAAAGAAAAATCAATGTTATTTGAAGATATGGTTCTCCATTATATTTGCTATTGTGAAGTGGTAGAAGATATATTAAGTGATTCGATAAGGCATGAGGAAGCAGTGGAGTTTGCAAAATTATATAAAACTTTTCTAATAGATTTGTTGTCATTAGATGCATTAGTATTTGGAACACAGAATACGAAGGATAAAAGATTAGGGAGAAAACCTACTTTTAAGGAAAGCGAAATAAAAGAAGCAACTGAGAAAATGTATAAAAGTCATGCTATGATGAAAAAATTTAATCAAGTGTGTAATGCATTAGAAAATTTACAACATAAAAAATAAAAATCATGGGAGTCGGGTTCTCTGGCTCCTATCTAAAAATCTTAAATTCTAAAAATCTTTAATAATCCAATACAAATAATCCAATACAAATAATCTTAGGTGATACATATGGAAGAAAAACAAAACATAGTATGGAAAGAAAAATTTATGTTGTCTATCAACGAGGCAGCAGAATACTTCAATATTGGCACGAACAAATTACGCGAAATGGTGAAAGAGCCAGAGTGTGATTTTGTGCTTTATGTAGGGAAAAGGACACTAATTAAACGGGAACGATTAGAAAATTATCTGAATCAGATAGTTTATCTCAGTCGAGAAGACTCCCACTTCTGCAAGTGGTGAGTAATAACATGTCTTTCTCAGTGGGAGTACAATCTCCGACTGAGATAAACGCTCCACAGGGATGTGCAGTGATTCTGAGAAGAATATGTCAGCTTTCGCTGACCAGAATCACGCACCAAGTCTCACATGCGTTCGACTTGAATTATAAATTGCGTGGTAGGAGAGTGTGTGATAAGATTATTTGCATAGGATAATCTCATCGCTACATTCTCAATAGAAAGGAATGTACAGAATGGGAAAAGATTTAAAAGGTAAAAACCTGGGAACAGGAATATCTCAAAGAAGGGACGGTTGTTATCAAGGTAGATTCGTAAATCGTTTTGGTGACAGACAAGCGGTTTATGGTCAAACAGTGAAAGAAGTAAAAAATAAATTGTCAGTTGCAAAAGCAGAGGATGTTCAAAAGAAAAATGTTGTGAATCCGAACTTAACATTGGATCAATGGTATGAAAAATGGATGAGGGTATACAAAAATCCAGTTGTTCGAGCAAATACTATTCGACAATATCGATACGTCTATGAACATAATATTAGTCCTTTCATAGGAAAACGAAAATTAATTGATATAACCAAATTAATAGTCATAGATCTTATGAATGAATTAAAAGATAAAGGGTATGAATGGGAATCATTAAATAAAGTAAAAGTCCTTTTGACAGATATGTTTGATAGAGCAATTGAAGATGAATTTGCTGTGCGAAATCCGGCAAAAGGTGCGAGAAATCCAAGAAATAAACCGCAAAAAGAGATTAAAGCTTTATCTCAAGATGATCAGAGAACGTATTTTCAATGCAGTGCAGGAACATTTTACGATAATTTGTTTCGAGTTGCAGTTAATTCAGGGTTAAGACCAGGAGAATTATTTGCATTGACAGAGGATGATATTGATTTACAAAAAATGGAAATCACTGTTAGAAAAACTCTTTTGTATCAAAAATTGGATGGAGACACGGGGAAAACTTTTCACATGGAGAAACCCAAAACAAAAACTAGCTACAGAACAATTCCGATTAATAGATACTGTAGGGAAGCGTTGGAACGACAAATCATTTTACATAAGATTCTAAAAAATAATTCGCCATACAAAAATAAGTTGGAATTTCCAGATTTATTATTTACAACAAAATTTTGCACACCGCTAAACTCTCAGATTTATTGTGATGCGATTGAAAAAATAATAAATGAAATCAACCTTACACGTGATCCATTGGATACGATGGACAAATTTTCAGGACATTGCTTCCGGCATACCTTTGCTACTAGATGCTTTGAAGCAGGTATACAACCTAAAACAGTACAAGCATACTTAGGACATGCTACATTGCAAATGACAATGGATTTGTACACAAGTGTCATGGATAAGAAAAAGACAGATGATATGCAACTATTAGAAGATACGGTTCAATTAGATAATGTTGATGAATATGCACATGAAAATAAAATCATCAAATTTGCCTGATGTCCATAAATTGGTGTAAAAATGGTGTACAGAACAAAAGAGATGGTGTAAAATAGTCTTCAAAGTACCGAAAAATCAACGTTTTTAGGAGGTAACATATTATGAACTGCTATACTTATTACGTATACCAGAGTACTCCGTTCGACCTGATGGGAACACCGGATTTTGACAGTATTGCGTTTGAGTAAA
>ENA-OQID01000618-OQID01000618.1-human-gut-metagenome-genome-assembly--contig:-NODE-618-length-17910-cov-5.185891_pt1 | contig 17910 bp, 18 predicted proteins | sample MGYA00242567_ERZ504727 | MGnify/ENA primary metagenome ERZ504727 (study PRJEB26092, sample SAMD00036215) | human gut metagenome | host: Homo sapiens | study: EMG produced TPA metagenomics assembly of...
TCATCCAGTTCAAATTCAATGGTCCCTTCCGGCAGCACCACCTTTTCGGTTTTCACCGGAAGTTCCTCTTTTGCCTCGGTTTTCTCAGTAAACTCTGCATCGATCACACGCTCTGCTTCCCGGACTTGTGCTTGCTCCACAACCGCTTCCCCGGTTTCGGATTTTACAAAGTCCAGATTCATCTTGTCCAGCACCCGGTTCACCTTCGCTGCATCATCGGCAAACACCATGATTTCTGCTGACTTGGGATTTTTCTTATCCCGGATGACCACATACAACAGTCCTCTGGATTTGGCTTCCCCGGCAAACTCCCGTAACCTGTCATGGGGAATGGTGAAAAACTTCATTGCCCGCTGTTCCTTTAACATCCGAAGCAGGTTGGTTTTTCCCCTGGTCTTTTTCTGATCCTTCATTACCGCTACAATCAGCACCGCCAGATTTTTTGCAATGCTCCCGCTGATTCGTAAGGTATGTTCCATGCCTTCCATGGAATACCGGACAATCTGATCCGCCGCATCACCGCCATAGTTCATACGCGCTCACCTCCTTACCGATTCCGTTCTGCCTCTCTTCGCTGTTTCCCTGACACTTCCTGTACCTCCTCCTGTTCTTTTGCCTGCCTTAACCGCTCTTCCATTTCCAAGGACTGTTTTTCAATCTGCTGGCTTAAGCGGATTCTCTTACGAAGTTCTTTTAATTCCCCATTGATTTCCCGAATGCGCATACCTCCCGGTTTTTTCCGGTATAATTCTCTGCGCTCTTTCATCAAAGAAAGTACCTGTTCTTCCAAGGGTTTCCGGTATGCTGCCAGCTCTTCCCTGGTGGTAATCTCTTCTTTTTGCAAAAACTCCATCTGGCAAATCCTTTGGTCCAGCCTCCGAATATCGGAACGCACTGCATAAGGAATCCGCTTGGGCTTCTTCGGAAATACCCCCATCTGATACAAATAAGAATAGTAAAGTCTCTGAAGTCCGGTGAGTTTCCGTCTTGGAAACTGCATCTGCGTGTTTCCATACACTTGCTGAATCTTTGGACGCAGGATCTTCTCCCGGATTTCTGCCTCCCCATATCCTTTTCCCAAGGAACGCAGACGGATATACCGCTCCATCCCCAGTGTCTTTAATGATGGGTGCTTCCGGTTCAGCTTCCAGGTATAGCCCCGTTTCTCCATTTCTTTGACAAACTGACTCCAGGAAAAACTCACGCCAATGGCATCCCGGATATCCATGCGGATGGCAGTCCTCCAAGTGGGCTTCCCTTCTGCTTCTGCTTTCCACTGGGCATAATGCATGGCTTTTCCCTGATTCGTCTGGATCACCGAAAGACCATATTTTCTGCATAATTGATCGGAAATCTGACGCACTTCGGTAAAATAACTTTTGGCATTGCTGTGGTATTTTCTCCCATCTACCATACTCACTGAATTCCACACCAGATGATTATGGTAATGCTTCGTATTCAAGTGAGTAGTGATCACGACCTCATACTGCCCTTTCAAAAGCTGCTCTGCCAGTTCCTGTCCAATAAGATGGGCCAGTTCCGGAGATACTTCCCCTTCCGCAAAACTCTGTACCAAATGGTATCCCTGTACCCCTTCTTTTTTATGGAAACGCTCTTTTGTCTTTACCATGTCCACATAGGCATTCTCACAGGTACACCCAATGGCATCTTCAAAAATGGTCTGTTCCGTCTTTTCCCGGTTTAATGCATAATCGATGGCTTCTTCCAAAGAGCCGGCGCTCTTGGTGGTCTTTGCCCGGTCTTTCACATAGTCAATGGAACGGTCCAGGCGGTGGACGGGGAGAACGCTGGTATATGCCATCTACCATTCCTCTTTCACCAGACGCCAGGTTTCTTTGGAAATCCGAAGCATTTCCTGTACGCTGGCTTCCCCTGCCATCCCTGTTCCATTGGCGACATGAGCCAGCTGGTTCGCATTGTTGCAAAGCCCCGCAATCTTTCGAAGAAGTTCTGCATGATGCTCACAAGGCTTCGTCTGCAGTTGTGCGCCTAAGATCAGGGAACGTAAGAATTCTTCCCTGCTTAATCCACTCTTTGCTACCTGTCCGTCCAGATGGCGAAGTTCTTTCGCATTCAGACGGACAGGAACTACATGGTTTCGTTTTCTCATCCGGTCACCTACCTTTCCTTCTGTTGATATTTCCTTTTCTCCCGCTTTTTCGGCTTCTCTTCCCGTTCCTGCTGATAAGATTTCAAGCGTTTGGAAAGTACAAGGGCTTCCTCACCACCGATGAAGCGGAGGGTATGTTCGATCCAGCCATAATCACGCCGCCATAGAGAATCGGCAATCTCTGAACTCTGCTTCCAGAATTCATGATCTGTAAACCCGATTCCCCCATTGCTTTCATAAGCATGATTAAAAAAGGTTTCCAACTCTAAAGCCAGTTCCAAGCGTTCTTCCATTTCTGCGATCTCATCCATGTCAGTGACCACTCCCTTCCAGCGGATACACCTGGATTCCCCTGCGTTCCATCTGATGGAGAAATTCCCCAATATCCCAGATCTGGCCATTCACATCCACCTGCTTCCCATCCACAAAGTGGCAAAGCCCAATCTGCCTGGTTCCGTCCTCTGCCAGCATGCAAAGGCTTTCCCCATCCAAAAGGGAGAACCACTCTATCCCTTCCATATCTCGGAACTGGATCTGTTTTGGTTCTCCCTGTTTCTGTCTGCGTATCCGCATCTGCTCCATCTGCTGATCTTCCCTCTTTCCGGCAACCACACAGCACATCAGTCCAATACCAAAGGCTGCACCTGCCATTGCGCCAAAAGCCATTCCTGCAAAAAACATTTTACTTCTCTCCTTTCTCGACTGCCGGGGGATTGGGGTTCTCCCCAAAGTGCGTTTGGATATCCAAACGCTATGCTTGCAAAACCAGTTCCATCGATTTCCATCGACTCCCCCATGCAGAATCGATTATGATTCCTTTTCTTTAATCTTGATCAATCCATCTAATGTGGTGCAAATGATATGCAATCGGTCTGCTGTACTGATATCGGTATTCATTGTTCCAGTAACCTCTTTTCCACAGACCACCACCATCCGGCATCGCTTTAAGATTAAGTGGGACATCCGGTTGTATGCCTGCAAATCTTCGGCTTCCCCTTCATCCAAAAAAGGAAGAAATCCAAACCTCGGACAAATGGGCACATATCCCAACTCATAAATCTTCCGGCAATATCGCTGCACCTTCACTCTGCTCTCTTCTGCAGAACAACACACATAGGCCATCGCCTGTTCCATCGCCTCACTCCTTTCCTGCATCCACGTGGATGCACCTTTCTTCTTCAGAAATAAATTTGGACATCCATGTGGATGCCCTCGTTACTCTTCCTTTTCTTCTTCGTTTTCTTTTGCTTCCAGTGCAAACTTCACACGGTCACTGCCCAGCTTATAATAAGCATCGGTCACTTCAATGCCTACTGCCTCATAACCTTCCTCCACCGCTGCAAGGATGGTTGTCCCGGCTCCGGAGAAAGGGTCTAAGATTCTACCACCCGGCTCACAAATCTGAATCACATCCTTCATAAGTTGCAATGGTTTTTCTGTTACATGGATACGATTTTGGGGATTGCCATATCGGAACACTCCTGGAAGGCAGGACACCGGGCGGTTGATTGGCATGGGTCCATTACTGCCCCACACAATATACTCAGCCTGCTGGCGAAAGCGCCCCTTCTGAGGTCTGGAGTTTCCCTTATCCCACACTGCAGTTCCTCTCCAGATCCAGCCTGCCCACTGAAGGGCATCGGTAATGGAGGGATACTGTCTCCAGTCAATAAACAAGCAGATCGGTGCGCCTGTCTTGCAGGCTTTTCGCACATCATACAGCCATTCTGCCATCCAGTGAGTCCAGGAACGCTGGTCCTTATTATCCCCATCAAAATCCGGCAGGGCATTTTCCGCTTTCATACTACTGTATTTCTGGTTGGTCGTGCGATTTCGCTCATTCTGTTTTGTTCCCCCGGACGCATAAGGCGGATCGGTGATGACTGCATCAAAGATTCCCGGCTGAAATGCTTTCACCAGTTTCAGCGTATCTCCATGTAAAATTGTCCAGTTTTTCCCTCCGGTATATTCCTCCGGGTATGTTCCTTCTTTCAATAAGTTCCCTAACTGCAGGGTATTTTCCATAGGCATCATCCTTTCTTATCAGCGCTCTGGCTGTTTTTTACTTTTTGTTGCTTTTCTTCCCACATCTCCTTTGATGTGACAAAAGATAACTTCATCGGCATTCTTCCCACATTTCTTTTGGGTCTTGGTGGCTTTCTGAAAATCTTTGCTCAGTTCTGTTTCTACATACTCACTGATGATATGAAGCGCCTGATAATAGTTCTCTGATTTCTGGACACGTGCAATCATTTCCTTCGCTGCTGGTTCCTGCCCATTTTCCTGAAGCAGTTTACTTGCCCTGGCCATAACCGCAAACACATTTCCATCCATTCCCAAAAGCTGCATCTTCGGGCGTTTCGGAACATCTGCCTGATTTCCTTGTTTCTCCGACTTTTCTTTTGAGACTTCTGGTTTTGCCTGTTGAAATTCAAAATCCATTGGTCGCCAAAAGTGTACACACAGTTCACCACCCTCTACCGGAATTTCCTGCTGTTCAAAGCCTTCTCCCCATCCATCACTATACTGTCCGGTAAGATATTCACACAGTTCCGATAATTCTTCCGTTTCCAGATACTCCTTTAGTTCTAAGATTGTACAGCCATATAGCACCCCATCGGCTTCTTTCACGGATGGAACTGCGGATAACACTTTTTCTTTGATGGCAGCACTTCCATCAAAATAATCCATCAGATTATCTGTCTTATCATCCTCATGTCCGACACGGCTGTATTCCGCAATTTTCTCTTGAATTTCAGAAGCATACGGTATCAAATCTGCTCCATCAAAGAGTACCTGTTCTTCTTCTAATTCATGATATTTCTCTCCTTCCCAATCTTGTTCCATCTCATTTGGAAGAAATGTTCCTGTCAGTGGTGTCAATAATTCAATTTTTAAAGTATCTTCCATTTGTCTCACCTCCCTCGTTCCCTTCGCTGTTTCTGCTGTTTTTCCCATGCCTGTTTTGCCAAATCTCCATAATCGGCTCCTTCTATCTGAGGTAAGTTACAGACCACGGTATAATTTTTCCCATACTGCTCCTTTAACTGCTCGCATGCCCATCGCCCGGCAAAATCATTATCGGTGCAGATTTCAATCTCTGTCACCTCCGAATGCTCTTTTAGGAAATGTTCCAATGCATCCGGGCGTTTCATCTTCTTCGGTGATTGTTCCATCCCTTCTTTTGGTGCTGCTATCCCACCCAGAGACAGGCGGTACTTATTGGTCCTTCCATCTTCCAGTGTCATATGGGCAAGGGCGTCAATGCAGGCTTCATACACCGCTACCCGATGACTTTTCCCCAAAGGCGGAACACAAAAGCTATACTGTTTGTTGCTTCCTTCCTGTTCCATTTTAAAACTCTTTCCCCGGCTGTCATAAATCCCACGCAGAAACGCATACTTTGCTTGCTCCTGCTCATCCAATCCAACAAAAACAGCGTTATGGTATGGAACGCTCTCATACAAGATTCCAAGCTGCACACAGTAATCCAATACCTCATCCCGGATTCCCCTTTGGTTCAAATATCTCCGCACCCGGTAAAAGCTGTCATTGGGCAGGGGCAGGGAAAAGGGCTTCTTCCTGGGCGCTGGTTCTGCTCTGGGAACATACACAGGAGTCTGCTCACACAGGATTTTTACGGCTTCCGTATATCCCATGCCATCTACCTGCATCAAAAACCGAAGGGCAGACATTCCACCGATATTCCTGGATTTCCAATGCCATTTACTGGTGATCTCATTAATCTTAAAACTGTCATGGTCCTGAAGCTGCCATTCATTTCTTGTCCTTGTTTTCTTCAATCTCCCCGGTTGGTATGTCTGCAGATACTCATAGGCTCTCACCTGCTTGGCTGCCTGATACTCTTCTTCAGTAATCCAGGCCATCAGATCACCGCATTGCGAAGAGCCTCGACCTTATCGGTGCGCTCCCACGGAAACTCTTTTCTTCCGAAATGCCCGAAAGCTGCTGTCTGTCGGAAAATCGGACGGGTAAGGCACAGGCTATCCACAATCTGCTTCGGAGTCAGCCCAAACACCAGCGGGATTGCCAGCTCCAGACAGTCATCGGCACACACCTTCCCCGTACCAAACGTATCCACCTGCACCATCACCGGCTGGGCAACCCCAATGGCATAGGCCAAAGACACCTGACATCTGCTGGCAAGTCTCGCAGCGACAATGTTCTTGGCAATGTATCTGGCCATATACGCTGCCGAACGGTCTACTTTTGAACAGTCTTTCCCAGAAAATGCTCCGCCGCCATGGGGAACCATGCTGCCATAGCTGTCTACCATCAACTTCCTTCCGGTCAGTCCCGTATCTGCATCCATGCCTCCGCAGACAAAACGACCTGATGGATTGATAAAAATTTTTGTATCTTCATCTGGCGGAAGGAGACGAAGTGCCGGAAGAAGCACCTTTTTTCGGATCTCTGCTTCCAGTTTCTTCAGATTCTTGTCCTCCGTATGCTGACAGGACACTACCACACTGTCCAGTCGAACAGGCTTTCCGTTTTCATATTCTACAGTCACCTGGGCTTTTCCATCGGACAGAATTCCCTGAATATAAGAGCTTTGTCTGCAAGCAGATAATTCTCGGACAATTCGATTTGCCAACACTACGGGCATGGGCATGAGCTGCTTCGTTTCATCACAGGCATATCCGATCATCACACCCTGATCCCCTGCCCCTTGGAACCAGTCCATTTGATTGTCTGACACTCCTTCCCTTCGTTCTTTTGAAGTATCGACTGCCCCTGCGATGTCGGGACTCTGCTGATGGACAAAGGTATCCATTGCAATCCCCTCACTGGAATACCCAATATCAGACAGTACCTTTCGCACGACTGCAAACACATCCGGTTCATAGGCACTGGTAATCTCTCCCGCCACAATAATATTTCCTTTTGTAGCAAGCACTTCGCAGGCTACTCTGGAATTTTCATCATTCTTCAGACACACATCCAAGATTGCATCTGCGATCTGGTCGCACAATTTGTCCGGATGTCCTTCTGTTACTGCTTCTGCTGTATAAAATTTTCTCATATGAATTTCCTCTCTTTCATGCAAAAAAGGCAGGATACCTTCCTTTTTACGGGAACATATCCTGCCAGCTTTCTTATTACTTTCATTTTTTTATTATCATAAATCTTTCCAAAGAAAAACTCCCCAGATAAACTGGGGAGCCTCCAGAAGCTATACCTTACGGTCCTACGGCTTCGTTTAAACATTTATAAAGTACCCACTGTATCTTGATTGCTCAAGCGTGGGACTTAATCATAGTATCTCTGTTCTTCTTTATTATATGCAACTACCTTCTCTTTGTCAACAAATTTTTAGCAGTCACATTTTACAGGTTGTATGCTCTTTTGAATTTTCCTTTTACAAGATTAAAATCTTCCGGTGTTAAAGTACCAATACATCCTCGATTTGCATCCAGCCTTGCCTTACTAACTGCACGTATCTCCTCACACTGGATCATACTGTCTTTATCCAAAAATTCATAAGTATGCATAGACGCTGGTATCGTTCTTCCCGGAATCACTTGCTTTTCTTCATCTTCTGTATCAGAATATAACAAAAACCATGAATCCTGAATCGGCAAACATCTTGCGTTTACTTTTCCTTTTGCATCGGTAATACAAACAACTACCACTTTTTCAGAATTATTGATTTTATTATTGGACATCACCAGTACCGGACGCATTTTATTTTTCTCCGTTCCTATGTTATATCCCAAATCACAAAACCATATTTGCCCATGTAAAACCTGTCTATGTTTATTCGTATTAAATTTTGATACCCGATTGTAATTTACTTTATCTTTTGTCCAACTGGCAATATTATAATATTCCTGTGCTTCCTGATTCATTCGCATCACCTACTCATATATGATAAAATTCATTATAATTCACCCAATGTGTATCTTCAACTACTTTTTAGGCTTTTCAATAAGTCTTACATCACCCAAAACCATTTCTTATCTGTCCTATAATAACGAAAAGACCCCCGTAGGAGTCTCTCCGGACTACAGGCTTCACAAGTTTCTGTAGTGCGATCACTAGGCATAGTGTAACCGCTTCTGACACACTTGTCAAGAACAAAAGACCTTGTATTTCACATTCTACGCATCTGGTTTTTGCTATCCTATAAAACTACGTTTTACTTCTGATAAAAATTCTTTCTCTGTTATGCCAGCAACCTGGGAACACAATTCCACAGATACCCCATATTGCTTATAAAATCCTAATGCAGTTACACTTTTTGCAAAGTCTGTTGCTTGTTCTATCGTTTGCTTTGTATCGTACAATACTTCTTTGGGTATCTCAATAACAACCTGCATCTTCTTCCCCCTTTCACATTTATTTTGTTTCATGCTGCTATCGAAATTCTGCAAAGACTTCCGATGCCTCCCGTACTCTTCCGTTTTCCATATCCTTGTATCCTGCGTCCAGCTTCTGATGAATCTCTTCCACAGTCATGAGATCGGCATTGATAACACCGTTCATTTTCTGCATTCCGTCCGAACCCATGCACTTTGTTTGTTCTTTCTGATCCATGGAACACCTCCCTGTCTTTATGGAATGATTGTAACGCTTTTTCAGGCAGTTGAACAGAGTTTTTCTATTTTTAAATACTTCTTGAAAACACTCTTCCGATAGATAGAAGATACATCCAGATAGCTGCAAAAGTCCCAGTCTTTGAACACTTTCTGACACTACATCACGCCACATTTCGTTGCACATCCTACATCCTCGAACACCTTTTTTGTATGATGGTACTGTCTTTTTCATGCAGTCGTGTCTCACATTCTGCACTTTTTGGGTACTTTCAAACACTTCCCGGCAACTTCAGTTCCAAAAAGTCACCAAAGGGCTGGAAAAGCACCCACTTTTGAACACTCTTCCAACACTACAAGACTACACAAGCCGCCACAACTTGTTGCACGTTCCTTAACTTCGAACACTTTTTGTTCCGTAGCATCACTTTCCGACTTCCATCCCGTCTCACATTCTGCACTTTTGTGATGGTTTTGAACACTTTCCGCAGGAGATTGCTCCAGATCACCGCAAGATATATCCAGAGAGCAGAAGAAAGTACCTATCTTTGAACACTTTTCCTGTTTAAGTCCCTACTTTTACTGCCACAAGGATGTTCCTGGCTTCCTTCCACTCATAAGAACAAGTCACCAGTGTCAGAGTTTTCTCACAACCTATGCCATCTACCCCTGTTTCAAACAGCGACAGCGCTTTTGCCTGCTGTACATAAGCCTCCGCACCCTGCGGACTGTGAAAAAATGGCTGCCGAAAGTCAAACATGGACACATCGGCTTTCAAGACTGCCGCTATCTGGTATTCTTCCATGCCTTCCGGCGTCTGAAAGAACACCTTGGGATGTGCTTTCCAGTAATCATAGGAGACGTACTGATCCAGATTCCCGAACATTGCACCGCTGTTCATGTTGTGACCGTAGATGGTCAGATTCCCGGATTCTCCCAACATACAGTCTGCCTGGAGGAACAAACTTCCATTGATGTCGTAGTTTCCCCGATAATCTCTCCGCAGATAATACTCTGGATCTTCCGGGCTGCTCTGCAGTACCGGATAATCGATGCCACTCTCCGGGATCGTAAGCCAGCCCCGAACATCCGGATACTTGCTCTGGAGGGATCGAAGGTCAATGGCAGACACTTCCGGTTCTCTTCCAGCCTGTTCATCTTTTTGCCCTGGAGAACCCCCGCCCGGAGGAATATCCTCCGGGAAGCAGGTTTTTAACTCCTCCACCAGTTCCCGGTTCTGCCGGGGAACGGCCACATAATCATAATAAAGCAGCGCCGCACTGAACATACAGACAGCACACAATACTGCCTGCAGAATCCACAGCTTATTCTTCTTTTTTCGTTTCATCTGCTTTTTCTGCTTTTCCATGTTTCTTCTTATAAATCATGGTTGCCATGAGTCCGGCCGCTGATACTCCTAAAAGTACAAACAGCAGGACTGGTTTCCATTGGTCATCGCCTGTCTGCGGTACACCCGGTGTTTCCGGTGTTCTTGCATCCTTCATCTCCACTTTCTGAATCTCCATGGTATCTTCCAGTGTAAATTTCACATCCTCTGCAATCTCATAACCTTCCGGTGCGGTGATCTCACGCAGAGTCAGCTCTTCCCCTACTGGAAGTTTCTCTACCAGATGAGGTTTCCCGTCCGTTACCCACTCTTCCAGAATCTCACCCTCTTTATTTAAGATCTGCATCTTGGCTCCTTTCAGTTCTTCGCCTGTGGTAATATCTGTTTTGGAGATTTCCACTTTGGAATAGGCATCCTTCATCTCCACCTTGGTCACACTGCCATCTTCCTTTACTTCAAACTCGATATCTTCCGCAGATACATAGCCTTCTGCATAAGGCGGCAATTCTTCGTGAAGGATGTACGTTCCCTCTGGCAAGCCATATACCACATGGGTTTCTTTCGTACTGATCCACTCTTCTACAATGTTGCCCTCTTTATCGATGATCTGCTGCTTGGCTCCTTCCAGTTCTTCCCCGGTTGTAGCATCGGTTTTCGTAAACTGACTCTCAGTCGGCTGGTTTTTCACCTCTTTTGTCAGCTTGATTTCCGCAAGGTTCTGGTCTGTGTAGGAGGCATCGATCTCCCAGATTTCCTCATTTGGAAGATATCCCGGTTTTCTCACTTCCTCTTTCACATAATATTTCCCATGATACAGGTCACTGTCAAAGGTAAGCTGTCCATTCTCATCGGTGGCTTTCTTTTCCAACAGAGTATCCTTTTGTACAAGAACCTCACCCTGCTGGGACAGAATATCTTCTTTTGCATACAATCCAAAGATGACTCCCTCCAGCTTTTCTTCGGTAACAGCATCTTTCTTTTCTACAGAAATAGAAATCTTCTGTCTTTCATTTTTATAGGCAACGCCTTCATAGACCACTGCCTCCGTATCATCTTCTGAAGTCAATGTAAACTCCTTCTGTTCCGGGTTCAATACGAAATGGTCTCCTGCCACCGTCTCTTTCAGATAGTAAGAACCTAGTGGGAGATTGTTCACCACTGCTTTTCCATCTTTGTCTGTTTCCAAAGTTGCTACCAAATCATCCTTTTCATAGCGGATAACCGGATTTCCCTGCTCATCCTTTGCTCCGTCTGGGGAATAAATCGTATCCTTTGCGTACAATTCAAAAGTTGCCCCTTCCACAGCAGACTCTTCATAACTAAAGTTGTGTAAGATGCCTGTGCCGGTATCCACTCCAGTCACGACCGCTTTGATTTTCGCTACCAGCCCTTTTGCCTTATCAAGTAGAGAATCTCCATCTACTTCCACTGGCTGCTCTCCTGTTTTTGTCAGAGTCAGACTTCCTACCTGCTCATCATTTGGCTGTTCCACTTCTACGATAGCTACTCCGGTGTCCGGATCAATCTGATGGACGCTGTCAGAAGAAACCGTGACCACGATTCCCTCTTTCGGATTCTCCTTATAAGTACCTTCTGCAGTCACTTCCAATGGAGGAATCAGTTCTTTTCCATCATATAAGGACATCTCATATCCCTGTCTTACAAATCCTTCCGGAGCTTTCACTTCTTCAATCCGATAAGTAGAACATTTCAGTTCTTCTGGTGTTATCAGGTAACCTTCTTCATTGGTTGTAAATACACTGATGATTTCTTTCTTCGGATAATATACCGTCTGCTCTACATATTCCCCTTTTTCCATATCAAAGATTTTATAAGATGCACCTGCTTTTAATACCGGATTTCCCGTCTGGGCATCTTTTTTTACAATCTTCAATAAAATTTCAAACGGGCGGTCATCAAAGATTCTCCATACCATAGGTTCTCTGCTGTCCTCGTCCACCCGTACCAGGAACGGATCCACTGCTTTTAAGTTTTCCGGCACCGTACTTTCTTCTACGACATAAAGACCGTACGGAAGCTCCGGGCTGATGGCATACCCCTTTTTATCGGTGATGAGTTCCGGCACTGGAACTGCCTTTCCATCCACATATGTCACTGCTACCTCTTCTTTGCTGAAATCATATCCTCGGAAATCCTCTGCAGTAAACTGTTTTCCATTGGATGGTTTTAATTCCCCACTCTTTACTTTGGAAAGGTTGCTTACCAGATACACTTTAAAGCCTGCCCCTTCCACAAGATCAGTCTCCGTCTGGTCTCCATCCTCACTGATTTTAATAAGCTGGAATGCCTGTTTCTTTACCTGCTCCTGCACAGTCAGGTCTCTTGTGACCTCTGCTACTTCCTGTCCTTCATAAGTGAGGTTCACCTCATACTCCGTAGTATCCACGGTATAACCTTCCGGTGGTGTGATTTCTTTGACATACATCTTTCCCAGATTCAGTTCGGAAAAGTCCAAAGTACCATCTTCCTTAATCACACCCTGAGCGATGAGACTGTCTTTTTTGAACAAAACGCCCATCTTTCCATCCGGGTGGACAATATCCTCTCTGGCATACAGACCATACACGGCTCCTGCAAGGGAACTGTCTCCCTGTGGAAGAAAGTCCTGTGTCTCCTTATCAATCTTTTTGATATGGACAGCGCCTTTTACCCTCTCATCGGTTGCAGTGATCGTAACCGTCTTTCCGGCTTCCACATCCACCTTATGAATCACATCACTCTGCGCATAGCTGTCTGGAGCCTTAATTTCCTTCACATACACGGTTTTGATAGCGGATTCGAAGTAATCACTGACGGCCTTTCCATCTTCTCCGGTAACTGGCATTTCCATCAGCAGATGTTCACACTTACTGTCTGTATAAATGCCATACACCGCACCATCCAGTGGATTCTTGGTATCTGCATCTTTTTTGAGAAGTTCAATCCTTGTCATTTCCATCCAGTCTACGGTAAAACTTACCGGATTGGCTTTCTCCGATTCAAAGACTCCAATGTCCTGATTGCTGTTTCCTGTGGATAACACCAGCGTTCTCCAAGTCTCTCCCACAGAACCATGCAGTTCTCCGGAGAAATAGGTTCCGGTATGGAGCATCGGTGCAGTCAGATAAAACGTATCCCCACCATAAATCTTCAACGTACCATTCTCTGCGGAAGTTCCCTTTGTCTTGTTATAAATGGTGATGTCTTTTGGCACGTTAACGGAAATATAATTTCGATGGTCCCCGGACAATGTGATATCCGGTGTTTTCTGCACATTTCCGTCACGGACTGCTTTTACGGATGTTTTAGAAAGAGAAATCTCCCCTTTCGGCGGTTCTTCCATAGCAAACAGATGATCAATATAGGCAATCACCCCTGCTTTTACCAAATCCTCATACTTACATCCCGTAAATCCTGCCTCACCTGCGTAAGCATAGCTGGCTGCGATGTGGGTATACACATATTTCTCTTCTGCGCTTTTCCCTGAAAGATAGCTGCCTGTAATATCCCCCGCACCGCCATAGCCATAATACAGCACTTTCTGCAGGTTCTTATTACTGTCCAGCACCTGTGCCACATAATCTCCACTTGGTGGTGAAGAACGATGGGATTCCAGACAATAGGCAATCTTTCCATTCACCGTAAACCAACAGGTCAGATAATTTCCAATATAACTTGGATAGTAGATGGTCTCTCCTTTTTCCAGATGTACGGTTTCTCTTGCAGTAAAGGTATTCTCTGCACCGGAAAGCATCATCACTTCCCCATCCTCAATCTTTTCTTCCAGTTCCCTTGCTGCCTGTGCATCTACATCTTCCCCTGATACCGTCACTTCCACATCCGGGATCTCCTGCACAGGCGTCTCCGAATCTTCTTCGGATTTCGTATCCTCTTTCTGTTTCTGCCCACCGTTTTCTTCTGCATGGGCCTGCCCTTCCGTATCCGTCAGGATAATCTTACGAGTAACCGGGTAGCCGTCACGCTCATCTTTTGGCACAACCCAGTAAGTTGCAACATAAGTACCTGCCTGGTCTGGATGATACGCACTGCCATCCTCTGCTTCGATACGTTCCAAAGTCACATCCTCTTTTTCTGGATCATACTGAATCCCTTCCATGCAGGTCTCTGCCATAAATTCCTTGTCGGAAACATCTTTGGTGATATCCTCTGCAGTCACTGTCTGCTCAGAAATTTCCGACACCGGGTGCTCCGATTCTGTCTTACTTTCTTTTTCTGTCACAGCATTCTGTGAAATTTCACTTTCTGCCGCATGGACATCCGCCAAATTTCCAAGCGGACTAAGGCCCATGAGCAATGCGAGCCCGAAGGCTGCAAGTCTTGTTTTGATATTTCTGCTCTTCATTGCATTCTCCTTTTTTCGTTAAAAATACCGCAGAGGCTTTCCCCTGCGGCTTTGTTATCTGCTTACTTCTGTTTTCTTTTGACTGGTTTTTTGTCTGCCCACTTCCTGTCTTGTACGTTTTAACGCATCAGTCACAGAGTGGCTGGAAATCCCATTTTGATGGCAGCCTTCCACAATCCCCATAAAATAAAGATCCGAGGGGATGGCAGGCTGATCCTTATAGGGTGCATTCATGGTATATGCCATGACTTCCCGTTTCACACCATCCTTTCCCTGAACAAGAACAGGCTCCTTTCCATAAAGATGGGGATAACCTTCATAAAAGTCCAGGCTTTTTTCACACTCTGGTGTGATCTTCCAAAGCACACCTTCCACCCGGCTTCCCTCTTCCGGCAGAATGGTAGCAACACCGCTTCCCTTGCCCCTGCCACAGAAAGTCAGGCGATACCCGTCCAGCTTGACATTCTCCACAACAAAAGCTGCCGGACAGCGGTACGCCATCTGGTCTAAGTTCATGTTACTGCCATAGGCAAAATAATACGTTTCTTTCATCTCTACCTCCTATCGAGCATCCTCTGCCCGATGATTTCTGTTCAAACATTCATACTGGCTCCGGTCATATCTCCACGCCCGATCCCCTTCCAGATTGGCAAGCAGATGTTCCCGGACATTTTTATATTCCGGTCCAATGAGCCCCAGCCGCAATAAAAAGGTACGGAAGGTAAATGCCGGATTTTCTGTAATCTCTGTTTTCCGCATCTGGGTGCATTTCTGATTGATGGCCTGGGCGGAAATGGCAAGCGCCAGGGTGATATTTGCCCGCACCTTTCCTGCATGGAGGGTGCTTTCAAAACACCGCCATTCCAGCGTTCCCTTCGAAAACACTGCATGCAGGTTTAAGGCATAATACCGGGTACTGTCATAATGATCATGACTTCCATCCCTGCCTCCGTACCATATCTGTTTCAGCTTTTCCATGGAAATGGTGCTGTTTGGCATCCTGCGGATTTTTTCCAACACTATAGGGCGTACTTTCTGACAATAGTTGCTTTCTCTGGAAGTCTGCACTTTCAATGCCTTAAACAGAATATCCTCTTTCGAATACATAATCGTCATGGCATTTTTCAGGCTCCTTGCCGTATGATTTGAGGCATCCACGTGAACGTGCTGCCCACAGGATTCATTCACTCTTGCCCGGTGATGTCTGAGACACCTGACTACTTCCTGTAGTTTTCCCATCTCAGAATACTCAAGTTTCGGGCTTACCATCTCCGTACTATATTCACTTCCGGCATGAACCATCTGGCCACGCTCCCTGCGTTGTGTATAGATACTGCCATCATACATAAACTTCCATTTTTTCCCTTCCCGGTCCATCACAGACCATGTTTGATAATATCCGCCATCATAAACTGCGCGTGTTCCAAACAATTCTGCCACTGCTTCTGCAGCCCTCTGTCTTGTAATACCTGTCATCTCAATCTCTGTACCAAAGTACTGGTCCTGAATCCCGATTGCCATCCTGTATTACCTCTTTTCCAAACGTATTTCTTCATCTGCCTTACGAAGAAGTTTACCAATGGCCTCGATTACGTTGACCGTTACTCCATTCCCAGCCTGCTTATAAAGCTGGCTATCCGAAGTGTCCTGTTCCATGAGATCAATCTGCCAATCATAAAACCCCTGCAGTCTCAGACATTCCCTTGGCACCAGTTTCCGGATTCTTCCCCGATAAGCAACTCCATGGCGGTCTGTGGCAGTAATGGTGAACATCGGCTCTTCCGGTTCCTTCATCCTCCGGCCATTCTGCCGGGTTTCTTCTCTTCCCGGAGTCAGCACTGCTCTGGCACCTTCCTCTTTTAAGACACCGGAACATTCGCCTTGATGATTATGGATGCCGGACTGTCTGGTATTCAGACATCTGCAATGCTCTGTCACCAGAGGCGGCGGAGACAGGTCCACAAAATGCAGTGTCCCCTGCTGGATTCCGGTGGTCAGGGTATGGGCAATCTGATGCCCCACACGCCCTCTCCGGGTGTTCAGTCCTGCATATCCTAAGTCAATGCTGTCTCCCGGATACGCCATCTTATAACCCTGTTTGGTATTTTCTTTGATGGGAACACCAACCTCATATAATCCGGTTTTTCCACCAACGCCTCCCGCTCCGGAAGTCAGGGTACAGCTTAACCCTTCGGCTTTGTAGATTCGTTCCCCCTGTCTGCCTGTCTGGACTTGAACAAGAGGCGTTCCATTTGCTGTTGGGAAAGGTAATATTTTTCCGGCACATCTTCGATCAAGATATCCGACAAGATACACCCGCTTTCTGGATTGAGGGACTCCAAAATCCTTGCTGTTAAGCACTTTCCATTCCACACCATACCCCAGCTCAGATAGCGTACTGAGGATGGTGTGAAACGTCCTGCCTTTGTCATGCGAAAGCAGTCCGGGAACATTTTCAAGGATGAAATACGCAGGTCGCTTGTCTGCAACCAGTCTGGCAATCTCGAAGAACAGAGTTCCTCTGGCATCTGCAAATCCTCCTCGCTTTCCGGCGATAGAGAATGCCTGGCAAGGAAATCCTGCACACAAAAGATCAAAGTCTGGCATTCGCTCTGTTTCGATTGTTCTTGCGTCATTACAAAACCACTCCCCTTCTGTGTCGAACAGCAATCGGTAGTTCTTATCCGCATAAGCATCCACCTCACAGTGCCCTACGCATGTAAAACCGCCTGCGCGTCTTAACCCTTCCCGGAATCCCCCGATCCCGCTGAATAAATCAAAAAATCGAATGGTTGCGGCTATCAACCTCCTTTGCTGAGAAAAGCAGGCGGCATGGTTTCTTTCCCACACCACCTGCTGGTTTTTAAGTTCTATGTATTTGGCATTATGCAATCTCTTCGGTTTCTTCCTCGGATTCTGACAGTTCTTCTTCCTCATCTGCATCTTCGGGAAGTTCTGAATCTGGTTCTTCCTCTTCCAGTTGTGCGGATTCCTCGAAGTTCTTCATCGTCTGGTTCTTCCTCCGCAGCTTCCATCCCTTCGATTCCCTCTTGGGTAATCTCTTCTTCACTGGTCTCTTCTGCAGGTCCTTCTGCTTCTTCCAGTCTGTCTGCTTCTGGGGTTTCTTCCGGCTGTTCCAGTTCTTTCCATTTGACTTCTACCTCTTCCACCGCTTTTTCGATGATGCGGATGAGAAAATCTTTCTGTTTGATGCCTTCTTTTGCGACTACCCATTTGACTCTCTGGAATAATTCCTCTGTAACCTGTACTGCTAATGTTCTTTTTTCCATGCTCTCTTCTCCTTTGCCTTCCAGTCTGTTAAAGTGTTCTTCAATCACCTGCCGGATGAATATCTGTGTACTCGTTTCTTTCTCTTCGATCTCGGCTCTTACCTTCTCATGTAATTCCACCGGGATCTTTCCGCATATGTTCTTCATCTCTGCCATCTGCGTTTCTCCTTTCGTTTTGTTATACACAACATACTCCAAAGTTTGAAAGAAAGCTATTC
>ENA-OQID01000623-OQID01000623.1-human-gut-metagenome-genome-assembly--contig:-NODE-623-length-17854-cov-2.948416_pt1 | contig 17854 bp, 10 predicted proteins | sample MGYA00242567_ERZ504727 | MGnify/ENA primary metagenome ERZ504727 (study PRJEB26092, sample SAMD00036215) | human gut metagenome | host: Homo sapiens | study: EMG produced TPA metagenomics assembly of...
AAAGATATCCTAAGAAGAAGACAAAAGGTATGGGACTAAGCAAAAGTCTCATACCTTTTATTATATATACTAATATGACACAAGATTGATTCATTGGGCAAGAGTCTTCTATTATTCTTTATTCCAAATCAGTAATCAGACAGATCGGGGGTTATCCTTGTTCGCCATTCAATATCTTCTGCATACACTCCTCCATGAGCCACTTGGGGGTGCTCGTGGCTCCGCAGATTCCTATCGTGGCGGCACCATGGAGCCACTCGTCGCATATCTCTCCCGGTCCCTCAATGAGGTGTGTATTGGGATTGATGCGCAGACATTCGTTGAAGAGCACCCTGCCGTTGCTGCTCTTTCTGCCACACACAAAGAGCACAAGATCATGGCGCGAGGCGAAGCTGCTGACATTAGGCATACGGTTTGCCACCTGTCGGCAGATGGTGTCGAAGCTGCGGAACGTGGCGTCGGGCGAGATGTGGCATTGTATGTAGTCGATGATGCGGTGGAACTCGTCGAGCGACTTGGTGGTCTGCGAATACAGATATATGTCGCGGGAGAAGTCGAGCGTCTTCACATCGTCGAAATGGGCTATCACGCGGGCGCTGCCCTGGGTCTGTCCCACAAGACCGAGCACTTCGGCATGTCCGGGTTTGCCGAATATCACTATCTGCGCTTCGCCATGGGCGTCATACTGACTCTTTATGCGACGCTGCAGCTGTAGCACCACAGGACATGTGGCGTCGATTATCTCTATGCCGTTGCGCTCCGCCATGGCATAGGTCTCCGGCGGTTCGCCGTGGGCTCTGAGCAGCACCTTGACATTGCGCAGGCGCTCCATCTCATCATGGTTGATAGTGACTAGTCCGAGTTTCTTCAGCCGCTCACACTCCATACTGTTGTGCACGATGTCACCCAGACAATAGAGCGTGCCACCGTTGGCAAGTTCCTCTTCCGCCTTGCGAATGGCAGTGGTGACACCGAAGCAGAAACCACTCCCGCTGTCTATCTCTACCGCAGGCGACGCATTGCCACAGGAATGGGTATGCTGTGTCACCTCTTTTCCGTTGTTTCTATCCATCACAGTTTCTTGAAATAAATGTCGAGAAGGTCGCGGGCAGCTGCGAAGCTGGTCTTCTGTCCGAGCAGCACACTGTTCTCGTATGCCTGCAGTCTCTGCTGAATATCAGGATTGTTGTAGAAGCTGTTGCGCAGTTGCTCGTTTATCGTCTCATACATCCAGTATTTGTTCTGCTCGTTGCGACGATAGTCAAAGTATCCGTTACCTTTCACGAAGTCGAAATACTCATATATCATATCCCACACCTCCTTGACGCCTGTTCCATAGAAACCACTGTAGCAAAGCACCTTCGGCACCCATCCGCTGTCTGATGGCGGGAAGAAATGCAGGGCGTTGCGGAAGTTGGTGGCTGCGATGTGACACTTGTCCACGTTGCTGCCGTCGCATTTGTTTATCACTATTCCGTCGGAAATCTCCATTATGCCTCGCTTGATGCCCTGCAGTTCGTCGCCGGTTCCTGCAAGTTGGATGAGGAGGAAGAAGTCTACCATGGAATGACAGGCTGTCTCGCTCTGCCCCACTCCCACGGTCTCCACGAAAATCTTGTCGTAGCCGGCTGCCTCGCATAGGATTATCGACTCACGGGTCTTGCGTGCCACACCGCCGAGGGATCCTGCCGTAGGACTGGGACGGATGAACGACTCCTTCCTTACCGACAGTTTCTCCATACGGGTCTTGTCGCCGAGGATACTTCCCTTGGAGCGCTCCGAACTGGGGTCGATGGCGAGCACGGCGAGCTTGCCGCCGGTGCGGTCGAGGACATGCACTCCAAACTCGTCTATCGACGTGCTTTTTCCTGCTCCCGGCACACCGCTGATACCGATGCGGATGGATTTGCCGCTATATGGCAGACATTTGTCTATCACCTCCTGCGCCTTCTGCTGATGGTCCGGATTGACACTCTCTACGAGGGTCACTGCCTGTGAGAGCACGGTGACGTCGCCCTTCACGATTCCTTCCACCATTTCGGCAACGGAGAGTTCGCGGCGCTGGAAGCGGCTGCGCTTCAGATATGGGTTTATGATGGAGGGCTGCGCCACACCTTGGTTCACCTGCAGCCCCACGTATTCTTTACTGTTCTCTGGATGGTCCATACTGTGTATTTAGATTAAGATTATCGTGTTTTCAGTTTCATTTTCACTACCACCTTCGGCTGTTTCGGGTCGTTGGTGATGATCAGCACACGCGGTTTGCTTCTGGCGTTGCGCAGCTGCTTCTTGTTCAGCGTCACCTTCAGTTTTGCCTGTTCGCCCGGCTTTATCTTCGTCTTGTTGAGCTTCACGCTCATGCCGGTGGTGAACATCTGCATCGAACGGATGTCGAGCACCGAACGTCCGGTGTTCTCTATTATCACCGTTTCGGTCTTGCTTGGCTTTTCGCCGAAGTCACCGAAATCGAGTTCCGTGGCAGAGAGCTTTATGCTCGGTGCGTTGGCGAGCTGCGTCTCCGACATATTGTCGAAATCTGGCAGCAAGACGGCAGAGACAGATATTTCCTTGTCGATACTCACCTTCTCGCCCGGTTTCTTGGCGAGGAACACGGAGGTCTGTGTCAGTCCGAAGTCGCGCAGCTTCTTGGAGTTGAGTTTCAGCGTGGCAACGCCGGTCTTGCCCGGAGCGATGTTGGTCGGCGACACACTTGCCGTGAGATAAGCCGGAAGATGCATCACCACAGGACTGATAGTCTCGCCCGTGTTGTTCTTGATATGGATGAGCTGCACGGGATAGTCGCCACGGTTCACGTCGTCGAACTCCACATCGTTCTTGTCCACCATCATACCATCGATCTTGTGTTCGAAGGTACCAGTGAAATCAGATATTTCATCCACCACCACTCCTTTCATCTTGAGATAGAAAGGATGCTTGGAGGAATTGCAGAAGAGCGCCACTTCCTTCTCGAAGTGTCCGAGTTGGCGTGCATCGTAGGTTGCCGTAACAGTGAAGCTGTCGCCCTTGAGGATTGCCGTACGCGGATAGTCCACCGTGGTGCATCCGCAGCTCACCCTCACCTGGTCGATGTTCAGTTCGCTACCCTTGTTGGTGAGTTCAAACTTCACCGTAACAGGGGTTTCATACATCACGCTGCCACAGTCTACTATCTCATTCTTTGCCGTTATGCGCTGCGCCATGGCATCAACCGACGCCATAGCCAGCAAGGATAATATCATCGTTTTGTTATTCATCTATTAAATATCTGTTTTTATATGTCTGTTATTCTATATGGTGTCGTATCTGACATTCTATCTGACAATACCGGCTGACATTCTATCGTGCCGATACTATCATTTCACAATCTTCAGCTCCATGCCGCCGGCCCTGCCGGAGAATTCAGGAGAGTAGGCACACTGCACGGTACATGTTCCGGCGGTGTAGTTTCCTGCACGGTCGATATAGTACTCCGTCTCCACCACGTGCTCGCCTTTCGAGAGACGGTCGAAGTAGTAATGGGTGGCGTTGTCCTTCGGTGTGCAGTAGTATCCCCATCCGTATCCGCTGGTCTGCGCCACTGGCTCCATACATGCCGCACGCTTGTCTACTACCTGCACGAAGTCGTAGTCGCGGTCGGCGGTGATGGTGATGCGCACAGCGATGCGGTCGCCCACATTGAGAGCGCCACCCTTGGCAGCCTTGCCGTTTTCCGGAACCCTCACCTGGCGAACCACCTTGATGCCCGACTTGCTGTCGGCGATGTCGGCAGCCGCCTGCGTGAACTGTGCATAGGCAGCTCCCCATGATGTTCCCTCACCGGTCTTGGTCAGCGTGAGAGAGATCTGCTTGTCGATGTCGTATACCACCTTGGTATATCCCAGTCCGGCAGAAGCCTTAGGCAGCGACTTGTTCTTGCCGTCTACGGCAAGCGTCATGGATTCCTCCTTGTCAGAAGACAGCTTTTTATAGTTGCCGTCGAGGAAGGCATACACGGCGTTTACAGTATTTATCGGTGTGTCCCAAGCCTGTGTGCGCTTGCTCTGCAGGAGCCATAGGCGCATCTGGTTTATGGTCTCCGTGTCGGCAGGGTCTACAGCCTTCAGAGCCTCTATCGCAGCAGTCTGGGTAGGAATGCGATAGTCGAACCACGAGTATCCGGCATGCCATGTGTCGAAATATGTTCCCATGCCCGGCTTCGTCACCGTATACTGGCGTATGCTCTCCACATACTCCTTTGCCTTCTTAGCCTTGCCGTCTCCATTGAGCACCACAGCCATGAGCGCCTTTGAATAGATGTCGCGGTGGCGATCAGCCTCAAGATATTTGAGGAGATAGTTCTTCAGCTCCACATAATCGGAGTCATAGAAAGGATTCTTGCCGAGCAGTGTGTTTATATATAGATACTGTATGGCATGGTAGTCGCAGATCATCGGTTTCTGTCCCTTCTTTTCCATACGTTTCATTTCCTCAAACTCCTTCATCACGACTGTTCTGAGATAGTCCATTCCATTCTCTATCATCTTGGCCGTGGCTTTCTGATAGCCTGCCATCACATTGAGACGGGCGAGGGTCTGCAACACCTGTGCCGTTATGCTTGCCGAACCTCTCATTCCTCGCCACCAGCTCCATGAGCCGTCGCTATTCTGGAGGTCTTTCAGGTCTTTGAGCTGCGAAGCCAGCCGGTAGTCCATCGCCGACTCGTCGAAGAATGTGGTGAGCATCCTCTTCTGGTCAGCCTCGTTGTCGGCATCCATCACCCATGGCGTCTCGTCGAGCACGAGGGTCTTCAGTTCCTGGTTGCGCTGCAGAGCACTCATCAGGCTGTTGTCGCTGCCTGCCGGCTCCTGTTTCCAGATGTTTACCACCTGCTTTATCACCGGCGACTGGTTCATGATATATCGTCCGAGGGCGTTGGCATAATAAGCCGTTGAAAGGGATATGGCGTTCTTGTAGTCCACTGTCGAGATATACGGCAGCGTCTGTATCATGAGCCATGACGGGTTGGCGGTATATTCCACGGTGAGTTTCTTGTCCTCTACCCCCTTCGGGAAGAGGTCAGTCATGGCCACTGTCTTCTCGCCGCTGCCGGTGAAGGTGAACGGCACGGTATTCATCACTCTCTCTCTGCTCGGCAACACCGGCAGATAATGCTGCTCACCGTCGCTGAAGCCTTTTCCCTCTGCCGTGATGCGGCATACGAGGAGCGGAGTGTCGCCCTGAGCTTCGAAACTGAAGTCCACGTTTGCAGTGGCATTGGCGTTGATGGTCACGTTCTGCTTCTTCTCGCATACCACTCTTTCCGTCTCCGGGTCGAGGAGCTGCATTCTTACGAGGGCTGCAACCGGCTTGTCGGTGGCATTTGCCACACGGGCTGCCATCGTAGCCTTGTCGCCCTCTCTCACGAAGCGCGGCACATTAGGCATCACCATCACCTTCTTGCTCGCCACTGCCTCGCTCTCTATCATTCCGAAGTTCATCTCCTTGTCGTGGGCAAAGCCGCGGAAGTTCCATGTGGTGACGCTCTCCGGCAACGTGAACACTATATCCACATTGCCGTCCTTGTCGGCATAGAGGGCAGGATAGAAGAAGGCTGTCTCGTTGAGGTTCTCGCGAATCTGCGGCACGGCAGCAGAGGCTCTCTCTTCACCGTCGGCATTCTCCACGCCAGCCGAGCCTCTGTCGGAGGCATCGTTACCAAGCGGAGCAAAGTCAAAGGTTTTCGCCTTTTCTTCTTTTGACTTCAATACAGTAGCAGTTTCTTCTACTGCTTCGCCTCGGATAGAAACGGAATTCTTTGCACTTCCCATGACTCTGCGTGGAAGTGAAACCCTGTCATCACTTCTGTCATTAAGCATCAGCATCCAGCTCAGTATGGAAACAGAATTGTCCAATGTATTGAGATCAAACGATTTTCCATTCATCACAGGCATCGTCTGCCATGAAGACAATCCGTTTTCTGTTATCTCCGGCAACATTCTCCATCTGGTGTAGGGACTGTTCTGCGACAGGTTGAGACTAAAGTTGAAGCTGGTCTTCACTATCTGTTCGAGCGACTTGTCATACATCAGAGCCAGAAGCTGACCGTTGTTCTGACCGTCAGTGCTGGCGTTGCGCTTGTTTATCACGTCGTTCACTTTCGGACGCGAGATGTTGAGCGTCCATTTCTCTTTCTGTCCCGGTGTGAGTCTGTCGCGGAAGGTCACCCATTTCAGGTCGAGCCTCTTGTCCTCCAGCGGTCTTGTGATGGTGAACTTATGGCTGTATGCCTTGCCATCCTTCACCCACAGATAGTTGAGGAGCACCGCCTCGCCATATTCTTCCTTATAGGTAAGCGAGATGGTCTTGACGGCATTGCTCAGACTGAAGGTTCCGCTCTCCAGTTCTTTGTCGTTGGAGATGATGGAATAGCGCACGAGGGTGTTGTCGCACGACGTGCCCACCTGCACATAAACCGGTTTGCCATCTCTCGGGAACTCCTTGCTTGATATGTATGCCCAGTCTGGCGTATCGGCTGCCGGACGCTTGTCGTCTATGCCGAAGAGCACGAACTCACGCATCACGGTGTCGTTGCCGCATGTTGCCCACAGCTGGTGTCTGCCGGAGAGTATGCCACTGGTTTTCCGCCAGTCTATCTTAATGTTTTCATTGGCTTTCGCCGTATATTTCTTTGTCTGTGAGTCGAACCAGTATGTCACCTTTCCGTCAATCTGTTTTGCAGAAGCATTGTAGCGGTTGAAGACAACTGTCGCCACACTGTCTTTAATCACCTTCTCCGGCAAATCCAATTTCAGTTCGGTGGCTCTCGATCCCAACACGATGCTCGTCTCGGCTGAATGGCTCTCGCCTCCGTTGTCGGTCACTGTGGCTGTGGCAGTGAAGCGATAGCGTGTCTGCCATACGAATCTGCCAGGCGTCTTCACATCGTAGCCTTCGTTGTCTGCCTGATAGTCGGCTGGCAATACCACCGGGATGCGCACCTCAAACCTACCCTTTGAGTCGGTCATTACGGTGTCGGTCAGCATCTGCTGGGCATCGTTGTTCGCCCCATAGTAATACCTGAACCAGCTGGAGCATCTGCGCTGCACGTCGTATGCCACCTTTGCACCAGGCACCGGCACACCGCTGAATGTCATCGCCGTACCGCCCACCACAAGGGTGTCGCCATCGTGGTATTCGTCGGTCACCTCGTCGAACTTCACATCAAAGGTTGGCCGCTTGTATTCTTCCACCCGGAATGCCGCATATCCCGTGCCGTTGCCCATGCATCTAACCGAGAACCTGCCGCTCAAGACATTGCCGCCGGGCAGATTGAAGTCTACTGATGCCGTGCCATAGTCGTCGGTTGTCGCCTTCTTCTCTGCCAGCACCTTGTTGTTGGCATCACTGAGGGTGAATTTGAGTTCTGCTCCGGTCGTCACCTTTGATGAATGCAGTCCTTCCTGCTTGTATGCCACGGCAGACACATGCACTGTCTGTCCCGGACGATAGATGGAACGGTCGGTGAAGAGTGACACCACGCTGCGATGGATCTTGTCGCCATAATAGTTGAACCTGTTCCACTCGCGTTCGCCCATCATATAGTTGTCGGTATCGGTATAGGCTCTTACGCAATCATAGTATGGCTCCTGGCTGTTCGTCACCACTTCGCCTTTCTCATCAGCGGTCAGCGTTGAAATCACCTTGTTGTCGCGCCACAACTGCAGTTTTGCGCCGGCAAGCGGCTGTCCGGTAGTGGCGCTCATGATGGCGTATCTCACCTTGTCGCCCGGCAATGGCAGACTACCAACAAATACATCGGAGACAGTGAAAACGGCATTTATCGGTTTCAGCTTCTTGTTGTCTGCCTCAACCACCACATAATACATTCCCGGCTGCATCTTCGGCAGCTTCGCATAGAGTTTGTTGATGTCGTATTCGTTTTCGTAAACCACCGGCAGGTCAATCACCACCTTCGACTTCTCGATGATGAGTTTCTTTGCCTTGTCTATGTTGAAATTGTTTGTCCTGTCGTCGAGATACGACTTGGTATCCAGTCGGTAAATGCTGACTGTTAGATGTTTCAGATTGCGTGCCTCGATGCTCAGGGTGTCTTCACGGTTCGGCAGATAGGTGTTTCCTACATTCATTTCGAATCCCGGCCGCACCATCTCCGCATAGTATCGCTCAAACCGGTTTATACCTTTCCAAGCTGCCCATTTCTGCTTGGCAAACATGATATAATCCACTTCCTGTTTCGGTGTTACATCCTGACAGTCTGCCATGTAATCGTATTTTGCGATAGCCACCTCGCCACATTCCGTCAGGTCGCCATAGAGAGCCACCAGGGAGTCGAGGCTTGCCAGATAGGTATTACCCTTGATGACCTTTTTCACGGGATTGGCCTTGACTCTCTTTTCGAGCATCCAAAGAGCTGTGACGAGCGAAGCCCTGCGGTTGCCCGCCTTGTTATAATAGTCATTGAGAAGGGCGTAACGCTCTGAGTAATAACCTACCAGACTGAGCAGGTCGTTTCCGAATATCTCGCTGTCGACGCCTTCACTCACAAACGGTGCATAATCGAGCGCCTTCTTTGATGCAAGCATTTCGGGATCGGCAAGTGCCTTGTCGAAATACTCGCGACTGAGTTTCTTGCTGTCAGATTTGTAGTGACTTTTAGCAACAAGAGAATAGCTGCAGCCAAGGGCACAGTTGTATACCGCAGCCAAGGCGGGGTCTACTGCTGAGGCTTCGCCCGCAGCCTTCTTCAAGGCGGACAGTTCTGACTGGAACAATTCATCTGAAATGCCCGATGCAGTCGCTACTTTATCAAACTCCGCTTTCAGCAGGTTGCCATAGCTCTTGCCGGCTTTTGCCTGGGCGATTATCTTGTTCAGAATCTTGATCTGCGTCTTTGGCAAATCCTTGGTCTCGGCCTCATTGTATTGTTTCCACAATGAGGTGTAGCCGTCGGCGAAAAGTACCAACGGGAACATCAAAGACAAAACGAATGAAACAATGGCCTTCTTCATATCATTCAATTTTTAGTTTGAGGTTGTAAAGTTACGATTTGTTTTTGACAAGAGCAAATTTTTCAGGAGTTTTAGGTAATGGTAAAAAAATAGCTTGACCAATTTTGAGGAAATAAGGATTTCTATTCTTATGCTCTGTCTTTTTGCCGTTTTTGAAATTTGTCATCGGTCACATAGCCCGCTATGCTCCCTCTTCCAAACTCCAAAACCGACAAAAATACAGGTCAAAATTTGACCAAGTTATTCTTTCACCATTACTAGAGCGTCACGCCAAAACTAATCTCTGGCCATGATTACCAACGGACTCATCTGCCTGTCTGATAATAAAATCTACCGTCCCAAAGAATATTGCATGGATGAAGGCCAAACCTTATGACAAACGCCACGAAAAACGGTTATTCCACTGACGCATCACCACTTGAGATAGCCGTATTTCTCCTTACACCAGAGTTGCCATGAATTCACGAGATTCTGCCACAACACATAGGCTCCGGGCGCTACGGCAGCCACGGGATTCAGGAAGGTCACGGTGAGCCAGATGCCAACGATGGTGTTCTTCTGACCCAAAGCCTGTCCGGCGCTTACTCTGTCGCCGAAGAAGCCGCCCACCCACTTGCCGATGGCAAACTGCACGAGACATACAAACAGAGGCAGGATGAGAAGGAGCAACAGGGTGATGCCTCCCACTTCGGCGTCGACGATATTGTGTACGGTCATACCTGTGACGATGCTCAGATTGAACGCCCACATATAGAAAGCCAAATTCTTGCGCCGCTTTATGGCTCCTGCCACTTTAGGCAGATAGCGCCTCGTGAGCAGGGCAAGACAGAGGGGCAGGAGCAACACCGTTACCACCCTGCGCATTATCATGCCAAAGGCGAAGAGGAAGGTGATGTCGGCACTCTTCTCCACCATCGGGAAAAACAGGGGGATGATGATGCTGGTGACGATATTGGCTATCAGCGTATATACCGTGAGCGAGGCTATGCTGCCGCCTAATTTCTCTGTCACTACGGCTGCTGAGGCTGCCGTAGGACAGATGAAGCAGATGAAACATCCTTCAAGAACGAGTTTCACATCGCCTTCTGCGAAATACATCATAAGGAGGACAAAGAAGGCGGAAATGGTTGTGCGAATAAACTGCAACCAGAAATGCCATGCGCGTGGTCGCAGGTTGGATATGTCTATTTTGCAGAATGTGACATACAATAGGGCAAAAATGACGTATGGCACCATTTCCACCAACGCCGGCCCCATGACATCGCCCATCGGCTGCAGCAGCGGAACATCGCTGAACAACAGATACAACACGCTGCCAACCAGCATGGCACACAGGAGGGTCCACTTCTTCACAAATGACAAGACCTTGTTCATTTCAATCCTTGATTTTCTAAACGTAATGATCAAATAACCGAGTGCAAAAGTACTAAATAAAAACCAAGTGGATGAATAAGTGACGGTAAAATAATAATCAGGTTCGATTTGAATGAGTTTTCACCGTCACCAAGTGGCAAGAAATATATATTCAATCTGGAAATCAGACGGGATTTGGACATATCACATCCTCCGGAATTTGTAAGAAAAATATAGCAGGAATCGTGCCCAAGTGGGGCAAGCAGCTTGCCCCTGTTGAGAAAGCACCTTGCCCATGTTGGGCAAGCAGCGTGCCCCAAAATGGTATTTTTTGTACGGAAAACGAGGACGACAGTCAGGAGGATGTATACTAAGAATAATAGCGTAAGTATCTCACGAAACACGGTGTGAGAATGAAGCGAAACGACGAAGGACAGGACAAACAAAAATCGGAGGTGTCTCACGACAACCCCGACTGTTGAATCTAATCTACAATATAAAAAAATTAATCTACAAAAAAATGCTCTTTTTCTTACTTAATGGTACAAATACTAAACATCAAATTCATATAATCAACAATCAAAATTTCTATCTTCAATAGTTCCTGTCCAATATTTGTGAACAGTTCTCTCTATAATCTTTTTTAATTGTCCCGTCTCCATGCATCAGTCCGACTTTTCTTTATCCATAGTCAGACTATGATCGAACGAACGGCTTTTCCGCCACTTATCCAAAGATAAGACAGCCATGAGAATATGCAGTGGTATGGAGCCTTGCCGCCGGATACGTCAAAAGAAGACCACCAGCACTAAGCAGATAATCAGCAATGCGGCGTATGGCCACACATAACGAACTATGTTACCGGAATTGGCATAACCGTTGATTGCCATTGAAGTCTTGTCAGAAGTTTTCATAACTGATTTCTTTTTTAATTTACGACACATTTATACTTCTTTAGTGGCTTCAGCCATTTTCCAGCTGCTTTTCATCTTTAAGCTTACATATTGCCTATTGGCATACTTTTGGGGGAGCCAGACTCTCAGCGAGTGACCCTATGGATTCATTTTGCGAATCGCCTGCCAACTTACATATTCTTAAATCTAATTAGCGATGGCGCCTTTCAGCACCGCAGGTGATGGCTTTAGTCGATGGGGATAAACGACATTTAGTCGCACTTTTCATTTTACTGCTGCAAAATTAAGTATTTATTTCCAATCCCAAAAGCTTTTATTATTAAATATGTAACAAAAAAGGTAAAAAACAAGCGGATTTATGTAACATATTTGTAATTTTACTAATTATCACATGGCATTCAATGGGAATGTGACAACGGATGTTACAAAGAAAAACGAAATAAAAAAAGGAGAAATGCGCCTCTTGACACACTTCCCCAGTTACTTTCTTATTTATGATTGCCTATGTCCTCATCCTTTTCACGAAATGAAAAAGGATTATAGATTATTGCCTTTACCCGCATTGTCGCCTTGTCCTGACGGATGACTGCCAGCACACGATTTACCTTTTCGCTTGAGAAAGGTAGTACGCAACAATGATGTTTTATTTTACCTCTTCAGCTTGAATGAGTTCTCAATGCTCGTAATCTCGTCCATGAAGAGTTTGTCGGTGGTCATGCGCTGGTTAACCTTGGTGCAGCTGTGAATCACCGTAGAGTGGTCTCTGCCGCCGAGAAGCTTACCGATTCTCGATGCCGGCATCTTGGTGTATTTCTGTGCGAGATACATCGACACCTGACGCGCTTCCACATATTCACGCTTGCGGCTTCTGCCGTTGACGGCTGCCACGGTGACGGAGAAGTGGTTGCACACGGAGTCAAGGATATCGTCGATGGTCAACGGGTTGTCGTCGATCTTGACAGCACGCTTTATCACCCGCTCTGCCAACCGCATGTCGATATTGCAGTTGTACACTACGGAGTATGCCATCAGCGAGTTTATCACTCCCTCAAGGTCTCTGACGCTGCCGTTTGCCGTTTCTGCAATGAAGCGCACCACGGTCTCCGGGATGTGCAGTCCGTCGCGCTTTATCTTGTTCTGCAGGATATCCATACATAGTTCCACGTTCGGCTTCCAGCTCGGCGATGAGTCCGCAGCTGAATCGGGTGAGCAGTCGGTCGCTCATTCCCTGCAGGTCTACCGGCGGACGGTCGCTCGCCAGTATGATGCGTTTGCCGTTCATGAAGAGATGGTTGAAGATATGGAAGAATGTCTCCTGTGTCTTCTGTGCCGATACCCACTCCTGTATGTCGTCCACTATCAGCATGTCGATGGTCTGATAGAAGTTGATGAAGTCGTTCACGGTATTGTTTCTCACGGCATTGGTGTACTGCACCTGGAAGAGTCTCGCACTGATATACAGTACTCTCTTCTGCGGATAGAGCTGCTTGGTGCGCACTCCGATGGCGTTGATGAGGTGTGTCTTGCCGCATCCCGACGGTCCGTAGATGAACATCGGGTTGAACTGTGTGGTATTAGGATGCTCGGCAATAGACTGTCCCACGGATCTCGGCAGCTTGTTGCTCGCTCCTTCGATATAGTTGCTGAAGGTGAGGTGGGTGTTGAGCTGCGATGCTATCTGCTGTGGCTTGGCAGCGTCGAGCGGTGTCGGCGACTGGTTGTTGCGTGTCTGCTTCGGCTTCTGGTCGTTTATTCCGGCTGGAGGGTCGGAAGTGAGTATCTGTGCAAGATTGTTCGTCTTGTCGGTAACGACGCGATACGAAAGCTTGACATCTTTGCCGAAAGTGCGTGTAAGCACCTTTCCCAACAGATCAATGAAGTTCTCTTCCAAGTATTCGTAAACGAATGGACTCGGAACCTGCACCAACAGAGTGTTCGTCTCCTTCTTGTAAGCCTCGAACACTATTGGCTTGAACCATGTATTGAACTGCTGCGGTGAGACATTCTCTTTAATGAGCAAGAGACTCTTGTCCCATAGAGCATTGGGAGTATCGGCCATATATATACTTTCTGATAAAAAAGAATTGTCGCTAGACTTGTCTTTAATTACTTGTTTTTCAGCTTTTCGCCATATCTCCATAGGGTAATATCCCGAAAAGCGTGTGCAAATTTCGCAAAAAAAATCGGATTACACAAATGGGTGTAGACTTTATTTTGCAACAAATTTGTAACGTGCTTTTATAGTGGAATTTAGAAAACGGAGAGGAAACGCGCCGCGACCTGCTGGAACAGGAAGGAGGCTGGCTTCCTCATGATTTCATCTCATAGCGACAATGAATCATGGATCGGAAACCAGCCTCCTCTCGTTATCCCCCGCGGGGGAGATTATGGTTATCCTTTCTGTCTACTTTTCCGCTATTTATCATTTATCCTTCTTTCCGAAGATGGAGAAGTGTACGTAGCGTTTCGGATGCGCCTTGAGGTCGATGAGCAGGGAATCTGCCGACTTCACTGTGGCGTTCAGGTCGTAGTAGAGGTTAGGATCTCGCATTAGGAGTCCGAGGGAGCCCTGGTTGTTGTTGAGCTGATGGGTGAACTCCTGCACGTTCTGCAGCGTGGTGTTCACCTTCTGCATCGTGCCGTCTACGTCTACCTTGGCGAGCTTGCCTGTTATCACCTCCGTGTTGTCCATCACGTTGTCTGCCTTGGCGAGAAGTCCCGGCACTCGTCTGTTGAGCGTTCCGAGAAGCGTGTTGAGCTGCCTTGTAGATGTGGTGAGGTTGCCGGTGACGGTCTCCACATTATGAAGCGAGTTGGCGATGGCAGGATCCTGCAGCAGCGTGTTCACGCTGCAGAGTATGGAGTCGAGCTTCGGCAGCATCTTCTGCACGATAGGTATGAGGTCTTTCATCTGTCCCATCGCACCGTCGTTGATGCCTCCCACGATGGTCTCTCCCGGGTTGATGCGCTCACGCATATTGTTGGCAAGGAGCAGGTTCACCTTCACGTTGCCCATGAGGTCGCTAACTATTTCTGCGCTGCTGCCTTTAGGTATGCGCATGTCTTTGTTGATGCTTGCCTCAACGATGATATCCTTTGTCTGGCCATAGTCGTATTGGATGTTTCTCACCACACCCACCTGATAGCCGTCGGCATAGATGGGGCATGAGGAACTCAGTCCGCTGATGTCCTTGAAGGATATGTAGTATTTGCTTTCGGACGAGAAGAGGTCGAGTCCCTTCAGGAAGTTCATTCCGAGAAAGAGCACTACGAGACCTACGATTGCCACAATGGCGATTTTCACTTCTTTGGTAAAATACTTCATATAGGGTCTTTTCTGTTTGTTATATATTATATATATGTATGATATCACTTGCACCACTCCTGCTCCCATCGGCAAAACCGCCTTCCGCTGGCAGCGTTATCATGTCAGCGCCGCTGCTTGAAGATGCGTATCGCCTCGGTGATGTTCATCTTGCTGCCGTTTCTGAATGCCACGATGAAGCATCCCGGGAATTCTGTGGCGAGCGAAGCTCTCAGACGGTTGATGGCATTGTAGTTGGTAGAGGCGCCGATGGTGTATTTGTACATTCCGCCTTCCTCATACATGTCTATTCCGTCGTATCCCTTGAAGCGCGGACTGTTCTTTGCCTCCTTCGTGGCGTTTGCCATTATCTGCACTTTGAAAACGGGAGCGTCGTCATCGTCTGCCTTTGACGTTCCGGCAGGGGCATTGACGGTTTTCGCTGCCGCCCTTCTCGGTTGGCTGGGGGCTGACTGAGGTTTGCTTGCCGTTGTTTCAGAATTTCTTGCGGCATTGCGGTTCTTCTGTTTGTCCGTATCGTCCTGCGGAATGAGCGTCGGCAGGCTCACCTTGTCTGACTCGTTTGGCGCCACCAATGGCACGTTGACGCCGGAATAGTTGTCATTCTTGTATTTCGCAAAGGCACTGTATATGCCTCTGGCGATATTGTCGATGCTGGCATCATCGTTGAGCAGCCGCTCCTCGTCGGGAGTGGTGATGAAGCCCAGCTCTATCAGACATGCCGGCATGGATGTCTCTCTCAAAACGAGGAACACGTCCTGCTTCACTCCTTTGTCGGGACGGTTTGCCGTGGAGCACACGCTTTTCTGCACGTGTTTGGCGAGTTCCACGCTTTTCGCCATATTCTTGTCGTGGATGAACTCAAACATGATGGCGCTCTCAGGAGAGTTGGGGTCGTAGCCCTCATACCGTTCCTTGTAGTCGCTCTCATAGGTGATGACAGCGTTCTCGCGCTGCGCCGCACTGAGTTTCTCGTTAGACCGCCGCATTCCCATCGTGTAGGTCTCCATTCCGCGGGCTATCCTGCCTCCGGGCAGTGCGTTGGTATGGATGGAGATGAACACGTCGGCGCGGTTCTTGTTGGCGATGTCGGCTCGCTTGTGGAGCGGCACGAAGACGTCGGTCTTTCTGGTGTATATCACTGTCACGTCGGGACAGTTATTCTCCACATAGCGCCCGAAGGCGAGCGCCATCTTCAGGTTGATGTTCTTCTCGTATGAGAAACTGCCCTTTGCCCCGGCATCATGTCCTCCATGTCCGGCGTCGATGACGAGCGTGAACTGTCTTGCGGCGACGTCTGCCACCACAAGAATCATGAACGCCGCCACCAGCAGCGCACGTATCAATGTATAACAGCTGTATTTCTTCACTTCTGCAAATTTAGTCATAAGTTTTGTCTTTGATAACAAAAATGCGGAATATTGAACATTTAGTTGTCTTTTTCGTCATTTCTCCAGTGCAACTGAACACCTGCACCCCTGCTGTCAGCCCCCATCGGAGGGTTTTCTTTGGTCACGCTGACTGTCAGTTCTTCTATCTGGGGCATCTCGCTGAGTATGCGTCTGCCTATCCTTCCTGCCACGTGTTCGATGAGTTTCGAGGGCACTGCCATCTCTTCTTTCACCATTCTGTGGATGTCGGCATAGTTCAGCGTGTCTGCCACGTCGTCGGTCTCTGTGGCACGCTGCAGCCCGCAGACCGCCTCGACGGAGACGAGAAAGTCTCCGCCGGTGAGCGTCTCTTGCGGCAACACGCCATGACGGGCGTAGAAACGCATGTCTTTGATGAATATCTTTCCTTGTGTGAGTCTCATCATGGGGCTTTTATGGATTATCCGCAACGTGATGATCCGCAGTTCTTGCAGATGAGGCATCCCTCCTGGTATACGAGTGTCTCCTGACCGCAGACCGGACATTTCTGTCCCTTTGCCTCCGTTCCGTCTACTATATATTTCTTGAGGGCTCTCTCCACTCCTATCTTCCATGTGTTGATGCTCTGGCTGTCCATCTGGAGCTGGCCCACAAGCTTTATCACGTTGGCAATAGGCATGCGGTAGCGCAACACGCCGGAGATGAGCTTGGCGTAGTTCCAGTATTCGGGGTTGAACTTCTCTGACAGTCCTTCAACGGTGGTCTTGTAGCCGCGCTTGTTCTCAAACTGGAAGTCGTAGCGTTTCTTTCCGTTTTCGTCTATCTTCTTGATGATCTTTCCCTTGTTCACGCTCTTTGGCAGCGAGATTCCCTCCTCGTCGTCCTGAAGACCGGTGAATATCTCGTATGGGTATCCGTCGAGCAGACCTACGAATGCCACCCACTTCTCCTTGTTGTTCTGGAATCGCACCACGTCGCATTCCAGTTCCTTGGGGCGCACCTCTGTCACGGTAGGCGGTTCGCAGATATGCTTCTCCTCCGCTTTCTTCTTGTCTTTCTTCTCCACGGCAATCATCACTCCCGAACGTGATCCGTCGCGATACACCGTGCATCCCTTGCAGCCCGAACGCCATGCTTCCACATAGAGACGGTTTACGAGCTGCTCGTCCACGTTGTTCGGCAGATTGATGGTCACGCTGATGCTGTGGTCCACCCATTTCTGTATCGCTCCCTGCATACGCACCTTCATGAGCCAGTCCACATCGTTTGCCGTGGCCTTATAATATGGCGATTTCTCCACGAGCTGGTCGAGTTCCTCCTGGGTATATCGTTTCTCGGTGTCGTAGCCGTTAATCTTCATCCATGTCAGGAACTTATGGTGGAAGACGATGAATTCCTCGAACGAGTCGCCTGACTCGTCAACGAAGTCCACGTGTACGTCGGTGTCCGTAGGGTTCACCTTGCGGCGGCGCTTGTATACGGGCATGAACACCGGTTCGATGCCGCTTGTGGTCTGGGTCATCAGACTGGTTGTTCCTGTCGGGGCGATGGTGAGGCATGCGATGTTGCGGCGGCCATATTTCAGCATGTCGGCATAGAGTTCCGGATCTGCCTCACGGATGCGGTTGATGAACGGATTGTTCTTCTCCCTCTCTGAGTCGTACACCTCGAAGGCTCCGCGCTCCTTTGCCATCACCACCGACGAACGGTAGGCGGCGAGGGCAAGCGTCTTGTGTACCTCCACTGAGAAGTCTGTCGCCTCCTGAGTGCCGTAGCGCAGGTTCATGGCAGCCAGCATGTCGCCCTCGGCAGTGATTCCCACTCCCGTGCGGCGTCCCATGGCGCTCTTGCGCTTTATCTTCTGCCAGAGATGCAGCTCTGTCT
>ENA-OQID01000656-OQID01000656.1-human-gut-metagenome-genome-assembly--contig:-NODE-656-length-17362-cov-11.148626_pt1 | contig 17362 bp, 22 predicted proteins | sample MGYA00242567_ERZ504727 | MGnify/ENA primary metagenome ERZ504727 (study PRJEB26092, sample SAMD00036215) | human gut metagenome | host: Homo sapiens | study: EMG produced TPA metagenomics assembly of...
TAATCCATAAACTTTTCTTTTACTACTTCCTTAAAAATCTCGTAATTCATCATATTACGGTTCCTCCTTAATCTAAATTGTCATACAAAATCCCTTCATCCTCGGGATTTTTGTGTTCTCTGTAACTGTTGTCTTCTTCGATTCCCATATCAAAAGTGGTATGAGATTTTCTTTTCTTTCTGTAATAATTCTTGAGAAACATGCACTTTCTACAGTCCTCACAGAATAATTCTTCCGGCGGAATGCCAAGTGCCTTTGCAATCCTGTTCAACGTTCCCGTCCTTGGAACTCTTGAACCATTTTCGTATTGGGCAATTCTTACATCACCTCTATTTTCAAAACCACTTTTCTCGCCCAGTTCCCTGAGTGTCATTTTTTGTCGTTTTCTGTAATATCTGATTCTTTCTCCTACCACTGTTTGTCCTCCAAATCAAAAAAAACAGGGAACATAAGTCACTGGCTTACATTCCCCGCAAGGTTAATTGTTACTGTTTATTCTTTTTCTTTCTTCCACGAAGTCCTATATGAAGTTTTGGCTTTATCTTGTAGTTTGCGAATATCCGTATAAATAGAAAAAGCCCTTTGAGAAAAGGATTTCTCCTCTCTCAAAGGGCAACCATTGTTGAATCTGTTACTTGCTCAATCTTTTCATTCTGTGTATAATTCATTTGGAACCTCCAGTGTTTGATTGTTTTGTTTACATCCGCCAAGATGCAACTCAATCATGCCTTGAGGTTCTTTTTTATTCAATTGGCGCTTTTAATGAATTACACGAATGCTCCTTGATTCATCTGATGTTTTACCTTTCCCTTATGAATTCATCTGACCTATTTTTGTGTTTATACCCTTTTTACCCGTATTTAATGCATTTTTCCTTTAAATTAATCTGATGTATTTATCATATATTCTATTCATCAAAAATGCACTACTGAAATTTTGTCTAAATTTTTGTATCTGTTTTTGTACATTTTAGCATTTTGACATTGAACCCGAAACACATTATCATAGGAAACAAGAACGATAACTATTAGAAATGGAGCAAATCATACGATGCATTTGTTATCTGAAGAAAAAAGCCTTCCTCAAAAAATATCAGAAGACATTATTGCACTTATTTTGGAAGAAAACTTACAGCCAGGAGATAAGCTGCCTAATGAAACCATTCTGTCGGAACGTCTGAATGCAGGACGAAGTTCTGTGCGCGAAGCCATGAAGCTTCTCGCTTCCCGAAATATTGTTACGATCCGTCAGGGTTCCGGTACCTATATTGCCTCCTCTCCCGGAATGGTGGAGGACCCTCTTGGCTTTACCTTCATCGGCAACAAGCAAAAGCTGATCAACGATCTTTTGGAGGTCCGTTTTCTTCTTGAGCCATCTATTGCAGCAATGGCCGCCACACATGCTGACAAAAAAGACATCAAAAAAATCACTGCGCTTTGCGATGAGGTTGAAGAATTGTTAAGGAATCACGAAGATCATACGCAAAAGGATATCGAATTCCATACAGCTATCGCTTTAAGCAGCAAAAATGTTGTAGTTCCAAGACTGGTTCCTGTGATCAACAGCTCAATTCCTCTCTTTGTAGAAACCACCGGAGGTGCACTGCCGGAAGAAACCATCGAGACTCACCGTGAGATTGCAGATGCCATTGCAGCTCATGATCCCCTCCGGGCACAGGATGCCATGTATCTGCATCTGGTTTACAACCGTAAGAGAATCCAGATGATTAAAAAAGGAGACCTTATATGACACTGCAGCAAATAAGATATTTTATCAGCGTAGCTGAGTCCGGCTCTATCAGTGAAGCAGCCAAGCGTTTGTTTACAGCTCAATCAAGCATTTCCAGCGCTATTAAGGAAATAGAAAACACATATGACATTACTGCATTTATAAGAGAAAGCACAGGCGTACGTCTTACCAGAAGCGGCGAAGAGCTTTTAATTGAGTTTAAGGGAATTCTAAGCCGTCTTGACTACCTGGATGAGAAATATAACGGTTCCAAAAAACGGCCTTTAGGTCTGTCCGTTTCTGCCCAGCATCACATTTGCGGCATGGCCTCTTTTATTTCTGTCATCAATAAGTTAAATGAAAGCTATGGTTCCTATCACTGTGGTTTTTATGAATGCCGTACCTCAGAAGTACTGGATCGCGTAGAACGGGGACTGGACGATTTGGGAATTATTTTTTTCACAGAGCATAGCAAAGGACAGATGATTCAGGAATTAAGAAATCGTGGTATTATTTTTAATCACATTGTTTATCAGACAGCTCATGCTTACATATGCCAAAACCATCCACTTGCCAATAGCCAAGAAATTAATATTGAAGAAATGATACAATATCCTTTTATTTCTTATGATCGTTCACCTGACACGAACCCTGCTTATACTGATCTTATCATTCCAAATTATCAGGTAAAAAAAATAATCCATGTTTCTGACCGGGCAGCTTCCTATTCTGCTATGCGTTATTGCCATGGATTTGCTATTGGAAGTGGTTACAGATCTTTTGATAGTAATTACAGCGACATTATTTCTCTGCCTGTCAAAAACGGAGTTCGCCTTGAGATAGGATGGATTTTGCGTCAAAAGCATACACTTTCTGATACCGCCGGCCGTTTTGTGGAGCTTTTAATGCAGAATGAAGCTGTTTTTATGTAGATAAAGACCCGACGATTTTCTTATAAAAAAATAATGCAGTGAGAAAACACCTTTCTTGATATAGTGAAAAAAGCGATGGCTTCCCATCGCTTTTTTGTATGTTCGCAGAAACCAGCTCTCATGTTATACTTGCAACGTAAATTACTACGCACCTGCGCAGAAAAAAAGGAAGGAGTTTCTTATATGGAAAAACTAAAGATTGTCATCAAAAAGTACTGGAAAATTTACCTTGCCGCTCTGGTCATTTCCGCAGTCTGTGATCTGATCGGAACCGTTAAGCTTAACATTGGCGTTGGTACACTTACTCTGTTTCCGATGGTGTTTGCCGTCATATTCGGAGGGCTTTTAGGGCCGGATATTTTTAAAGTATTCAAAACTGAGGAATGTAAAATAGGCGGAAGTCTGGTCCTTGTGGTTTTGGCACCTTTTATGGCAAAAATGGGCATTTCTTCCGGTGCAAATCTTGCAAAACTGGTTTCAGTGGGTCCTGCATTACTTCTTCAGGAATTCGGAAACCTTGGAACGATTCTTTTATCTATGCCTCTCGCATTATTGCTTGGTTTAAAGAAGGAATCTATTGGTGCATGTTACTCAATTAACCGTGATTCAAACCTTGGATTAACTACAGATATTTTTGGACCGGACGCTCCGGAAACAAAAGGAACCTTTGCAGTTTATATCGTAGGTTCTGTAATCGGAACAGTATTTATCAGCATTCTTGCAAGCGTTGTAGCTTCCTGGAATATTTTCGATCCTATTGCTCTTGGTATGGCCAGTGGAGTAGGAAGTGGATCCATGATGACTGCTGCTGCCGGAACATTAGGTGAAATATACCCACAGCAGGCAGAAAATATTATGATTATGGGTGGTGCCAGTGATATGCTGACCGGTATTACCGGAATTTACATGGGTACTTTCGTAGGCCTTCCTCTTGCAAAAAAATTATACGCAATTTTAGAGCCTAAGATTGGACGCAAAAATAATCAGGAGGTTAAATAAATGGTCAGAAAATACTTCGTACAGCAGCTTGGACTGCTTCTCATGGTGTCTGTGATTATAATACTTACAAATGTAATTGGTTACAAAATGCCTGTAAAAGATTCCATTATTGGAGTTCTTTTACTGAGTGCTATTTCTCTTATCGGTCTTACTATAAGTAAATTTATGAGCCGATTTGTTAAGCTTCCTTCTATGATGTATGTATCCCTTCTCGGGCTGCTTCTTGCATGTCCTGTTTCGCCGGTAAAAGATATCGTAGTTGGAACTACAACTCCTGTTGCATTTTTAGCTCCAGCTACAGCACTTGGTGCATTTGCCGGTATTTCTCTGGGAAAAGATTTAAAGGATTTTGCAAAAATGGGATGGAAGCTGGTATTGATCACTTTATTTGTAATTACCGGAACCTTTATATTCTCCGCTCTTGTTGCAGACATTGTTTTGAAAATGACAGGAGCCATTTAACAATCATATGAGATGAAATGAGGTAGATTATGGAAAACTATGATATTTTAATCAAAAATTGTCAGGTTCTGAATCCTGATATGAGCGTTTCATCCACCTGTTCAGTAGGAATTAAAGACACTTGGATTAAAAAAATCGGTTCAGCAGATGAATTCGTTGATAGTGTTGCCACAGAAACACTTGATGGAAAAGGTAAGCTTGTTATGCCAGGTTTAATAGACGGTCATACACATACCTGTCAGCAGCTGTTAAGAGGTCGTGTTGCTGATGAATATCCTATGGTTTGGACTCGTTTCCTGGTTCCCTTTGAAAGCAATCTTCTCCCGGAAGATTCTTACGTCAGCGGACAGTTAGCCTGTCTGGAAATGATCAAAAACGGAACTACTGCTTTTGCTGATTCCGGCGGTGTACATATGGAGCGTGTAGCTGATGCAGTTATAGAATCCGGCATGAGAGCCGCAATAGCGAAATCCACAATGGATATGGGCAATGCTATTACAGGCGCAATGAAGGAAACTGCATCTGAAGCTATAGACCATACAAAAGAGCTGTATAAGAACTATCAGGGAGCCGGCGATGGCCGTGTGGATATCTGGTTTGCTATTCGTCAGGTAATGACCTGCTCCAGAGATCTCATCACCATGGTAGGTGAATGTGCCAAAGAACTTCATACAGGCATCCATGCACATTTATGTGAGCATAAAGATGAAGTTAGCTTTTGCCTGCAAAATTATCAAAAACGTCCTGCTGAATTTTTAGATGAAATGGGAATTTTGGGTCCAAATCTTCTGACCGCACATAATGTTATGCTGTCAGACCATGATATTGCATTGATGGCAGAACGAGGAGTAAAAATGATCCATTGTCCAAGAGCCAACCTGGCAAATCATGGCTTCCCGAAGGCTCCTCAGATTCTGGAAGCTGGTGCAAGTGTAGGTTTGGGTTGTGATGGAGCTGCTCCTTCCAACCTGGATATTTTCGATGAGATGAAGGTTCTGCGTTATTCTATGCTGGCTTATTGGGGACTTCCTTCTTTTAATCCGGTAGTTATGACCTGCCCGACTCTTTTGAAAATGGCTTCTCAGGGAGGAACAAATGCTATCGGACATGGCGATATTCTGGGATCTGTAAAAGAAGGAAAGAAAGCTGATCTGATTCTTTTAAATATTGATCAGCCGCATATTACACCAACTCAGAATCTTGTAAATACTATTGTAGATGCTGCAAATGGACATGATGTAATCGATTCCATCATCAATGGAAAGCTTGTTATGAAAAATCGTGAGGTACTTACATTAGATGAAGAGCGAATTCGCTTTGAAGCTACACAGCATATGAATGAAATCATAAAGAGAGCTTATTAAAAAAAGCAAAAGACTGCTATACCAGAATTGCCGACGGAATAGAAAGGAAGCGGGAATGGCCAGCTTTGGAGCAAATCCATTCCTGCTTTTCTTTTCTCTACAGACAGTTGGTAAGCCGTTCTCCATACAAGACAATCAACTGATTCAACACCTGATCCCAGTTCCGATATCTCTGTGTCCATTTCCTGACTACGTTTTCGCTGGCAAAATACAGCATCTTTTCCAGTGCTGTATGCGTGGTATTTCAGAAATGCACTCGTCCGTGCAAACTATACGAACCTGTAAAAAGATATTCACGAAACAACAGAGTATCTGGGAGCATTTCTCAGAAATTTGCTTTTAGACGAAAAAAATGAGCTTCATAATCGAAATCTTCATATAAGTGGACTTTTGAATAAAGAAAAAGTGGATATTGAAAGTGTACTTTCCGAAAAAAGTAGTGATTTCTCGGTAAAAACGACGATTCATATCCATAGACTTTTTGAGAAGTTTGGCTTTGATGAGGTGTTTGGAAGAAGTGCGGTTATGGAACTTCTTGAGCTGAAAGCTTCAGGTGCTTCAAAACTTCTTTCCAATTTGGTAAAGGCAGATATTATTGAACCAGTATCCGGTCACGGAAAAGGAAAATATAAATTCAAGAAGTAGTTTAGGTATTGTAAAATTTCCACTCGATGAGTGGAAATTTTGCTTATGAAAGAAGTTTGTGCAGATTGTCTGCATAAATTCAAAATAACTCAAAAACTCGACTTTTAACATTTGTTAAGTTAAAATAAAATAAGTTGAGTTAAAAGGAGAATGAGAAATATGCTTACAAGTGTATTCGGGATTTCTATAAAATGTGAGGCATGGAAACATCAGGATTCTTTACCTGTTTATATCGCTGGAAGTTATGATTTTCAAATAGCATATATTGGAAACAAACGTTGCATAATGCTTATTCCGACAGAAGAGCTTGCAACACTTCCGGCACTGAAAAAGCAAATTACAAAAATACAGCAGATTGATAATGTACCAGTTGTATTTGAACTTGCAACGGTATCAAATTATCGAAGAAAAAGCCTTATAGAAAATAATATACCGTTTATTACTGATAAGCAGGTCTTTCTTCCTTTTATTGGAACGATGCTTACAGATGAGAAAGAACCACCAAAGTTGACAGGGAAGTTTGTTTACTCCACGCAGCAGTTATTTTTGTTTTATCTGTACAGTAAGAAAAAGCGATTGTATATTTCAGAAGCCGGAAAAGTGCTTCCATTTACAGCAATGACCTTGACCAGAGCAGTAAAGCAGTTGGAAGCGACGGATTTGTTTCTTGTAGCAAAAGACGGTGTCAATAAGTTTATTGAGTCAAAATATAAGCGAGATGAATTATTTGAAAAAGCAAAAGTATACTTGACAACGCCTGTCCGCAAAGCAGGATATATAGATAAGGCACAAGTTACAGAAAACATGGTCTTTGCAGGGGAAACGGCACTTTCTGAAAAAACTTTGCTAAATCCCAGCCGAGTTGTTACCTATGCAATTAGTGAGAAAGATTATGAAAAAACTTTGCTGACAGATGAACTGATAGACCCGGATAAACAGGTCAGACTTGAATTATGGGCATACAACCCGAAACAATTTTCGGAGGATAACAGTGCTGACGATATTTCCATTGTTTTATCTTTTGGAGATACAAACGATGAGAGAATTGAAGAAGCAGTAGATGAATTGCAGGAAAGAAGGTTGCAGGAGTAATGGTCAACGGATTTACAAAATTTAAGGAAAAATTTCAGGGGTTTGAAAATCAATATGTCATCATCGGCGGGACAGCTTGTGATTTGATTATGGAAAATGAAGAATTACCGTTTCGTGCTACAAAAGATGTAGATATTGTACTGATTGTTGAATCCATAACAGCGGAGTTCGGCAGGCAGTTTTGGGAGTATGTCAAGGAAGCAGGATATGAGCATTTGAATAAAAGTACCGGAAATGCACAGTTTTATCGTTTCACATCTCCGAAAAGCAAAGAATATCCATATATGATAGAGATATTTTCCAGAAATCCAGATTTTATTATATTGGAAGATGATGCAGTTCTCACGCCGCTTCCGATAGATGATGAAATATCCAGTTTGTCGGCAATCCTTTTAAATGAAGCGTATTATGAATTGCTAAAAACCGGACAAATGATGGTTGACAGCAAAAATATAAAGAAACATAAAAACGATGTGTTTCGATTAGCACAGTTAATCACAGCCAATACAAGGCAAGTTCTCAGCCCGGAAATAGCGGAGGATATGAAAAAATTTTTATCTGAAATAGCTGATGAAACAGTGGATTTAAAGTCCTTGGGTATAAGAGGAACAGATAAGAAAAAAATGACAGAAATGTTATACCGGTGTTATGGGTTGAAAGATAATACATAGAAAAAGTGTTCTAAAAGATTTTGGACTCAGTGAACCCAAAATCTATGCAGCTAGGATGATTATTGCTTGAATAACGAAATCGTAATATTTACGGATGGTGATGTGAACATAGAAGTTCAGATTAATCCGGAAGAGGAGACAGTTTGGTTGACTCAAAAGCAGATGGGCGAATTATTTGATGTAAAGCAAGCTACGTTGAGTGAACATATTAATAAGATTATAATGTCTGGAGAACTAGATGAGACTTCTATCGGTTTTTCCGATAAAAGGACAGGAGGTAAATTCCATTGCACTTTCCAGTGGACTAATATTTCCATCATGGTTCAGATCAAACATACTTCCGAATATTCCTTTCATAGCAGCTCCTCCTTTAATCGTTCATATATTCATAGTAATCGGATTCACTGGCAAACAAGATATATTTACCATCTACCAATCCCATGTAACCATCACCAGTGTTAAAACCTTCCATTGCCAACTCCTCCATTTCTTTGAATTTTATGATTTAATCTTCTTTGATGGTTACAGTGTATATCAATAGATGGGGTATAAAAATCCCTGCTCTTTTATACTGCTATCCTTCTAAGACAAAAGGCCCAGAATACTTTTTCCTGAGCCTTTCCATCTTGTTGTTTTCAATTATAGATAAAGCTATTATGCAACATTCTGATTCTCATCATCTAGTTGAGGTAAATCTTCATCGCTACCAATTGCTTTTAAACCTAACATTGTTACCGTCACTCCCAAAGCTAATGTTACAACTCCCCCAATCGTCTTGAACACTCGCTCATGAAATTTCTGCTGCTGTAAATATAATTCCGTTATTTTATCAGCTTCTTCAATCATTTTTTCAGAAAAGTCCCTTCTTTCCTCCTCTGTTAAGTTTTCTTGTTCCAGCTGATTTGCGAAGGTCTCAAGAACATACTGATGTGCATGAACTGCTTGTTCATATTCTTCTTTATTTGTTTCTAAAATTGTTTTGCATAACTGTGTATAATTTTCTATTGCTGATTCCACAAACTCTACATATACTGGGAACTGCTTTATTATTTCAAGCGCCACTTCCTTTTCCATATATGGAATCATAGATGTAAACTCCATCACTTTATCCTTTGTTAAATTTCGAAATGATTCAATTTTTAACGCTTTTTTTACAGCTTCTTCTGAATGATATCTTTTTCTTATTTTCTTTTCCATGATTATGTTCCTACTTTGCTTCTTTGCGAATGGTGCCAATTTTTTTGTCACTTCTGGTATCTCTTCCATTTTTGTTTCTAATAGTCCCCGGTGGAAGACCATGCTTCTTTTCAAATGTTCCTACTCTACAATCACTTCTAGTTTTCCTCATGTTTTTTCTTCCTTTCATAATTCCGTATCAACAATGCACTTGTTGTTTACTGATGCTTCAAGTATAATAAAATCTATAAAGAAAATACACGCACAGCATGTGGACTTAACACCTGATAATTCTCATGTTCGGCGATATACGGGGAGGTTATTCTCATGGGGAAACAATCTACAAGAGAAAATAAAACAATTTATCAGATTTGCCGGGAAGAAGCCGGTCTTACCAGATTAGAAGCCAGCGAAAAAATGACTGCTGTTTCTGATTCTAAAATTGAAAAATTTGAATATGAAATGCAGGAACCTACACCTTATGATATTATCCAGATGGCAGACGCTTACGGGCGACCAGATCTCTGCAATTATTACTGCTCTCATAAATGCGAAATCGGTCACCGTTATGTCCCGGAAGTCGAAGTTTCTGACTTGTCCAATATAATCCTGGAAACCATTGCCAGTCTGAATGAGATTAATCCTCTTACCACACGTCTGATCCAGATTGCCCGTGACGGTAAGATCAGTGATGATGAGATCAAGGATTTTGCTTTTATCAGCAACAAACTGGATGAAATTTCTCTGGCAATAGATTCTCTGAATCTCTGGGTTGATAAAACAGCCGGAGAGCAGGGACTAAACATCGAATTGCTCAGAGAAGAAAAAAAGAAACAGAAATAAGTATGAAAAAACAAGGCAGCGAACCTATTTATGGTTCACTGCCTCCTTCCTTTACATATGCTGTAACTGGTTTATGATGTATTCCGTTCTGCGGATAGCTTCTTCCACCTGATGTCTAGCATTATTGATTCGATCCTGCACCATCCAATCCACAACAAATCCATCAAAAAAATAATCTGCAAAGGATAAGAAGTCTCCAGTATTGATGTTTAAATTACAAGCCACGTTCACATCATTTAATTCCCTACTGAAATTACGAAGATCATATTTCGCCTGTTCCATATTTTGTCTGGCCTGATCCATCTTGGAGTGTTTCAACATCGTAGAAAAGAATCCACCGCCAAACATATCCACCAAGCCCCAATTCTTTGCACTGTTCAGGTTTTCTTTTGCTGTCCGAAGACTACTTAACGCACGTTGTCCTGCTTCAATCGCTTCTCGTTTCTCTTTTTCTATATCATATCCCATAATTTCTTCCCTCCCTCATATTTTTATGAGTTAGATGATATAAGTGCAATAATTCCGCCGATGATCAACAATGGAAATGCAATATAAATCAGTCCGCCAACAACCATTCCTATCAAAATCACCGGGAAAAATACAACTGTACAGAGCAGCTTTAAGATTCCCCAGGATGCTTTTACACCAAATATAAAAAATTTTCCAATAAACCAGATCATGCATATAGCAAATAATAACGATAACATATTCTACTCCTTCTGACTCCTGTTATGATTTGAATCATTCATTTTTTTGATTGTTTACTTGATATAAACTCAGATGTATTTCTCACACCGATTTTACTACTGAATTCTGGGTTCTTCTCTATTTTTTCAATCATCCGAATTATCCTTATTCTCTGTGCTGTATCCATCTGCTCACCTCATTCTAACAGTTCTGCCTTTTGATATTGTCAGTATAACCGGATAACTTTTCAAAATATATACCTAATACAAAGAATTGAACATATGTAATTCTCAATTTTCGAGGAATAGTTGTTCCTCCTGTTCTTTCATCAAAATTCTTCATCACGGAATGCTTCCAGATATTCATCAATAAGATCCAGATTAACTAACACAATTCGTTTGACATGGTATACTGCTCTGGCATCTTTCGCTAACTGTTAGAGTATATGAAGTTTTGGCTTTATCTTGTAGTTTGCGAATATCCGTATAAATGAAAAGTCTAATCCCCCAGCTATGCTGGGGGATTAGACTTTTCATTTAGCTTGTTTCTTGACTACTCAGGAAAAATATTTCTACCCTCGCCCCACCTGTATTTTCAGAATTTGAAAGTTTAATACCTCCACCATATTTTTCAGCCACAGTTTTTGCAAAAAATAGTCCCATCCCATAATGGGCTTCGCCATTTCTACTTGTGTCATCCATAAAAAACTGCTCTGTGCCATGCAATAATGCTTCTTTTGTAAATCCTGATCCGCTATCCTCCACAATGAATGTCAGCCGGCCATCCTGCTCCTTTGCGTCAATATAAATGATTCCATTTTCTTTTGTATGCTCCACTGCATTCTGAATCATATTCATTACGGCCCGGAACATTGGATCATAAGCAATCGTTACCTTTTTATCACTTTGTCCCGCCTTCCAATCTATTTTCTGGTGATAGATTTCTGCCAGTCCGAGTGCCTGTTCCTTTATATCTGCGAAAAAATCTTCTAACCTCACCGTTGTATAGGTAACATCACTGCAATTCCATGATTTTGTGACATCTATCAACTGTTTTACATAACTTTGTATCTGTGTTGTGCCGTTCAAAACATAAGTGATATTATTCTTCTGTTCTGTGGTCAGTTCAGTCTCTGAAAGTAGTTCTGCATTTCCCCGTACAATCGTAAGAGGTGTTTTAATATCATGCGCCAAAGCAGACATCTGCTGTTTCTTTTCCTGCTCTGTTTTCCACTGCTTTTCTAAAGATTCTCGCAATGCATCTCGCATATCATCGATTGCCGATAAACAGTCATCAAACTCTTTGATACCGGAACAGGATGTCTCATATTCCAGATTTTGATCCTTTATTTGTCCGATTGCGTCTAATACAGGCTGCATCTGCTTTTTGATTCTTTTTCCAAAACGTATGGACGGAATGATGATAATCGCTACCGCTCCAATCACAGACATAATAATCATCACATTCTGTGGTCCTATAAAATGCTCCCTCAAAAAAGCTGAATGATATTGAGGTGTCAGGCGATATTGCAATACAACATATTCATTTTCCCTTACAATTACTTTATAAAAATATTTCCCGGATGCGTTTCCGTACTTTGCAACATTCCATGCTATTTGTTCGTATTGTTCTGACAGATCTCCACCTATTTTCTCTCCATTCTCTGAAAAGATTACATAATCACAAAGTGCGGGAATCATCTCAGCAGTCACTTTATCTGCACGTAGAATCGTATCATATGCTTCATTAATCTTTTGCTCTGCATAATTTGCCGGATAAATACAGCCCACACTAATCAAAAGGTACAGCAGCAGATAAGCAACAATCACCAAACCAACTAATGATCCAAGCATGACCAGTACATATCTCATAAAAATCCTGCTGAGTGCATTGCTTCTCTTTACTCTTCCCATTTATATCCAATCCCCCAGACTGTTTTTATCGGTGTATAATCATAATCCGCAAATTTTGCTCTTATATTTTTGATATGCGTGATTATAGTACTGTCATTACTCTCATTGTCAAAGCCAAAGACCGCTTCCAATATCTGTTCCTTCGAGAAAACCTGTCCTCTGTTTTTAGCCAGAAATTCACAGATTTCGTACTCCGCTTTCGTAAGAGGAAGTTCCTTATCATCAACCAATAGTTTCTTTTGAGATATTTGAATACAGACCCTCCCCAAAACCATCCGGACAGAATGTTCCCTGTGCTCTCTTCTAAGATGTGCATTGATCCTTGCCCGAAGTTCCATCACTCCAAATGGCTTTGAAATATAATCATCTGCTCCCAACGAAAGTCCGTTTACCAGACTGTTTTCCTCCGTTTTTGCCGTAAGAAACAAAATCGGACAATCCACAAGTGCCCTGATTCTTTTGCATAATTCGAAGCCATCAATTCCAGGCATCATAATGTCCAGTAAAATCAGGTCATAACGATGTAATTCTTCCATATTAATTTTTAGTGGATTACTTACTTTGGTAACCAGATGTCCATCCTTATTCAAAATGCTTTCTATCATTTCCAAAATTGCCGGTTCATCATCAACTGCCAGTATTTTTGCCATAGTTTCCCTCGATTCTATTCCGATATTCTGTTTCCTTCCCAGTGGTTTACCCACCAAAAATAGTATACCATACTAATCCCTGTAAATATTAAGCAACCTGGTATGAATGACAACCATTCACCTACACTAGTTTCTCCCAATACAGATTGCAGATAAGTATATGGTACTCTACCCGTCCAGCAGACAAATACATATTTCCACACATAATCTCCAAGTCCGGTAAGCATCAATGCACTAATTAGTCCTGATATAATCCCTGCTCCAATGGATACCCCTTTTCCAAACTGAAAAGCCAGAATCAGCTGCCACAGATAAAGTGGAACACTGCTTCCCCACAGCAGCAATGCTGCAAATATACATCCTTTCATGATTTCGATATCGCTTGATGCGATTCTTCCAAATCCAATTCCGAATATGATTGCTGTCAATAGGATAGAGCACAGACACAAAACCAGTAGCATCAACAGTTTCGATAAAAATGCTGCAGGTTTATCCGGTAAAGACAACAGATTTTGAAAATCACCTGCATTTTGTTCCTGTTCCATCACACTTGCTGTAAAAATTCCAATAAGTACCGGAAGTCCTGCTCCTATTGCCTGATAAAATGCAATCACTTTCATATTTTCATTCCATGGTGAAAAAAAGTAATATATTAAAAATATAACGCTGGTTATAATCGGAATCAGTAAGTGTGCCAGAATCACAGATGTTCCTTTCATCTTTCGCAAGTCTGCATTAAGAGATCTTCCAATCATCTTATTTCACCTCTCTTCTCTCAAACCATTTCAAAAACAGAACCGTTACAAAAACAAACCAGATGATTGAGAGACACATTCCCGGAACAATGACTCCCGTATCCAAAAGAGGATTCCCTGCTTCTGCGGCAAGTCCATTTGGTAAAACATGAAGCAACGGGCACATCATTCGCATAGGGATTGCAGAAACAAGTACATACCAGATTCTGGTTTGTGATATTACCACACCGCTGACGGTAATAAACAGGCAGACGAACAGGTTTACAATCATTCCAAATCGTTCACTTAAAAATAAAGCTACCGGAATCTCCCATAACTCAGAAACCGTCAGAAACAATACTGCAATCAACGCTCCTCCAACTGGAACATGTGTCGTTAGAAGAAAGCCTCCAAGCGTTGCTCCTGCAAACACAATCACATTAGAAAACAAAATCATGTACCCAATATAAATAATTTTCCCCAGCAACAATTTTCTTCTGTCTGTGGGAATAGTCATTAAATGATAGTATTTTATCTTTTTCTCCTGCGCCACAGAAAGATAACAAAATAGAGCAATCATCCCCGGCAGCAAAAGTGTATACCACCAGTTCCAAACACTTTCTGCATAAGCATTTGTCATCCCAAGAGTAAATATAAATGCCATGACAAATGTAAGAAGAGGAAATCCCCAGATAAACTTTTTTCGCATGGTTCTTTTGGCTTTTTGATGTTCTGCTTTTATAATATTAACCATGGATTTCACCTGCTTTCTGGTTTTTTCTTACCACATTCATAAACAAATCTTCAAGATTATCTCCCTGCTTTAATGCTCCTTCGTATCCTAAGATTCCACCTGAAATAATCCCGACTTTATCTGCAAGTAACTGTACCTCTGAGAGAATATGACTGGAGAGAATTACAGTGATTCCCTGTTCCGGAAAAGACCGGATCAGCTCTCGTAATTCCTCGATGCCTATTGGATCTAATCCATTCGTAGGTTCATCCAATATCAAAAGTTCCGGTTCTCCAAGCAATGCCATTGCAATGCCTAGTCTTTGCTTCATCCCCAAAGAAAACTGTCCTGCTTTCTTCTTTCCGGTGTTTGTAAGTGATACAATCTGCAAGACCTCATCAATTCTGTTTTCATCTGTACCAAGCAATAATTGTCTTACCTTCAAATTCTCTCTGGCGGAAAGATTTTCATAAATAGGCGGATTTTCAATTAACGCTCCTATTTTTGATAAATCTTTCCTATCCAAAAGTTTTCCATCAAAGTAAATCTTTCCTGCAGTTGGTTTCATCATACCGGTCAACATTTTCAATGTGGTAGATTTTCCCGCACCATTCGGTCCAAGCAGTCCATAAATCTGTCCTTTTTCTATATTGAGTGAAACATTATTTACCGCTTTCTGCTTTTTAAAATATTTACACAAATTTTGTGTCTGTAACATCATTTCCATCTTTACTATCCTTCCTTCTATATTTCATTTCTTACTGAAATATAACCTAACAGAAAAAAATAAAGATTTGATGAAGATTTATTCCCGTATGGAATAAACCATCAATTGAATATCATTATCAGAACTCGGCTTTCCACTGAAATCAGCAAAGCTGTTACAAATACGAAGTCCTAATTTACAGAATATCTCCGTGATTTCATCCAAACTATATAACCTTATAGGATTTCCTTCTTTCATTTCAGGCTTATAAAGTGCTTCTCCATACATATAGTCTACCTGCCCATATATCAGCGTTTTTCTATCCTTCTCCCATTCAAAAGCAGATAATGTAAGTCCCTTTTCTCCTGCATCCCATAACTTGCAAGGGAAATGTGTTTGGGCATAGCTTCCATTCATGATGTCCATAAAGTGCTTTCCACCATTTTTTAATGCTTTCGCAATGACAGAAAAAATCTTATGATTTTCCTCATCGTCTTCAAGATATCCTATTGCTCCATCCGCCATATTCAGCACAACATCATATTCCTTATCAAATGTAATCGTGCGAATGTCCTGACAAATGAACTTTACATTCAAATTTTCTTTTTTTGCCTGCTCGTTTGCATAATCTATGTACGCCGGTGTAATATCAATACCGGTAACATCATACCCACGTCTGGCAAACTCCAGTGAGTGCCGATCACATCCACATGCAAGATCAAGTATTTTTTCCGTCCCTTTTAACTGTAACTGCTTGATTAGAAAATCTACTTGTCTGTTGGTATCTTCTACCCATGACATATTCTGAATATCCACGTTCCCATTTGCTGACCGTTTTATCTGATACATATAATTTTTCAGCCAAATCCTTTTGAGTTAAATTCTTTTTCTTTCTTAATTCGGTTACAAATAAACCGAATTTTTCATTACTAATTTGATACATACATCCACCTCCTGCACACATATTATAATGGGAGTACACATAAATCAATCGACTAGCAGTAGAATTGCAGAGTATTAACACTAAATTCATCAAATAATCTCCCAATTGTAATTATTTCTATAAAGTTATACTCGAATATTTTTAAACCATACTATGGAATAATTAAATCTGTGTAACTTATAACCATGGCAGAAAAAAACAACCTTCCGGAACTTAGAAATGGTCACCTGATATGGAATTGTAATTTGATTCTTCTTTGAACCCTTACAAATGCAGAAGCTGAACAAATAGGAGTTTTCTTCCTGCCTGTTCAGCTCTTTATTTACCTGTAAATCAATTCTTTTAACACAATCTCTTCTGCCATATTACGAATACCATTTACCGCTCTGACCCATTATTGCAAACTTTCTTGTCTAAGTCATCAATTTACTGGCTACACTTTGACTTTGATTGTACTATTCTAAGATCTAGTCAACAAATGTCAAGCATGTATTGACTTATATAACACTTCTTCAAATTCTAGTCATCTGCTTCCCAGTATTCGTTGACTTATATAATAATTCTTTACTTTCCAGTCATCGAATCATCTAACTATTATCCTGGTTTGGACAATAAAACTACCGTCTCAACATGAGTATCAAATCAAAACATATCCCCACAAAATCACAGAAATATATCTAATATTTATACAGTACTAATACTGCTCGTGCATCCCTTTTCCCACAAAATGTCCTTCAATTTACGCTTTCTATAGCAAAATTTTTCTGTCAAAAAATATCAACTATATTTACTCGAATTCAATGTCCTCATTGACTTTTTTATTAATATCAACTCTTGTCTGAACATCAATTTTATTAACCAGCCAACCATTCAGAGTACAATTCTTAATAAATTCATCTATTCTATTGACACCATTGATTTCTTTTAATGTAACTACAACGCCAAAGCGAATCCCTATTCCATCTTTAGGGTCTAAGCGGTTATTTGTTTTTATCTCCATTCCCCAATTTTTATTGTCATAAGATTTCTTCGGCATCATTTTGTTTTTTGGTCTTTCTGCAATATATTTTACATTATCCCATTT
>ENA-OQID01000658-OQID01000658.1-human-gut-metagenome-genome-assembly--contig:-NODE-658-length-17324-cov-3.659825_pt1 | contig 17324 bp, 10 predicted proteins | sample MGYA00242567_ERZ504727 | MGnify/ENA primary metagenome ERZ504727 (study PRJEB26092, sample SAMD00036215) | human gut metagenome | host: Homo sapiens | study: EMG produced TPA metagenomics assembly of...
GCCTACCAGATCAGCCTTGGTGCAGCGCTTCATGCCGAAGTCCTCAGGCTTGATCACGTAATTTTTCATCCAGGCGTCCTTGAACTCGCAAACGGTAGTCGGTGCGCTCAGCGAAATCTCATCAAGTCTGTCCTGACCGTAAACCACCATACCACGCTTAACTCCCAGGTTCATCAGTACCTGCGCCAGCGGCTGAACCAGATACTCGTCATACACACCCAAGAGCTGCATCTTCGGGCTGCCGGGGTTCGTCAGAGGTCCGAGGATGTTGAATACGGTGCGGATGCCCAGCTCCTTGCGGATAGGTCCTACATATTTCATCGAAGTGTGATACTTCTGTGCGAAGAAGAAGCACATGCCGACTTCCTTTAACAGCTCCACGCATTTTTCCGGGTCCTGCTGAATGTTCACGCCCAGCGCCTCCAGGCAATCCGCAGTGCCGCATTTGGAGGAAGCGGCGCGGTTGCCGTGCTTAGCAACCTTCATGCCGCCTGCCGCAGCAACCAGAGCGGAGGTTGTGGAAATGTTGAAGCTGTTGGAGCCGTCGCCGCCGGTACCGACGATCTCAAAGATGTCCATGCCCGTTTCGCATTTCAGTGCGTGGTCACGCATCGCAGTGGCGCAGCCGGCGATTTCATCGGTAGTTTCCGCCGTAGTGCTCTTGGTAGAAAGCGCTGCCAGAAAGGCTGCATTCTGCGTTGCACTTGTTTCACCGCTCATAATCTCGTTGATTACGTCATATGCTTCGTTATAGGTTAAATCCTCTTTGCCGACGATTTTTACAATTGCTTCTTTAATCATTTTTAATTCCTCCCATAGTTTAAAGCTTTAACATTCTACGAGAAGGCCTATCACAGATTTGTTATACAAAAAAAGCCTGTCCTGAAGCTGCTTAGCTTTTCTAAGCAATTCCAAGGACAGGCTGTAAATACTTATACCTGCGGTACCACCTTATTTCGTCGCTATCGCGACGCGCTCTCGCAGAGTGCCATCACACTCCTCACCTTTAACGCCGGTGTTGCGTTGCCGAATACTCTCGCCGAAGCGATTTGACAGCACCCTCAACGGTCCATTTATCAGCCTGCATCTCTATCCGGCTCCCACCTGCCCGAACTCTCTGTAAGCGCATCTGCTGACTTGATCTCCGTCTCAACGGTTTGTGGTTTTTTTGAAGTTGTGCCTAGTGTAACACTCTACATTGATAGAGTCAAGAAAATATTACACTTTGCGTACTTCCGATTATTTTGCAGTAAATAATGTAAAGCAGGTTACAGTTTCAAAATAACTGCGCAACAGCAAGCAATGTATATATTACGCAAGTTTTTCTTCTGTATGAGAAAAACTCACTAAAAACTCAAAATTTTTCTTTTTTAAACGAAAAACTTCTGATTTTTAAGCATTGTTTCTTCTGCAGGCGAAAAACTTTTGGATGTAGGAAGCAATATAACTACTTGACTCAATTTTCTTCCAAAAGAAAATCTATGATATTCTTTTGCTCAATCCCATCCTCACCCATAGGGAATTCATCAAGAGTAAGCACATACTTCGGATAGCTGTCATTAATCTTTTTAAGTGGAGCAAATTCACGCTCATATGTTTTTTCATCCAAAACCGATGCAGATACTTGATAATAAATGCGCTTATCCTCTTTTTGAGCAATGAAGTCTACTTCGAGCAGATCTAATTTGCCTATGCTAACCTGATATCCTCTTCGCAAAAGCTCCAGATAAACAATATTTTCAAGAATATGTCCGATATTGCGAGTGCGTTCACCCAATAAAAGGTTACGCAAGCCTATATCAACGATATAATATTTTTCCAGTGATTTCAAAAACTCTTTGCCTTTGATATCATAGCGATTTGCTTCATACAAAATAAAAGCATCTTTTAGTGCTCGAATATAGTTATCAATAGTCCCTGATGTAGTCCTTCTGCCATTACTGTTCAAGGTATCAGCTATTTTTTTAGTTGAAACTATATTTCCTATATTATCAAATAAAAATCGTATTACATCTTCTAAGAGCTTTACGTCTGAAATCCTCTTGCGTTCAACAATATCCTTAAGTAAAACAGTGTTGAATATACCTCTAAAGTATTCCAAGCGAACTTCTTTGTTATCAATAGTTGCAGCATAAGGAAAGCCACCATTAAGATAATATTTATTAAACGCCGTCTTTTTATCTCCACCGACTAATTCCCAATACTCCTTAAACGACAACGGTAGTATGCTCAGTTCAATATACCTTCCAGACAACAATGTAGATAATTCACCAGAAAGCAAATATGCATTAGAACCAGTAATATAAATATCTACATCATCACGTAAGAACAAACTGTTGATAGCCTTTTGAAACTCTGGAACAATTTGTATTTCATCTAAGAATATGTAATTTTTTTCATTAGGGGATAAGTTTTCCAGGATATGATTATATAAAGTATGATAATCCTTAAGACTTTCCCAACGCAAATCTTCAAAATTTATATATTGACAGCATGAAGGATGCACACCGCTGCTTACTAAAAAATCTCTATACATTTCCAGCAGTGTCGACTTACCGGAACGACGCACACCTGTAATAACCTTGATAATCTTTTTATCTCGCATCAATTTTAGTTTTTCCAAATATGTCTGACGTACAATCATACAAATCCTCCTCTCTCGAACTACCACTATATTTCTTTGTCCTTTATATCATAACAGAAAGCATAATGCCACGCAACTTTTTCTTCTCCATGAGAAAAACTCATCAAATATCAGAAGTTTTTCTTCTATAAACGAAAAACTTCTGATTCTTAAGCACTTTTCCTTCTACAGGTGAAAAATTTTGGCTTCTTTTTTTCTTTCACATGTCAAAAGGTAGTCTCTATGTCTGCCTTTTTAAATTGAATTTGCGCAACTGATTTTATACATCATCAAAAAAGGCGGCGCACTCGCACCGCCCCAAGGTTTCAGGTTAATTTTACTATTTCATGCATGCATCACGCGGCAGTCCCAGCTGTTCGCAGATGTCGCCCCATTTTTGCTGACGTGTTTTCATCGCCAGCAGCTCTTCCACGCTCTTGTCACAGTGACGCGCCAAAAACATAGCACGCTTCACCTGATGCGAAGCATACCCCATGCGCATGTATTTGTCCACCAGCTTTTTATCCAGGCCGAACAGGCGGTGGATGCGGTCAACCTTGTACTCATGCTCGGCACGCGCCAGCTTTTCCGGCGTCAGCCCCAAAAGGTAATCAACACGCGTCCAGACGTATTTGTCGCGCAGCTGCGCAACCTCCTTCACTGGCTTTTTCGCTGCGTAGGCATGCAGGCAGAGCTTTTTCAGCTCCATGTAGCTGATGCCGCTGTCAAAAAGCTCGCCAAGCTCTTCCTTGTCAAAGAGAAAGCTGTCATGCAGACCGTTCACTGCCTTTTCCTTATCCATAGGCTTCTTGCCTGCGGCGCTGGCAGTTGCTCCGCCAACAACAAACAGACCGCAGAGCATCAGGCAGATCAAAAGCGTTATTTTTTTCATTTTACACCTCCGAGGTAAGTCAGCAAGTCAAAAAGTGGTGGCGCAAACGCACCGCCGTAATGGTTAAGTGTTAGAAGCTATATTCGTAGCCAACCATGAAGTTAATACCAGTGGTATAGTAGCCATAGGTAGTTTCATCAGGACCTTTAGAGGTAGTGTAATCTTTTCTGTCTAACAAGTTATTGATATGGAGGAATGCTTTCTGATTTTTCTCAGGAGCATAGGAGAAGTGCAAATCAGTATACAGGGCAGGTTTCATTCTGTCATGAACAGCAGATGTGCCATCTGTTCTCATACCAATATAGTTAGCGCTCAAAGCACTTGCAAACTTGTCTGCATGATAATTTACGCCCATGTTGAACTGGAACTGATTATTATATTTAATCCATTCGCCACCTGCACTGTTATCGGTTTTGAAGGATTTTTGCTTCGGATTGCTATAGGTAACGCCCCAGAAGGAATCCAGGTTATCATTATGCTTAACATTCAAAGACAGCTCTACGCCAGTATTTTTAACGTCAGTATTGCTGTAGATCAAATTACCTGCTTGCGCACTACCGCTAATGCTTTCAATAGCATCTTTAATATCGTAATTAAAGATTGCCAATCTCCAGGAGCGGTTTGCTTCGTTAAGCTTATAACCCATTTCGTAATGCACGCCATGCTCCGGCTTCAAATCCACAGACGGTAAAATAACACTGCCACCGAAGATTTTGGTCAGCTCCGGTAATCTGTAGGATTTGCCGGCTTTAGCATAGAAGGAGCTGTTGTCAGTCAAATCACGGATATACTGAATTTCCGGAGTGAATTTACTCTGATTCATCTGTACAGTTTTAGTAGTAATGCCTGTACTCAGGTCAGTGTTATCACCTTTAGCATTTCTTACAAAGGTTTCGCGCAGGTTAACAATCAGCTTGTCATTGTCAGTCATCTGCCAGTCATAAGATGCATAGAGAGAGTAGATATCGCGATTATATGTGCCGGTACGTTCCGGTTTAGCAGGAGTATTGCCCATTTTCTTGCTAGCAGAGTTGTAAACATCCAAATCCTCGCGTTTGAAGGATGCACCTACCAAAAATTTATCTTTTGCGTTGACATCAAAAACCTTCTGCACGTTGATATTGGTATTGTGACCCTTGCGCCAGCTATATTTTATAGCACTGCTGATTGCACCATTGCTCTTCCATGTAGTCTGGTCATAATTTCTTTCCTGAGTACCATAAGAAATATTGGAAGTAAAGCCATGCTTATCATCTATAGCTAAAGCAAAGGTGTTATTATGGTCATCGTATTCTTTTCTTTGATAAGGGCTCTTAAGATATTTATTATCGATTACATCCATCACATTATTATTTTCTACATAATTATGTGTGAACTTAATATTGTCATTAATATTATAATTCCATAAGATACCCTTACTTTCGCCATTTACATAATCATAATGGCGGTAGGAAGTCTTGCCCATAGCAGTATTTTTAATGGTAGTTGTCATATTGGATATCTTACCACGATTCTCTAATGAAGCGGTTGCATTAAATCTGTCTGCACCTACAGATACTGCATAACGCTCACGGCCATAATTGCCGGCAGAAACTTTAACGCTGTTTCTCAAAGTATTTTTAGTGATAATATTAACAACGCCACCAGTAGCCTCAGAGCCGTATAATACGGAACCGCCGCCACGAACTATCTCTATTTTTTCAATCATATCAGACGGAATATCTTCCAAGTTGTATTTTCCGTCCTGGTTCATTGGAACACCGTCAACCATAACGAGAGTACCTTTATCTACGCCACGAATAATAATTTTACTGGTCATAGAACCCATTGCTGCACCATTAGGACCTTGTGCACTTGACATAATGCCCAAAGCGTTTTGCAATACATCATAAGCGGAACCAGCACCACTGTTTTCAATTTTTTCTTTGGTAACTACTTCTACAGCAGCCGGAGTTTTTAAATCTTTAGACTCCATTCTCTGTGCAGTAATAACCATCGGATCAAGCGTGTACTCCTGCAGTTCTTCGGCAAAAGCAGCTGCACTGCTCATCAAGGTACCGGTAATCAACGCCGTCATCAATAAGCCTTTTTTCATCTTCATTTTTCTCATACTCCTATCAAAAATATTTATTGAAAAGCCCTTGCATACCCAGTCTTTCATGGTCATATGCAGCAAGCCTTACAATCGGCAAAAAATATTTGTATATCAACTCATCTAGATAACATTATATCTTATTTTAAAGTATATAGCTACTTTATAGACAAGATTTTCATGAAAATTTTTGCAAGTAAAAATCACCGCCAGATTCGTCTTCAATCATAGCGGTGATCGCTGTTTTTATCAGTTTGTATCCCTAGGCACTCATTTTAGCAGCCAGCGCACGTACTTCCTTCACCGAAAGCTTAGAGTACTTAACAACCTTATCTATGCATTCATTATCGGCTAGCATCTCTTTAGCTAAACTGATGCGCGCTTCCTTTTACGCTTTAGCAACTTTAGCTTCATATTTTTTCGCCATTTTTTCCAAAGCTTCTTTTTCACGCTTTGCTATAAGCTTTTCCATTACATCGCCCATTTTATCCAAGCCCTCCTTCTCTTCTTTAAAGTATCTAATTTTTTCAGCAAGCTTTTTATAATGCATATCATCAGGATTCTTGCAGCAAAAGTCATGAATCAGCATTCCTAACGGAGTGTCATTATGAATTTTGGCATTAACGTAGATAATATGCGAGCCATCTGCAAAGCTGCTACCATTCTCATCTATCATTCTATGAATACGATAAATCGGCAACAGTCCTTTAAGAACATCTTCCCTTGTAATGAAAATAACATAGTTCTCAGGGATTTTGTCAAAATACTCCCCTTTCGGCAAGCTTTTCGCATCCAACAGGCTCATATGATAGCGTGCTCTTTGAGGGATGGCACCACTGCTTTCATTCTGTACTTCGACGTTAAACTTGGTGCCATCAGCTTTTTCAGCTAAAATATCAAGCTGTAAGTCCCTTCCCTGAAGATTTTTAAGACGTTTTTGTGTAGATGCTTTCTTTACTTTGATTGTATCATTTTCTAAAATAATCCGCAATATTAATTGCGTGCGCTCTATATCATCTTCAAAAACCTTGGTCATGAACGGGTCATCCATAAGCGTAAATTCTTTAATGGAATTCAATAAATCTTGCTTTATTTTTACCATTTATTATTCATAGCCTTTCTTCTGATTTTTCTGACTAGTCTTTGTGCTTATTATATTAGCAGAGAAGGTTACAATAGTTAAGAAATTTTTCTGAAAATCCGCTTTTATTTTAATGGTATATTAAAAGGCGGCGCAAGAGCGCCGCCGTAGGGGTTAAGTGTTATTAAAACTTATATGTGTAAGTAAGCAAGAAGCTTGTCGGAACAGCATAATAATCAGAGCCAGAATGGTTCAAGTTATCTTGTCTGTTAAGCAAGTTATCAATAGTTAAAGTTATATCGCTATTTTTATCAGGGCTATAAGTAGCATTTAAAGTAGTGATGAAATAAGGTTTAGTCTTAGAAGAATGTGCACTGCTCGGAGTATTTACACGATCAGCCAGATAGCTACCAGTTAAGCTGCTTCTAAATTTATCTTTAGCATAGGTAATGCCACCATTAAGCTGCCAACGACCAAATTTTCTATCCCAGTAAGTTTTGCCTATTTTAGCTTTAACCTTAGGATCGCTATAGTTCACGCCATAGTTATAAGAGAATCCGTTGTCACCTTCAATATCACAAGTAAGTTCTATACCGGTATTTTTAAAATCTTCATTCTTGTAAGTGTATTCAGCCCTGCTTGCAGTCCATGTAGCAGAAATATTATCTTTTATATCAATATGATACAATGCTGCTTTCCAACTATGGTTATCAGACACCTTTTTCCAACCTAATTCGTAGTTTTTACCTGTTTGTGGTTTTAAATCAGGATTCGGTTTTGCAGTATCACTGGCGCCATTCATCTGAGCATAAGTCGGCATAATAAAAGATTCTGTATAGCTTGCATAAATTGTCTGATCATCATCTAATTTATGGATGTATTGTACTGCACCACTAAAGTTGTTATAGTTTTGATCTCTGAACGCATTAGTTGTCCAAGTTTCACGCGCACCAAAAATCATAGAATTTTTATCATCAAATTTTTGATCCCACTGACCGAAAACTGCCCAAATATCACGACTTAATGACCCACCACTGAATACTGATTTCTCATACATTTCATGTTGATAATCTACACCAAGAACTGCTTGAGCTTTTTCTCCAATTTTCCAATTACGTTGCAAATCTGTACCAACTGTAGAGTTTCTTTCTTTCGTATGATAAAGGCTGAACTTCTTAGCGCCACCAGTTTTGGTATCAGTATCATAAAAAGTAGGTCCTTCAGATTCTACGTTAGTGATATTATAGTAAATACTAGCTTTATAGTCATCATCCTTATAATTTAATTGAATGTTATTTTGTTTTGTTGTATATAGTCGACCATTAAACTGATCATCGATTTTCGCATCACCCTTTTCAACATCAACAAATATTCTCTCATAGTTAACTTGAGACTCATAGTAATTATAAGCTAAGCTAAGTCTATCATTAAAATTATACCCTAAATTAACGCTCTGTTTCTTAATATCATCCGCATCAGTTCTTGTTTTACCTTTCAAAACTGGTTTTTTGCTAGGATAATTAACATCACTTATGCTACGATAATTAACTCTTCCCATTTTTTCCAAAGAGTAACCAGCAGTAAATTTTTCGTCGCCAACATTTACTCTATAATTCTGATGGCTTCTGTTACCATAACCTACGCTAATTTTATTACTGCCTTTTTTCTTAGTAATGATATTAACAACGCCACCCATTGCCTCAGAACCATAAAGTACAGAGCCACCACTCTTTACAATTTCGATACGCTCAATACTGTCCGTAGGAATAGATTCCAAATTATATTTACCACGCCAAGAAATAGGATTACCATTGACTAATACCAATGTACCATTACTGATACCACGAATATTAACCTCATTAATCATTGTACCCATCGAAGTACCCAAAGGGCCAAAGGATTTGTACTCGATACCTGCTTGTTTGCCTAAAACTTCAGCAATACTATTGGATCCAGAATCCTCCAATTGTTTTGAGGTAATTACAGTTGTACTTGCAGGAACATCGACATCACGCTTCTCCGTTCTCGTCGCCGTTACAACCATCTGGTCCAGCGAATACTCCTGCAGCTCTTCAGCAAATACGTTTGTGCCCCCCCATATTACACTACCGGTAATGAGGGCCGTCATCAATAAACCCTTGGAAAAATTACTCTTCATGTTTACTCATACTCCTAAAAAATATATTTTGACCACTCTTCCCCCGCCCAGTCTTGCATGGCCACGGGCTACCAAGCGCATCAAGCAGATTTACAAGCTATACGGCAATATAGCTATAAGAAAGCGCCCTTGCTTTTATAATCAGCAAAGGCGCAAGTTACTCTTCTGATATTATGTAGAAAGCTTCTTTGTTAAGTTATATTTCGCTTTAGGAATCTCTCTTTTTGTATGTCTATAGTATACTACACAAGTCTTATATATTCAATATATATTCTTATTATTAAACTAAATTCTACTAGGAAATTTTTCTTTCAACCACAAAAACAGTATCGGCAGCACCAACAGCGTAAACACCGTTGATGTTATCATACCGCCGATGATAACCCACGCCATGCTCACGCGCGTTTCCGAGCCTGCGCTCAGCGACAGTGCCGTCGGCAGCATGCCCACCACCATCGTCATTGCTGTCATAAAGATAGGCTTCAGACGAGTTTTGCCTGCTTCGATTACCGCAGCCTTCGCCGTCATACCTTCATGCATCAGCGTCAGCGTGTAATCCAACAGCAACGTGCCATTTTTCGCAACAAGCCCGTCCATAACCAAAATGCCGATGAGTGAATACAAATTGATTGTATTATGCGTCAGCAGCAAACAGAAGATGGCACCGATAATGCCAAGCGGCAGTGAAAACATACGGATGAACGGCGTGAATACCGATTCATAAAGCACTGCCAGCAGCAGATAAATCAACAGCAGTGACAGTGACAACGCCATAGCCATTTCAACAAACGATTCGTTCATCGTCGTCGCTTGACCGGAGAACTCATAGGTACTCTTTAAGCCGGCGGCATTGAGCTTCTGCGTCAGCTCCTTGACTACCTCATTCAGCGGTCTGTCCGTCAGATTACACTGGATGTTGATGATGCGCTCCTTGTTCACGCGACGGATAGTAATCGGGCCTACGCCCTCTTCTACGTCGGCAAGGTCGCCAAGAAAGACGCTTCCTCTGCCTGTCTGCACTGGAATAGCGCGCACGTCTTCGATATTATAGCCACTGCCACCGGCAAAACGTACTGCTATGTCCGTATCATTGCCATGGTTTTGCACATCGTTCGCCAGCACGCCGGCGCTGCGTCCACCAATAGCGGCGTTAAAGGACTGCGCCACGTCATTGACTGTCGCGTGATAATATTTCAGCTTGTCGCGGTCTACTGTCACCTTCAGCTCCGGCATGCCTTTAACATAGGAATTTTTAATATCCTTCAGGCCTGCAGTCGAAGCAAAAATCTGCTCCACCTTGGCGGAATCAGCCACCAGCTGGTCCATATCGCTGCCCTTAAGCTCCACCTGTACCGGCGAGCGCACAAGGTTGCGACCGCCCGAAACACCGGTAACGGATGACTGAATTTCGTTGACGCGCACCTTGATTTCGCCCAAATTCTGTTTGGCGAAGCTGCGAATGCCCTGTGCTACCTGCCAGACGTCCCTGCTGCGTTCATCGCTGCTTTTCAGCGCAATGACCAGCTTGCCCATGCTCTGCGTAGTGGTCACATTCGTCATATAATGCTCGATTTCCGGCACCTTGGCCAGATAATCTTCGAACAGCAGCAGAGCCTCGTTCGTCTGGTCGGCGTTATAGCCCGTCGGCAGCTCAATATTCACCTGAATCGCACTTTCGTCGGTACGCGGCATGTACTCCGAGCCGACGATACCGAGCGGCACCAGCGCCACCGCCACCGCGAAGGCTGCCAGTACTCCCAGCACCAGCTTCTTCGGCTTTTCTATGCATTTGCGCAGTAGCACATCATACTTTGCAATCGTCTGCGCTTCAAAGTCATCCAGTCTGCTCCACAGCTTGCCCTTAGGCTCCTCCACGCCGTTTTTATAAAAGCGCGAAGCCAGCATCGGCGTCAGCGTAAAGGAAACGACCAGCGACATCAGTGTAGCAAAAACAATCGTCATGCCAAACTGCTTGAAGAACTGGCCGGTCGCACTCTGCATAAAGGCAATAGGCAAAAATACCACCACGTCGCAAAGCGTCATAGCGATTGCGGCCATGCCAATCTCATTACGTCCTTCCTCCGCCGCCACGTCAGCGCTTTTACCCATCGCCAGAAAACGATGGATATTCTCCAACACAACAATGGAATCATCGACAAGAATACCAATACACAATGCCATACCCATAAGTGACATCATATTGAAGGTAAAGCCTGCCAAATACATCAGGAAGAAGGTTGCAATCAGCGAGGTAGGAATGGCAATCATAACTGCCATAGAGGACTTCCAGCCACGCAGGAACAAATACAAGACAAGGCCGGTAGTAACAAGGCCTTCCAGTAGCGTTTTAAGCGTGTTGCTTAGGGAATCGCGCACGAAATGCGACTGGTCATAAACAACGGTAAAAACGTAGTCCGGGTAATCCTTGCGCAGCGTTTCCAGCTGCTGCAGCACGCCATCTGCTGTGTCGACGATATTGGCACCGCTAGCCTTATACACCTCCAGTGATACCGCCTCGTTGCCGTCAACACGGCTATAGGCCACGGCACGCTTATCCTTGGCCTGCACGTTGGCCACCTGCCCCAGCTCGATATATCTGCCGCCTGCACCCTTAAGCTGCAGATGCTGAATCTCCTCCGGAGCCTTATACTGCGCCTGCAGACGCACGGTTTTTTCCAAAGCATCGGTATAGACAGAGCCGGAAGAAATAATAACGTTTTCCTTGCGCACCGCCGTAATAATATCCTGCAGCGTCAGTCCGTAATAATTGAGCTTATCCTTATCAACTTCGATTGCGACTTCCTTGGCACGGCCGCCGGTAACGTCAACATCAGCTACGCCGGCTGCCTGCTGCAAGCGCTCCTTAAAGCTGCTGTCTGCCAAGGCAAAAATATCGTCCAGGTTATCCTTAGACGTTGCTGCAATCTGGATAATCGGATATTCTTCTGAAGAACGCTTGAGCACTGCAGGCTCATCAATATCCTCCGGCAGATTCTTACGGATACGGCTGACTTTTTTCGTTGCCTCGATAGCCACCATATCAGCATCGGCCTGACTGTCCAGCTCGACAAAAATCTCCGCACGTCCGGGACGTGTAGCGGAACGCACCTGCTTAAAGTGCGAAATTGAGGACAGCTCGTCCTCAATCGGCTTCGTCACCTGCTGTTCAACGGATTCCGTACTGGCGCCCGGATAGTTGACAATTACGCTGATAAATTTAGAGTCCACGTCCGGCAGCAGCTCCACGCCAATGCGAAAGAAGCTGATAAGACCGAGGACGCAGACTAATATGTAAATCATGCAGATACCGATAGGCCGTTTAATAGAAAAGCGTGTAATATTCATTACTTCGCCTCCTCCTTGGCCACCTCAACCACCATGCCGTCACGCAGACGCGCAAGATTATCAAGGATAACCGTTTCGCCTATCTTCACACCCTGCACTATTTCAATACTTTCATTATTACTTGCACCGGTAGTAACAGGCTTTTTCAGAGCCTTATTACCCTTGCCCAGCACATAGACAAAATATTTGCCATCCCGTTCGAGAACGGTATTTTTAGGTAAATATATAGTGGATGGCTTTTGCAGAAAACGCAATTCACCCTTGGCAAACAAGCCTGCCTTTACGTTGGAGCCAGGCTCATCCAGCCTGATGCGGAGGGTAAACTTGTTTGTTTCCCTGCTTCTTACAGGGCTCACATAAACAACAGTACCCCGGCATATTTCGCCAATCGCCTCCAGCTTCAGCTCGACCTGCGTGCCAACGGTCACAGAAGCAGCCTCGGCCTCTGTAATATCGCAGTCCACTGTAAAACCACTGTCATCTAAAAGGGTAAGCAGCCTGCTCCCTGCAGGCGCATAGCCACCCACTTCTGCATCGCGGTAGGTAATAATACCTGCGCGTGGTGCCTTAAAAATCAGATCGTGATACTTGTTTTGCGCAATAATGTACTCCTGCTCACGTCTGGCAGCAATCTGCTCCTGACGGTAGACCTGCGACGGTGTGCCATCATAGCTTTCCTGCTGCGCCAAAGCATCGTACTGCGCTTTTTTATTAGCCAGCGTCTGCTCCATACTGTCCAGCTCAGACTTGGAAACAGCGCCCTGCGCATACAACTTGCGGTAACGCTCCGCGTTGACCTGCGCCAGCTTATAATCAGCCTCATAGCGAGTAAGGCTGGTGCTGTAGCTCACATCCGTAGTTGCCGCATTAGCTCCGGCCTCGGCATAGCGTGCCTTGGCCTTGAGCATTTCGGCGCGGGCATCATCAAGATGCTGCACCAGGAGGATATCTCCGGCCTGCACCTTGCTGCCCAAATCCACATTAATCTCATCGACAATACCGGCATACTTATTGACGATATCAATCTGTGCCTTGGCCTTGAGCTGTCCAAAAAGATTAATGCTTTTATACAATGGTCGTCTGCTCACTACCTGCGTGTGCACAATAGGTTTCATTACTGCTTTTTTTGACGTAGACTGGTTGGAGAGATGCCTGAGGCCCAGTGTCAAAGTAATGCCTATCACACAGATAGCAAGCAGACTAAGGAGTTTGTGTTGTAATATATAGTTTTTTGCCTGAGTAAAATCGGGGCGCAGCATTATTTCGCTGCTGCCTGAGCATCAGCAGCTACGGCCTGTTGGCAGACTTCCAGCATAGCCTCAGCAAAGCTGCCTGCCGGAACCGGAACAAACTTCAGCTCCTTAGCCTGATGGCTCAGCAGAGTTTTCTTGCTGCCATAAACATCCATTACCTCTACACCGTAGGTTTTATCCTGCAGGTTAAAGGTCATGACGATTTCACAGTATTGCACCTTCTCTTTTTTAGTCAGAGAAGCCTTGTATTTTTCATTGAGCTTTTTCAGCATATCCTTATCGGTAAAAACGGTTTTCGTCAGCACGGAAATAATATTTTTATCGGGCAGGCCGTTAGTAACCTTGCTGAAGGTCATAGAATCCATATCGTAAGCATAAATACCTACGTTATTTTCTACAACAATAGACCAACGTGCCTGCTCCTGTTCTTCTTCGCTCGGTTTAGGCATCATGCTGATTTCCCAGTTCATACCCTCCTGAGTTGCAGGCTTCTTGTCTGCATCCGCAGCAAAAGCGGTTGCACAGCAAAATAAAGTCATCAATAAAACAATCAGCTTTTTCATGAAAACTTCACTCCTTTATATTTCAATATACCTATTAGTATACTATACTCTTATCTTTAATTCAAATTTCTTACAATATGAATTATATTTTCCTTAGACAGCTTCTGCAGCGTATAATAATTGGCCTGCATGGCGGCGGCAACCTTCTTTGCCAGGCCCAGCTTGATAAAACCGCTTTCCGTATCAATCACTACTGAAGTAATTTTAGCCTTAGCGATTTTTTCAGCAATGCTGATTGCTGCTGCTACAGGATCCTTTTCGCCCTCGTGCACGGCATTCGCGCGTCCGTCGGTAACAACGATCAGAAGCGGCTCCAGCTCACTGTCACGCTTGTTCATCATTGCCAACGTCTGCAGTGACAGCGCCAGTCCGTCAGCCAGCGGCGTTTTGCCACCGGTCGGCATTTCTGCCAGACGCTTCTGCGCCAGGTCCACGCTACGTGTAATCGGCAGCAGCATATCTGCCTTATCGCGACGAAAGGCAATCATGCCTACGCGGTCACGCTTTTGGTACGCCTCCTGCAGCATGTAGAAAATGGCACCCTTAACGGCGCGCATACGCTCACGTGCACCCATGGAACCGCTGGCATCCACCGCAAACAGGAAGGTGTTGCCGATGCGTTTTTCGCGCACCTTCTGGCGTAAATCCTCTTCCTTGATGTTCAGCGCACAGCCGTTATCCTCACGCAGGCGCTGATAAGGCGCTGCCGCGCGGATGGTTGCGTCAAAGGCCAGGTCCGTAACCTTGCTTTTAGGCTGTTCGGCGCGCACGTAACGTCCCTGCTTCAGGTCAGTCTTGGTCACGCTGCGTTTGCCGCTACCACGGCGCACATTGCGGTCCTTGCCCAAATCCAGCAGCATCTTCGGCAGGCGGAAGCTTTTGTCAATATCTGCAAGCTGCTCCTCCGGTGCCAAGTTGTTATCATTACGCTCCTGCTGCTGCTCGTCCTCGTCGCTTTCGTCGTCCTCGTCCTCATCGTCGGAAGCATCGTCATCTTCGTCATCTTCGTCATCATCGCCGTTATCCAAGGGCGGTGGCGGCGGCAGCTGGTTATCTTCGTTGTCCTCGTCATTATTTTCATCGTCAGGATTATCTTCGTTATCCTGCTCGTTTTCTTCTTCGTTTTGGTTATCGTCCTGTTGCTCCTGCTCCTCGGGCTGTTGCTCTGGCGGCTTGCGCATACGGTGCGGCAGCACGAACTGCGCTGCCTCCTCCACGTCCTTCGGCAGCACGTAAGTGCGCCTCGCCAGGGCGGCGATAGCGCGCGCAGCCTCGAGCAGATAAATTTCCGCACGATGGCCGGCACAAAAAGCCTGCGAGCACAGCTGAGCAGCAAGCATCAGCATCGCATCGCTCACCTCAACCTGCGGCAGCAGCTCACGCGCTGCCTTAACCTTCGCTGCCAGGGCAGCGGTTTCTTCCGCATACTGCTCACAAAACGCAAGGGTATTGTTACTATATGCTAAGGCACGTTGGATAACTTCCACGCGCTGACCGATATCCTGCAGTGCCTGCATATCTGCGTACATGCCGAAACGGTCCAAAATATGTCCGGGCAGAGTGCCCTCCTCCGGATTCATCGTAGCAATAACGGTCGTGCGCACCTCATGGCTGCAGCTGATACCGTCACGCTCTACATTGTTGATGCCTGCGCTGTTAGCATCTAATGCCGCAGTCAGCAGCTCCTGACGCAGCAGATTAGCTTCATCAATATAAAGAATGTTATCCGTAGCACGTGCCAGAATGCCCGGTGAAAAGCGTTTTTCGCCCAGGCTTACGGCAGCCTCCAGGTCAATGCTGCCAAAAAGCATATCCTCTGTTACGTTCAGCGGCAACGTCAGCAGCTGTTGCGCACCAATCAGGCTCTGAACACTGCGGGCCAGCACGGATTTTGCCGTACCCTTGGCACCGCCTATGAGCAGGCCGCCTGCTCCGCGGTTGACCAGAGCAATGAGCAAGGCCTTTTTTGCCTCCTCCTGCCCCACCACCGCAGCAAAGGGATAAAGATTATTTTTAAGCATAGTCAACGCTCCTTAGGCTTCGGCAGCCAAAAAGCTTTCTACCTTATTCCAATCCAGCTCTCCCTCTTCAAACGGACGGCGGCGCATACGGTGCGGCAACACCAGCTTAGCTGCTTCCTTCAAGTCATCCAGGTTAGCCTGCTTGCGGCCGTTGAAGGCAGCCAGAGTCAGCGCTGTTTTGATCACAGTAATATCCGCACGGTGACCGTCTACGCCCAGCTCAACAGAAAGCTTAGCCACAGTTTCCAGCAGCTTGTCATCAATAGTTACCTCCGGCAGCAGCTTGCCGGCAGCAATAATTTTTTCCGCCAGCTCCTCCTGCGCTTCCTTGTAACCTGTAATGAAGCTCTCAGCATCGCTTTCATAAGCCAGACGGCGCTTGATTACCTCTACGCGCTGCAGCGGGTCATGTTCGCCGGTTACAACAACGCTCAAACCAAAGCGGTCCAAAAGCTGCGGGCGGATGTCACCCTCTTCGGGGTTCATAGTGCCAACCAGCACAAATCGTGCGGGGTGGGAATAGGAAACACCTTCACGCTCAACGGTGTTTACGCCCATGGCAGCGGCATCCAGCAGAACGTCTACAACGTGGTCATCCAACAGGTTGATTTCGTCTACATATAAAATATTGCGATTAGCCTGCGCCAAAATACCGGGTTCAAACTTTTTCTCACCATGCTTAATCGCATGCTCAATGTCCAATGTACCGACAACGCGGTCCTCTGTAGCACTTACAGGCAACTCAACCACGCGCATGTTGATGGTTTCCTCTGGCAAGGTGCCCTCTGCCTGCAGCTTGGCAGTACAGTCATCACACAGCTGGCTGCTGTGCGGGTCACAGTGGAAGCGACAGCCGTGCACAGCCGCCATCGGCGGCAGCAGCTCGGCAAGAGCGCGAACAGCGGTAGATTTTGCCGTGCCCTTTTCACCCTTAATCAAAACACCGCCTAAAGCCGGGTTGATAACATTTAAAATCAAGGACAGCTTCATTTCCTCCTGTCCTACAATCGCAGTAAAAGGATATACAGCAGTACGTTTCATTTATATTCCTCCGTTTATTAAAAAGAACTATCAATAAAATATGTATCTAATTATACAGTGTCTACTAGGTATACACGCAAGCGGTTTGGAGAAAAAATTACAGAAAATAAAAACCGACCAACTAAAACCAGATTTTGCTTCTGATTTTAGTCAGACGGTCGCTTAACTAATTTAAAAAGGTAGATTGTATAATGAAGTTGCACACCTAAGTGAGTAAAAAGAGAATAAAAAAATCCATAGTGTTCTTCCTTGTGT
>ENA-OQID01000681-OQID01000681.1-human-gut-metagenome-genome-assembly--contig:-NODE-681-length-16936-cov-3.851533_pt1 | contig 16936 bp, 14 predicted proteins | sample MGYA00242567_ERZ504727 | MGnify/ENA primary metagenome ERZ504727 (study PRJEB26092, sample SAMD00036215) | human gut metagenome | host: Homo sapiens | study: EMG produced TPA metagenomics assembly of...
CAGCCAGAACAGCTCGAACCTCCTCAAGAGTCAGTGTAGGTTTCGCAGGAGCGGCAGGGACTTCTGCTTTTTCAGCGGCTTCGGATGCTCCTCCAAACTGCTGTGCGAGCCAGTTTGCTGCATCATTAATAGCAGTGGCAGCATTTCTCGGCTCTTCGATGGTCATAGCCATATCGTTCATTCTTGACATTTACTGTTTCTCCTTCCTCGGATTGTCTGTGTGCGGCGATGATTCTGAGATTCTTTGCCATTCTTGCGGATACCTGGCTGATTGCAGTGAGAGTAGCACAGTGCCGCTTCTGTTGTGAAAAGTTCGATTCACGATGTTCACCTCGCTTTCTGTAGGTCGCTTTGTTTCGCCTTACACTACTCAATGGAGGTGAGATTGCCGTTTGGCCGAAAAAATATAAGAAACTTTTTTGAAAAGAAAAATCGTCCCCTGAAAAATCAGAGGACGACCATTCATATTAGATGTAGTCCTTAAGCTCGGAGCGGAGCTTCTGGAACAGCTTGTCCCTGCGATACACGAATGTATTACGAGAGAGGCCCATTTCCTTGCCGCAGTCTCGTTCAGATTTTCCCTGCATAATAAGCTGACAGATAAGACGACCTTCCGAATCCAGCTCATTCAGCTTTGCATAGAGAGCATGAAGAAGTTCTGCATCCTCCAACACTTCAGCGATAGCTGTAGATTCATCCGGAACATCGTCGAGCCAGCTCTTTTCGTTTCCGTCACTGTCGCTAATGGTGTTGTCGAGAGAAAGCTGATCGCCAGCTTTGGCATAAGGACAGGTTAAGCAATCCATGTCACATAAATAGCGCTTGCTTGCAGGGCAGACACAACGGCCATGCTCTTGCTGACGCTTGCGATAGGCGTTGATATCATGGTAGTAGTTCGTGTAGAACTCCTTGTTGACATCCACCCAGCTCTTGGATTCCTTGATGTAGATACGATACTGTTTACTATGATTGTCTTTGTTTGCCATAACATTTACCTCCGTTGGCTTCATATTTGAAGCGGAGATAACCGTTATGGCTGCCAGTGTTTTTCATAAGATGGTCACCTCGTGCGGATAACTCCGCTTCTTTCCGGTGACCAGCCGTTCGTAAGCTGGCACTCTATTAATAATGTTCTCTTGGTCATCAACTACGAACACACCACGTGGCCACGAAGGTGGTGAGTTGATGAAGAAGAAAGTAGTTTTACGCCTTGCTCAGGGCGGTTTGTTTTAGTTGTCGTTTGCGATAAGCTCCAAATCAGCGAAGACTTCGCTGTAATAGCAGGGGCTTAGGTCATAGGTTCCACGAGCACCGTAGCGCTGGAACACAGATTTGGCTACTACAGAACCATACTCGGCTGCCACAGCATCAGCGGCATTCTCAATGTTGGTGAGCCACATTCTTTTTTCTGATTTTGTCACTAAAATCACCTGCCTAACTTATGAGTGTGAATTCATGCAAAAAACTATGCGATAGCGTAAATATTCATCAAAAAACATAGAAATTTGTTTGAAAGTGTGATAGAATATGACCATGTAAGTATCGCGAAACTTAACTTCAAGTCATGCCTAAATTATAAAAAATAGGGAATCAAAAGTATTTGCCATCGTTTTGCTACTGTTTTGCCATGTTTTTACCGAGGGCATGTAAGGGAGGAATTGGACATATGAATGAAATGACATTATCTTCACTTATCCAAATCATGCAGGATGGGTTTATACAACATGACAAGCAGGAAAGTGCAGGTAGATTTTTGCTTGAGTCGGTGACGATACAAGAAGACTCTCTATGTACTACCGATTTGAATTCTAAAAAAATAAGTCGCCTGGTAAGCAGGAAGGATCCTGTCCCAGACGACATAAAGCAAGCCGCGTTAAGAAACGATATTGCTGTTAAAGTCGAAGAATATTTTAGGCAAAAGGTAATGTCGGATATAAACCCTTATACAAAAGATGATGTGCTTCAAAAATTGATGAATATTATCATTCAGGATGCTGAGATTGCACAACGCAAGAAAAATGAGTTTCAGAGGTTATATGATGCGGAAGACGATGCTTATTTTTTGTATTCTGTATTTATGTATGTACTTCAGCGGAACAATAAAATCATTGCCAATGCAGTTGAATACCAGGATGCACCATTGTTAGCAGAGGTGAATTATGAATGCCCGCTTACTCATGAAAAATTAGTGGAAGAAGTAAAAGGTATTCCTAAGAAAAAATACGAGATTACTCAGATATTTCCTGATGATTTGCCATCAGAACTTGCTGCAACATTTAATGCTGTATATCCAAGACCTAAGAATTTAGACGCACCGGAAAACCTAATTGCATTAAGCCAAGAGGCCTCTGAAAACTATCTTATGAGTCCTATGGTTGATGAATATAAGAAACTCTATGAGATAAAGCAAGTTACCAGTAAACAGTACAAGGCTATTAATGCAATTAATAGAATCGAATTAGAAGCAGAAATAAGAGCAGCAATAGAGGGGTTGATTTCAATAAATCCTTCTGACGTGCTTCCGCAGCTTGAATATGCTGCACTGAGAATAGATCAAAAAATCAGCGATGCGTTGTTAATGAATGATGTGCGAAATCATGTGCTTCAATACTATAGATACATAGAAACCATTTTTTCAGAAATGACAGATGTCTTTGACGATATTGCTGGGGAAGTAAAATTAAGTTCTCAAAAGCTGGAAAAAGCCGGTCTTTCCCAAGAAGATGTTATCTATAATCTGACAGAATGGATTCATAACAAAGCATTTGCAGGAGATACCAAAGGAAAAATGGCTTGTAGGATTGTAGTGTGCTTTTTTGTTCAGAACTGTGAGGTGTTTTACAAAAATGAAATTTCCAAGTAAAGTAATTTCATATAAGGAAAGTAGCCTTGCATTATTTCCGGTGATATTAAAACATCTGGAGAAGAAGGATATGACACCTTCTGAATTGTATAAGAAAACAAGAAGAAAGATGTCAGGAATACAGGAATTTCTGGAGATTTTGGATTGCCTGTATGCTTTAAATAAAATAGAGCTTGAAGGAGGTGTGCTTCACTATGTTGGTTGAAATATACTGCGATAAATTTAAAACTGGTGGAAAAGATGGTGAGGTACGTGCACCTATAACATTTCATGAAGGACTGAATGCTATTGTAGGTGATGAGGATAGATCCAACTCAATTGGAAAATCTACATTACTTATGATTATTGATTTTGTGTTTGGTGGAAAAGACTACATAAACAAGTGTTTGGCAGTGCATGAGAATGTGAAAGAACATAACATTTGCTTTACTTTAGAATTTGATGGTATTGAATATTCTTTTATGCGTAATACTGTCAAATACAATGAGGTAATCCGATGCGACAGACAATATGTACCTTGTGAAGATAAGAAATCGATGACTATCGAAGAATATACCGCTTTCCTTGGTGAAATGTACGATTTAGAATTTGAAGGCTTATCTTGGAGAGGGTTGATGTCTAAACATATTCGTGTGTTTGGACGCGATACAATGGATGCTTCTAGACCTTTGCAAGAAGCAAAAGATGGAAAAGTTGAAGATGAAATAAAAAGATATTTAAAGCAGTTTTATAGATATGCCATTGTTAAACAGCAGATTAATCAGGCAAAGGTTGCGGAAGACGAGAAGAAAGCATTTGGAAAATCTGCATCGTATGAACATATCAGAATGGCTAGCAGCGACAAAGAATATAAAGCTAATGAAGTAAGAGTTGCTGAATTGCAGATCAAAGAAAATGAATTAGCTGAAAACAGTAGCAAGGGATTACTTGATCTTACAAGCATGCAGGCTCAGCAACTAAGTGAGTTGAATAGTTTGTTACTTAGTTATAGCAGGCAGAGAGCAAGGGTGCAGATGCAGCTTAATTCCCTGAGAAAAGAAATGACTGAAGGCAAAAAGTCTTTTAAGAGATCATACTCTGATTTGGAAAGATTTTTTCCGGGAGTGGAATTCAAATCGATTGCTGAAATTGATAAATTCCATCAGGGGCTATCAAAAGTCCTTCAGGAGGAATTTAAGGAAAGTGAAGCTGATCTTGCCACAACTTATGTAATGCTTGGAAGTGAGATTAAAAAGATAAAAGAGCAAATTACAGAAATAAAAAATATTCCAAACGTTACACAAGCTGTATTGAAAGAATATGCTCGTATTACAACGGAATTAAATAACCTTAAGGCCGCTAACGAGAATTACACAACTTTTGGTCAGTTGAAGAAAACAGCAAAGGAATATGCAGAAACACGAGACAGAATTATTGCTAGTCAGCTTTCAGATATTCAGGACATTGTGAATGACAAAATGAAGGAAATCACTGTGAAAATTGTTAGAGATAAGAATTTAATTCCACCAAGACTCAATTTGGAAAAAATTAATTCTTACACATTCGAAACAAAAGGTGATGATGGAAGTGGTGCTGGTCAAAGGGGTTTGATCACATTTGATTTGGCTAATATGGCGGTATCAAATATTCCATTTGTTGTACATGACGCAGACTTGATGGATCCAATAGAAAAGCCAACTCTTACAGCTTTGATAAGGTATTATGATTCCATAAAAGAACAGAAAAAACAGGCATTTGTATCTTTTAGATCTTATGAATTTTATGCCGAGGAGATTAGAACTACAATTGAAAAATGTAAGGTGATTGAGCTTGAATCTGGAGGTTATGAATTATTTGGTTGGGCATGGAATAAGGAGAACTAAAATGAGCAAGGAGAATAAGAGTAAAAAAGTATTAAAAACGCAGTTTAGTTATAATCCACTCTGGAAGATGTTAATAGATCGGGGATTGAAAAAGCGAGAGCTACAGGAAATGAGTGAAGTAAGTGCTACTTCTATAGCAAAGCTTGGTAGAAATGAAAATGTGACAACAGAAGTCCTGCTTAGAATTTGCGAATCCCTTGATTGCGATATACAGGATATTATGGAGCGAATTCCGATAAAACATGATGAAACTGCAAAACAGGAAGGATAAGAATAAAATGGCAGACAAAAATACAGCCGATATTGGATTTGAAAAACAAATATGGGATGCAGCCTGCGTGCTTCGTGGCAATATGGATGCATCAGAATATAAGAATGTTGTTCTGGGATTGATTTTTTTGAAGTATATCTCAGATAGATTTGATGATAAGTACCAGGAACTTATTGAAGAAGGCGATGGATTCGAGGAGGATATCGACGAATATACTTCTGAGGGTATCTTCTTTGTACCAGCTGGTGCACGTTGGAGTGAGATTGCAGCAAAAGCACATACTCCGGAAATCGGAACGGTGATCGATGATGCCATGCGTGCCATCGAAAAAGAAAATAAGCGTTTGAAGGATATTTTGCCTAAGAACTTTGCACGTCCGGAGCTGGACAAGCGTAGGCTTGGTGATGTTGTGGATCTGTTCACCAACATCCAGATGATTGAACACGGCAGTGAAAAAGATATCTTGGGCCGTACCTATGAATATTGTCTTTCTATGTTTGCTGAGCAAGAGGGAAAACGTGGTGGTGAATTCTTTACACCATCATGTGTAGTACGTACTTTGGTGGAAGTCTTGAAACCTTTCAAAGGACGAGTATATGACCCTTGTTGTGGCTCAGGAGGTATGTTTGTTCAGTCTGCGAAGTTTGTTGAGAATCACAGCGGTAACATCAGCAATATTTCTATCTATGGTCAGGACTCAAACCCTACTACATGGAAAATGGCGCAGATGAATCTTGCAATCCGTGGAATTGAGCCTGATCTTGGAAGCTATGCGGCAGATACATTTCTTGACGATCGTCATCCAACGTTGAGAGCAGATTATATTATGGCGAATCCACCGTTTAACCTTTCCGATTGGGGATTGGATAAACTAAAAGAAGATCAGCGATGGAAATACGGAACACCACCAGCAGGAAATGCCAACTTTGCATGGCTTCAGCATATGATTTTTCATCTTGCACCTGCAGGCCGTATTGGTATGGTATTAGCAAATGGTTCCCTTTCTTCTCAATCAGGCGGAGAGGGTGATATTCGTAAGAATATTATCAATGCTGATTTAGTTGAGTGCATTGTTGCAATGCCTACTCAGCTTTTCTATACAACACAGATTCCAGTTTCACTTTGGTTTATCAATAGGCAGAAAAAACAACCGGGAAAGACTTTATTTATTGATGCACGAAAGATGGGAACAATGGTGAGCCGAAAGCTTCGTGAGCTGACGGATGAAGACATCAATAAGATTTCAGAAACTTACGAAGCTTTTGTTGACGGAACACTTGAAAATATTAAGGGATTTTGTGCTGTTACGGATACAGCTGAAATTGAGAAACAAGATTATATCCTTACACCTGGACGCTATGTGGGGATTGAAGAGCAGGAAGATGACGATGAGCCCTTTGAAGAAAAGATGGATCGGTTAACATCTGAACTTGCGGAAATGTTTGCAAAGTCGCATGAACTGGAGGACGAAATCAGAAAGAAGCTGGGGGCGATCGGATATGAGCTCAAGCAGTGAAATAACGTATTGTTTGATTTTTGATACGAATGCGTTGTTTCAAGCATATGAAAAGAAGGCAGATTTCACAACTTTTAGCTTCAATGCAACATTTGAACATGTAGTTGGTATGATTGAACAACTTGATATATATGAATATGTAACTATAGCTATCCCATCAGTTGTCTGGAGTGAAATGGAGAAGCAAATTATAGAAAAGCATGATGAATTGCTTGTTACATATAAAAGTACAATATCAAAGAAACAATTTCCTGAGTATTCTATACGGGAGAATCCTACAATAAATTATCCAGAATATATAAAAATTAAGATAGAGGAATATAAGAAGGAGATTTCAGGAAGAGGAAATAGCGTTATAGAAATTCCAATTGCTTCTAATAATAGGTTTGAAAGCATTGTAAATCGTGCATTTAGTAAGTTGCCTCCATTTGAGGGAAAAGACAAAAAGTCTGATAAAGGGTTTAAGGATGCATTGCTATGGGAAAGTGTTTTGGAATTTGCATTAAAACACCGCAACTCAAAAATCATATACTATTCCAAAGATAATGCTTTTGGAGAATTTCTGCTAAAGGAGTTTGCAGAAAATGTATCAGATTCATCACTGTTCATATGCAAAAATGAAAATGAAGTTAAGGTGCAGTTAGAAGCGTGGGCAAAGGAAATTGACAAATATTCGTATCAACCAATTGAAGATTATGATGAAAATAAGGAAATTGTTGATTGGTTAAATTCTGGAGATTTTTCTGAGCAGATAATAGAGCGAGACTTTGGCCTTGTTGAAAAAGGACGGTTGATTACTTCAACTACAGCTCATTTGATTAGCATTGATAATATTGAATCCTTGAATTCAGACGAGAATTCAATTGAATATTATATTGAAGCAGCATTGCAGTTTATATATGAATTGAAAGATGGAGGAAAAACACAGGACACAATCAACGTAGGTATAAATGTTAAGATGCTGGATGATGCTACTTATTCGGTTGAAGATGCGTATAGAACGGATGAAGACGAAACTGAAAGTGAGAGTTAGCTTATGAATACAGGACAAGAAACAATAAACGAATTTGTAATTCGTGAAAAACTGGAGGCGATTGGGTATGAAATCTGAATGGACAAAGAAGAAACTCTCTGATATTGCAGATTTCAATCCGAGAGAAACAATAAAAAAAGGGGCTATAGCTAAGAAAATCCCTATGGATGTGCTCCGCCCATTTTACCGTGATATTCCATATTATGTTGAAGAATGTTTTTCTGGGGGTACGAAGTTCCGTAATGGAGATACAATTATGGCACGAATTACGCCGTGTTTAGAAAACGGAAAAACAGCTCAGGTCTCAATCTTAAATGATGGAGAAGTTGGCTTTGGTTCAACGGAGTATATCGTATTCCGAGCAAAAGAAGGAATCGCTGATAAGGACTATTTGTACTATCTCGTTTGCAGCCCGGAAGTAAGAGAACCGGCAATAAAATCTATGGTCGGTTCATCTGGACGACAGCGTGTGCAGACGGATGTGGTAAAGAATCTTGAAATTGATGTTCCATCATTAGTTGAACAAGAAAAAATCGGCTCATTCCTGAAGACGTTTGATGATAAAATTGCACTCAATGATAGGATAAACAAGAATTTAGCAGCTTAAAGGTTGATGTCAGAAATATCAAGTTCACCGGACATTAGTTTTGGTAAAAGAGCATCCCGCATATCCGCAAGTTTGTGTGATTCACGAGTAAGATTTTGCATTTGCAGGAACATTGGTATCACAATATCATCAAAACGTCGAAGTGTCTCCTTGTCAGGTAATATTGTCGGATATCTTTTAAGAATATCTGTCTTTAGATTATTGAAGACACTACCGTTGCTGAGATTGACCAGTTGCTGACGAATGTATTTAAAATACAAATATAAGTATTCCTTAGAAAACTTTGATTCAGGGAAATAGAGCCATCCGTCGTGAATGCAGCTATCGACATCGAGAATCTTAGGTACGCCCGGTGTTGCACTATTGGAGAGTACAAGAGAACCAGCTTTGAGAAAAACTGTTTTTCGCAGTCCTGCCTCAATTATGTGATCTTTAATGTCAATAACGAATGGGGTTTGGAGGCTTGTTACATCCGAAATCTTAAGCCATCGTAAACCAGAATCGGACAAGTATTCTTGAATCGGTCTGGGGGATCCTCCACGCTTAATCTCAGCGAAATCGCCCAATTTGCCGTGATTCCAAGAATCAGGCACAGAGCCATCCCAAGGTTTATAGTCAAGAAACCATGACTTGAAAAGTGCCTGCGCTTGCTGCTCTAAATTCTTGTTTAACCTAAATACTCCCACCAACGGCGGGAGATAAAGCCAACGGAACTGCCGTTGAGTCGTTCTCTGGAAAATAAATTTGAAGGAGAATGACCTATGAAACAACAAATTATTTCAGAGGTGATGCAGCAAATGCTACCACACCTCGACAATGCCCAAATGCAGCAGTTGCAAAAGGTGCTTGAAAACACACTGTTTGGCTGCGAGATTACAGCACAGACAGAAAAGAAGGATACAGACGACAATCCAAAGCTGATAGATGCTTTTGTTTCAGCAAAGCGGATTGAAGGCTGTTCAGAAAAAACGCTAAAATATTATCGCACAACCATTGAAACGATGGTAGCTTCTACAGACAAAGGTATTCGTCATATTCAGACGGAAGACCTGCGTTCCTATTTGACAGATTATCAGAGCAGGAATCAGTCTAGCCGTGTGACGATTGACAATATTCGCAGGATTTTATCTAGTTTTTTCTCTTGGTTGGAGGATGAAGATTACATTTTGAAAAGTCCTGTTCGCCGTATCCATAAGGTGAAAACGGCAACTAATATCAAGGAAACTTATACAGATGAGGACTTGGAGAAAATGCGTGACAGTTGCACAAAACTTCGAGACTTGGCGATGATTGATATGCTTGCTTCTACTGGAATGCGTATCGGTGAAATGGTTTTGTTGAACAAAGCAGACATCAATTTTAACGAGCGTGAATGTGTAGTATTCGGTAAGGGTGATAAAGAACGTATTGTATACTTTGATGCCCGGACAAAGATTCATTTGCAGAACTATATTGACAGTCGAACTGATGATAATCCGGCATTGTTCGTCACTCTGCGCTCTCCACATGAGAGAATCAAAATTGGCGGTATCGAATCTCGTCTGCGTGAAATGGGTAAACAGTTAGATATACAAAAAGTCCATCCGCATAAGTTCCGAAGAACACTTGCAACAATGGCGATTGATAAGGGAATGCCTATAGAGCAGTTACAGCAGCTCTTAGGGCATAAACGAATAGATACGACCTTGCAGTATGCAATGGTCAAGCAGAGCAATGTTAAGTTGGCTCACAAGAAATACATTGGATAGAAAGGAAAAGATTATGGCAGATTGGATTGAGCGAAAAATATCTGATATTGGGACTGTTGTAGGAGGTGCAACACCTTCGACAAAAAAGCCGGAAAACTATGAAAATGGAAAAATTGCTTGGATTACACCAAAGGATTTATCCACATTCACCGGTCGATATATTGAGCGTGGCGAAAGAAACATTACAGAAGTAGGTTTGAAAAGTTGTTCTACTCAACTCTTACCAAAAAACACTGTATTATTTTCATCAAGAGCACCGATAGGTTATGTCGCTATTGCTGCTAATGAAGTTTGTACCAATCAGGGCTTTAAGAGTGTCGTCCCCAATGAGAAGACAGACCCACTTTTCCTTTTTTACTTGCTTAAATATAACAAGGATAAAATTGAAGGAATGGGAAGCGGTACGACTTTCAAAGAAGTATCTGGAACCACAATGAAAAACATTGTTGTGAATGTTCCTACTGATAAGGGAGTACAGGAAAAGATTGCAGCTATTCTTGGCTCTATTGATGACAAAATCGAAGAAAATGAACAGATAAACAAGAATTTAGAGGAACAATCAAGTACCTTATTCGTAAATATGTTTGGTCATTTTATTGATTCTCTTGATAATAGCGACATTAAATTAGGCGACTTAATTGAAAGTGTCGATAACAGAGGGAAAACGCCACCATTATCTGACGAACCAACAGACTACCCAATAATTGATGTTAGAGCATTATCCGGTAATTCAAGAATAATTGATTACACCAACTGTACTAAATACGTTTCCAAAGAGACATACAATAATTGGTTTAGAAGTGGACACCCTAAAGAATATGATATTCTCATTTCAACTGTAGGTAGTTTGGCTGAAATAAAAATATTTCTAGGAACTACAGGCTGCATTGCTCAAAATGTTGTAGGATTTAGAACAAAAGGTATATCACCACTCTACTTGTATCAATATCTGAATTACATAAAAAACGACTTGGTAGCATACAATATTGGTTCTGTTCAACCAAGTATTAAAGTAACTCATATAATCAAACATTCTATCTATGTTGCTTCAAAAGAAGATATAGAAATATTTGATAGTATTGCTCGAGACATTACAAAAAAAATATTTGCAAATTGCCAAGAAAATGAAGCATTAAAGCAAATACGAGACACTCTTTTACCTAAACTGATGTCTGGTGAGCTTGATGTTTCAAACATTGAGATTTAAGCCACTAAATTCTTGTTTACCATAGAAACATAACGAAAATTACAGGAGGTTGAATATGCCGAGTTTATTTACAGAAGATACATACGAACAAGCAATCATTGAATTGTTTGAAAACATGGGCTATGACCACCTCTACGCTCCGGATTTTGATAGAGATTATACCAGTCCGCTTCTGGACTCTATTCTGAGAGATAGCTTGGTGCGTATCAACCGTGGTCTGCCTGTAGAGGCTATAGATGAGGCACTAGCCAAATTGAAGAATTTTGATACTGGAAGTCTGTTGCAGAAGAATATCATTTTCATGGATTATCTGCAAAATGGTATCACGGTTAAGTTCTTTGTAAAGGGCGAGGAGCAATCATCTATTGTACGCTTGATTGATTATGCAAATGTAAAGAACAACTCTTTCTATGTGGTAAATCAGTTTACGTTTTTAGAAAACGGAAATAACCGTCGCCCGGACATTATTCTATTTATTAATGGATTGCCTCTTGTTTTGATGGAATTGAAGAGCCCGGCTAAGGACGAGGTAGGAGCTGAGAATGCCTACCATCAAATCCGCAATTACATGCAAGATATTCCATCTATCTTTTATTACAATGCAATCTGTGTAATTAGCGACTTGTCTACAAATAAGGCCGGAACTATCACATCCGGATTAGATCGTTTTATGGAATGGAAAACCAAAGACGGTAATTACGAAGATACTGCGTATGCTTCCTTTGAAACCTTCTATGAGGGGATGTTCCAAAAGGAACGTCTGTTGGATATTTTGAAAAATTTTATTCTTTTCTCAGGCGTTAGCAATAGTCGTTTCAAAGTGTTAGCCGGATACCATCAGTATTTTGCAGTCCGCAAAGCAATCGAGAAAGCAAAGATAGCAACTAAGACCGATGGCAAGGGTGGCGTGTTCTGGCACACACAGGGCTCTGGTAAATCATTATCTATGGTTTTCTATGCACATTTATTGCAAGATGCATTAGATAGTCCAACTATCGTAGTTATGACAGACCGAATTGATCTGGATGATCAGCTTTATGCACAGTTCTCACAATGCGCCGATTTTTTGCGTCAGACACCGGTACAGGCAGAGAGCAAGGAACATTTGAAGTCACTTCTTGATGGCAGAAGTGCAAATGGAATTATATTTACAACAATGTTCAAGTTTGAACGTGGAGAGAAGGCCTTATCGGAACGTAGAAATATTGTTGTTATGGCAGACGAAGCACATCGTGGACAGTATGGCTTTGATGAGAAAATCGTTATGTCAGAGAATGAAAATGGTGAAAAGGAAGCGCATACGGTAATTGGTAATGCCCGTGTTATTCATGACGCATTGCCGAATGCTACATTTATTGGTTTTACTGGTACACCGATCTCAGCTAAGGACAGAAATACTCGTGAAGTGTTTGGTGACTATATCGATGTTTATGATATGACACAGGCCGTGGAAGATGGTGCTACTCGTCCGGTTTATTATGAAAGCCGAGTTGTTCATTTGAAGCTGGATGAGAACACATTGGCGTTAATTGATTCTACTTATGATGTCTTAGAGCAGCAGTCCGATGCACAAACAATCGAGAAGAGTAAAAAAATGCTTGGTCAAATGGAAAGCGTACTGGGAGCTGATTCAACAATAGAATCTCTTTGCGATGATATCGTTGAACATTACGAAAAATACAGAGCAAACCTTCTGACGGGTAAAGCCATGATTGTGGCGTATTCTCGTCCGATTGCAATGAAAATCTATCGCCGTATCTTGAAAATTAGACCTGAATGGACGGATAAAGTCGGTGTAGTTATGACTGGCGGCAACAACGATCCGGAAGATTGGAAAGAGATCATCGGAACCAAATCGCACAAAGAAGAGCTCGCAAGGAAATTTAAAGACAATAATGACCCGATGAAGATTGCCATTGTAGTTGATATGTGGCTCACCGGTTTTGATGTACCTTCTTTGGCTACCATGTATGTGTATAAGCCGATGCATGGTTATAACTTGATGCAGGCTATTGCTCGTGTTAACCGTGTATTCAAGGATAAAGAGGGCGGATTGATTGTAGACTATGTTGGAATTGCATCAGCTTTAAAGGCTGCAATGAAGGAATATACGAAACGCGATCAGTCTAAATACGGTGATATGAACATTGCAAAGATGGCATATCCAAAGTTTCAGGAAAAGCTACAAGTTTGCAAGGATTTATTGCATGGCTTTGATTTTAGCGGCTTTGTAGCTGGTTCTCCGCTTACAATGGCTAAGCTTATTACGGGTGGCGTAAACTTTATTCTCGATGCAAGTGTACTAGAAAGAAAAGATTTGTTCTTAAAGGAAGCCATGCTTTTGAAACAATCACACTCGCTTTGTTCCAGTATGACAACAGAGCAGGAACGGCATGAAGCGGCTTATATGGAGGCTTTGCGTTCTACGGTTATTAAGATTACGTATGGTGGAACAGGTGGAAAAAACTTGTCGCTTACTGAGATTAATGATCAAATCAATGAACTTTTGAAAGCGGCAGTACAGAGCGAAGGTGTTATCAGCTTATTTGACAGCAGCAAGAGTGGCGGTGAAAACTTCAGCTTGTTTGATCCAGCAGTCCTGGATGAAATCTCTAGAATGAAGGAAAAAAATATAGCTGTCGAGATTTTGAAAAAACTTATGGCTGAGCAAGTGGCTCTCTACAAGAGAACAAATGTGGTACAGTCACAAAAATTCTCGGAGAAGATAGCACAACTGATGAATTCTTATTATAACGGACTGATCACTAATGAAGAGGTTATTAAAGAACTTCTGAAAACTGCAGAAGAGATTGCAAATCTCTATAAGAATGGTCAGGAACTGGGGCTTTCACAAGAAGAACTTGCATTTTATGATGCCCTTACAAAACCAGAGCATATCAAGGATTTTTATAAGAATGATGAATTGATTGCTTTGACAAGAGAACTTACAGAAATGCTTCGTAAGAATCGCACTATCGACTGGCAGAAAAAAGAAACTGCTAGAGCGCAGATGCGTAAGATGGTTAAGCGACTCCTTAAGAAATATAAGTATCCGCCAGAAGACTATGATTTTGCAATAAGCACAGTAATTAGTCAGTGTGAGCTTTGGACGGATAATGTGGAACCACGAAAAGAGGAAAAACTCTATAAATATGTATCTGAAATAGAACTAAGCAAGGTGGCAGAGAATACGGTTTCTTATGGAGAAAAGAAGTAATGGAGGTGCGATATGGATGCACGTAAAGGCAATATTTATGAGATATTAAACGGAAATAAGCAGTTCTTGATTCCGGTTTATCAGAGATTCTACAGCTGGGATATAGATCAGTGTAAACGACTTTGGAACGATATTGTGGAGATGCAGAGAAAAGGTAAAGCCGGTCATTTTGTTGGATCTATTGTTAATATTGCTGAGCAGGCAATGCCAACAGGTGTTCAGAAGTATATGATTATTGATGGGCAGCAGCGAATGACTACATTAACTCTTCTCCTCCTAGCTTTGCGCGATTATGCAATAAAGAATCCAGGTGACACAACAATTAATGCTCGTCGTATAGATAATATGCTTCTAAAAAATGAGTACGAAAATGGTGATGAACGGTATAAGTTACTGTTAACCGAAACAGATCGGGACATTCTTATAAGCCTTGTTGAGGAAAAGCCAATTGCAGAAGGTACTCGATCAAGGTTGATTGAAAATTACAACTTTTTCGCTAACAAGCTGGCCGATAAAGAAATTCAGCCTGCAGAGGTATACGAGTCAATTGGAAAATTACAGATTGTTAATATCACGTTAGACCGTGCTGTAGACGATGCACAGGCAATTTTTGAAAGCTTGAACTCTACCGGTAAGGAACTTTCAGAATCTGATTTGATTCGTAACTATGTTTTGATGGGATTAGAGCCATCAGAGCAAAACTATGTATATGAGCATCTCTGGCGGCCTATGGAACAACTGTTTGTTTATGAAACGCAAGGATCTGTAATGGATGCTTTTTTTCGCCATTACTTGACCATGAAGCTTTCTCGTATTCCAAAGCAAGGGCGTGTATATGAAGAGTTCAAGTTGTATCACTTGAACTGCGAATTTGGAAGTATTAGAGAATTGTGTCAAGATTTACTGGACTACGCAAAATATTATACTAACATCGTATTTAAGCGCAATTCTGATACGGATTTAAAGAAGTTATATGAAGATATTATCGATTTGAGAATGGAAGTATCTTATCCGTTCTTACTGAAGATTCATCATGACTGTACCGAAGAACTGATAACATCAGATGAGTTGAAGGAAATTCTGAAGCTTTGTATTAGCTATGTCCTGAGACGTGCAATTTGCGAAATTCCGACTAATTCGATGAACAAGACCTTTGCAACGTTGAAGAATTATATTAAACCAGATGATTACCTGAATTCTGTTAAGGCATTCTTTGTAATGCAGGATACTTATAAAGAATTTCCGGATAACGATAAGTTTGAAGGTGCATTCGTAAATCGTGATATTTATAATATGCGTGCTAGAAATTATATTTTAAGTCGCTTGGAAAATTTTGAAAACAAAGCTCCAATTACTATAGAAAATTACACCATTGAGCATATTATGCCGCAAAACAAAAATCTTTCTTTGGAGTGGCAAACTGATCTTGGCCCTGAGTGGCAGGAGGTGCAGAAGAAATATTTACATACAATTGGTAATCTTACTTTGACTGCATATAATTCCGAGATGAGTGACAGGCCTTTCTTGGATAAGATGGATATGCCGGGTGGATTTAAGGAAAGTGCGCTTAGGCTTAATAAATATGTGGTTTTGCAGAATGAATGGAATGAGAAACACATCCAAGAGAGAGCAAATGAATTGGCAAAGAAAGCAGAAGCTATTTGGCCATATCCAACTTTAACAGCTGCAGAACTAGCACCATATCAAGCAGAAGAAAAAACAGTGCAGAAGTATTCCTTAGAATCATATGATGTTAATGCTTTTACAAGAATGCTGTTTGAGTCTTTAGATAAGCGCATTATGAACTTATCCCCTGCGGTTAAGAAGGAATATAAAAAGTTGTATGTTGCCTATAAACTGGATACTAATTTTGTTGATATTGTTTTTCAGAAACAAAGATTGCGTATCTCGATTAATATGAAGTTTTCAGAGATTAATGACCCTAATGGTATTTGCAAAGATATTACTGGCTTAGGACGTTGGGGAAATGGTGATGTAGAATTGTTTATGGAGCATCAGGATGAATTAGATCAAATCATGGAAATTGTGAAACAATCTTTTGATGCACAGGCAGAATAATGATTTTGGGAAGTTAAAGGAGGCCTCTTATTTGAAAAAGAAAAAAGATGAAATATCCATTCGTTCCAGCGCAGCGGAATACCTGACTTATGTTGCATCTATCGGTGATCAGCAAGATAGTATTGAGATGCGCTATGAGGATGAAAATATATGGCTGACACAAAAAATGATGGCCACATTGTATGATGTGGATGTTCGTACAATCAATGAGCATATTAAGAAGATTTATTCCGACTCAGAGCTTGAGGAAGATTCAACTATCCGGAATTTCCGGATAGTTCAAACCGAAGGTTCACGTCAGGTGACTCGTGATACAAAGCATTATAATCTTCAAATGATTATTGCGGTTGGATTCAAGGTGAATAATGAGCGAGCAGTGCAGTTTCGTAAGTGGGCCAATGGCATCGTAAAAGACTACACCATCAAGGGCTGGGTCATGGATGATGAGCGCCTGAAAAATGGTGGATCTGTGCTTACAGTAGAGTATTTCGACCGTTTGCTTGAGCAGATTCGAGAAATCCGTCTCTCAGAAC
>ENA-OQID01000688-OQID01000688.1-human-gut-metagenome-genome-assembly--contig:-NODE-688-length-16832-cov-3.221904_pt1 | contig 16832 bp, 9 predicted proteins | sample MGYA00242567_ERZ504727 | MGnify/ENA primary metagenome ERZ504727 (study PRJEB26092, sample SAMD00036215) | human gut metagenome | host: Homo sapiens | study: EMG produced TPA metagenomics assembly of...
CATTCACAACACTTATAGATTTTAGATGTACATTGTTATTCTTTACTATGTCCCTAATAACAACTCTGCCTGAAAGACCTTTTCTTTCAGCAAGCATTTCAAATTCCCCGTGAATTTTCTTAACAAAATTCTCATAATTCATTGGTTTGTACCCCTTTACACTTAATATCGTGTAATGTTACAAATCATTTATAGCCAAATTGATTTTATTATATTTCCAAATAAAAATCAACTACTTTTTTAATTTTATTTCTGTTTCTACTTTTTTAATTTCATTTCTGTTTCATAGCGTGATTTCTTCAAAATTAATAAACTGAAGCCAAACTATGCCTTTCACTTTATTTTCACAAAAATAATAAAACGATTACTCATGACATAAATCATAGGTAATCGTTTCTTATTGATTTGCAAATTATAATTTTATTTATTTCTTTGCGCTCTCTTTCTCATTGTTGGGTCAAGAATTTTCTTTCTAATTCTAAGACTTTCAGGTGTAATCTCTAAAAGTTCATCAGTATCAATATATTCAAGTGACTGCTCTAAGCTTAATACTTTCTTTGGTACAAGTCTTAAAGCTTCATCTGAACTTGATGTTCTTGTATTTGACAAATGTTTTGTCTTACATACGTTAACTTCGATATCTTCTGCTTTTCCTGTCTGACCAACTATCATACCTGCATAAACTTTTTCACCAGGTCCGATAAATAATGTTCCTCTTTCCTGAGCGTTGAATAATCCATAAGTAATAGCTTCACCTGCTTCAAATGCAATTAATGAGCCTTGTTTTCTATACTGAACATCTCCCTTGTATGGACCATATCCGTCAAATACTGTATTCATAATTCCGTTACCTTTTGTATCAGTCATAAACTGACCTCTGTAACCAATTAATCCTCTTGAAGGAATTGAAAATTCCAATCTTGTATAGCCACCATTTGTTGGAGCCATCCCCTGAAGTTCGCCTTTACGGTCACTTAATCTCTGAATGATTGTTCCTGCAAATTCTTCAGGCACATCAATATAGCAGATTTCCATAGGCTCTAATTTCTTGCCTCTTTCATCTTCTTTATAAATAACTTCAGCTTTACTTACGGCAAATTCGTATCCTTCTCTTCGCATATTTTCAATTAATACTGAAAGATGAAGTTCTCCTCTTCCTGATACTTTGAAAGAGTCTGTTGATTCTGTTTCTTCCACTCTTAAACTTACGTCTGTATTCAATTCTCTAAACAATCTGTCTCTTAAATGTCTTGAAGTAATAAATTTACCTTCCTGACCTGCAAGCGGACTATCATTTACCATAAAATGCATAGAAATTGTAGGTTCTGAAATCTTCTGGAATGGAATTGCTACAGGATTATCTAAAGAGCAAAGTGTATCTCCGATATGAAGGTCTGTAATTCCGGCTATAGCAACAATTGAACCTACTGTTGCTTCCTTAACTTCTACTTTATTTAATCCGTCAAATTCATATAACTTTGTAATCTTAACCTTTTCCATTTTGTCCGGTTCATGATGGTTGACTAAAGCTACATCCTGATTAATCTTTAAAGTACCGTTATCAATCTTACCAACACCGATTCTACCAACATATTCATTGTAATCAATTGTGCTGATTAATACCTGTGTATCTGCATCAGGATCGCCCTGTGGTGCAGGAATATAATCAACGATAGTATCAAATAAGTCTTTCATATCTGTTGTCTGCTTATCTAAATCTAATGTTGCAAATCCCTGTTTTGCTGAAGCAAATACAAATGGGCAGTCTAACTGTTCTTCATTTGCATCTAATTCTATAAATAATTCTAATACTTCATCTATTACTTCTAAAGGTCTTGCTTCCGGTCTGTCAATCTTATTTATACATACAATAACAGGAAGCTGAAGTTCTAATGCTTTCTGAAGAACGAATCTTGTCTGTGGCATTGCACCTTCAAATGCATCTACAACAAGAACAACACCGTTTACCATCTTAAGTACACGTTCTACTTCTCCACCAAAGTCAGCATGTCCCGGTGTATCAATAATATTAATTTTTGTATCCTTATATGTTACGGCAGTATTTTTTGAAAGAATTGTAATACCTCTCTCTCTTTCAATATCATTTGAGTCCATTACTCTTTCTGCTACTTCCTGATTTTCTCTAAAAACACCACTCTGCTTTAACAATTCATCTACTAAAGTTGTTTTACCGTGGTCAACGTGAGCTATAATAGCTATGTTTCTTACATCTTCTCTAATCATTTTTTCTCTTTCCTACTTAAATAAATCTTTGTTTATTGTATCACAAATGTTCATTTTACCACATAGAAACATCGTTTTCAATAATTTTTACACCTGCCTATTATTATTCTGTCTATTATTATTCCACAACAAATTCCGCTTCTTCTTTTTCTCCAAATACTGCTTTTCCATTTGTCGCTTCTACAACTTTCTTTTCAAATCCGTCATAATCTTCCTTCTTAACCGTGATATCAATTATGACTTTTTCAGTGTAAATTGTATCCATGTTTTTTATTCCCATGCTTGCAGCAATATATTGAATCTTTCCAATGCCATTGTAATCAGTTTCTATTTTTGTTCTTATTCCCTGAATTTTGCATACAATAGAAGCATTTTCAATTCCATCCTGAGAAGATTTTGTATAAGCTCTTATTAAACCACCCGTTCCAAGTAGAGTTCCTCCGAAATATCTTGTTACAACAATTAAAACATTATGAATATCATTTCCTTTTATAACTTCCAGTATTGGTTTTCCAGCTGTACCACTTGGTTCCCCATCATCTGAGAACCTCTGTGTTTCATTATTTTTACCAATTACATATCCGTAACAATTATGTCTTGCATCCCAGTATTTTTTCTTTAATTCTTCTATATATCCTTGAGCCTGCTCTTCCGAATCTATTGCATATACATGCGCTATAAACCTGGATTTTTTATCTACAAACTCACCAACTCCCGGTTTTGCAACTATTTTATATTCACTCATTAAAATACTCCCATAAAATTTTTAAAAATACACCAAATCTAAATTGAGACGGATGGCATATTTAAATAAAATGCATTTGACGCCGTCGGTTCAAAGCGACAGCTATATTTTTCTTAGGAACATAAGTCCTAAGGAAAATATGAGATGGAGGTTTAGAACCGCTACGAGTGTCAAGCAGCGCGAGCGTTTTTTAATTAAATATGCCATCCGTCTCAAAAAGGATTTGGTGTTTTTCTAAATTATTTAGGTATATTTTAATAGGTAATATTTTATATTTCAACATTGTTCTCGATAAATTTATGAATTTTGTCTTATATTTTTCTTTTTTACTTTATAAAAATATATACTTTTGCTATAATGTAGCGGATAGGAGGATTATTTATGAACTATGGTTATAGAGAAACAATATCTAAACAAAAGAATCTTGTTTCAACCGGTCAACGTCTTTCAAAAAAGAGTTTAGTGGTATTTTTCAAGATTTTATTATACATTTTGCTTTTAATATGTATAACGGGATGTGCCCTTGTTTTTGGTATTGTTCGTGGAATTATTGATGCTGCACCTGATATTCAAGATGTATCAATTGTACCTTCTTCTTATTCAACAACTGTTTATAATAATAAAGAAAAGGAAATTGCAAAACTTGTCACTTCCGGTTCTAACAGAATAAAGGTTTCAATTGATCAGGTACCTGATAATTTAAAATGGGCTTTTATCGATACTGAGGATGCCCGTTTTTATGAACATAACGGTATTGATATTCAGGGTATCGGACGAGCTGTTGTTGTAGCAATTACAACTTTAAACCCTTCCGAAGGTGCAAGCACTATTACACAACAGGTTTTAAAGAATAATGTTTTTACTGATTGGACTTCAGAGGAAACTTTAGGTGATCAGGTCAAACGTAAACTTCAGGAACAGTATCTTGCAATTCAACTTGAAAAAGTTACTAAAAAAGAAACTATCCTTGAAACATATTTGAATACAATCAATCTTGGTTCTAATACATTAGGAGTTCAGGCTGCTTCCCATAGATATTTTGATAAAGATGTCAGTGATTTAACTTTATCAGAATGTGCCGTAATTGCCGGAATCACACAGAATCCGGCTGCTTACAACCCTATATATCACCCGAAGGCTAACGCTAAACGTAGGAAGAAAATTCTAAAAAATATGCTAGATGCCAGTCATATAACTAAAGATGAATATAATGAGGCTATGAAAGATGATGTATACAGTCGTATTCAGTCTGTAGATAATCAGATTACTCAGAGCAACAATGTTTACTCTTACTTTGTTGATGAAGTGGTTTCTCAGGTTATGAGCGATTTACAGGAACAAAAAGGTTATACTTATACTCAGGCTTATAACGCCGTATATAGTGGTGGTTTAAAAATTTACACTACTCAGGATTCAAAAATCCAAAAAATTTGCAATAAAGAATTATCAAACGCTGAAAACTATCCCAATACAGTTTCTTATTCCATTAACTGGGCATGGACAATTCAGCACGCTGATGGAACAACTGAAAACTATTCAGAAAGTTACATCAATTATTATCACAAAGTTCTTTTGAACGAATCTTCTTTTAAATTAATTTTTTCAACAAAAGAAGCTGCAAAAGAATGTGTAAAACAATATAAAAAATATTTATATCCTGATGGATTAGCTGATGATGATGTTGAATATGAAACTTTATATTACACTCCTCAACCTCAGGCTTCATTCACAGTTATGGACCAATATACAGGATACGTTAAAGCTATTGTTGGTGGAAGAGGTTCTAAGAAGGTTAGTTTAGGTCTTGACCGTGCTACTCAATCAACAAGACAGCCGGGTTCAACATTTAAAGTTTTATCAACCTATGCACCGGCAATTGATACAATGGGATATACTTTAACTACTAAAATAAAGGATGAACCTTTTAATTATTCTAATGGACGTCCTGTTAAAAACTGGTATAGCGGTTACCGTGGTACTGTTACAGTCAGAAAGGCTATAGCTGATTCCATGAATGTATGTGCCGTAAAAACACTTACAGAAATTACACCGCAACTTGGCTTTGATTATTTATTAAATTTTGGTTTTACAACATTAGTTCAAAACAGAACTGAAAAAGACGGTTCAGTTGTTTCTGATATTCAACAGCCTTTAGCACTTGGTGGTATTACTGATGGTATTACTAATTTGGAAATAACTGCTGCATATGCAACAATCGCAAATCAGGGAACTTATACAAGACCTGTATTTTATTCAAAAGTAGTTGATAGTAACGGAAGAATATTATTAGACAATACTACTCCTACTACACATACAGTTCTTAAGTCATCTACTGCTTCACTTTTAACTCAGGGAATGACAAGTGTTATTACTGAAGGTACAGGTAAAGCATGTGCGCTTACAGACGGAATGCCTGTTTCAGGTAAAACAGGTACAACTTCAAGTGCTTACGACTTATGGTTCTGCGGATATACACCATATCTTACTGCATCAATTTGGACAGGATATGATGAAAACAAGGAGCTTGGTTCCGATCAAGCATATCATGAAAGATTATGGTCAAAAATTATGAGCCAAATTGATCAGGTTAAGGGCTATAAAATTAAGGATTTTGAAATGAGTGATGATGTTGAAGAAGTTACTCTTTGTTCATCATCAGGTGCATTAGCAATCGAAGGCGTATGTCCTCATACTTATACAGAGTATTTTTCAAAAGATACTGCACCAACAAATAAATGTAGTTATCATTATGGTACTCCTAAAAAGACTACTAACGAATCATCTACAGAAGCAACAACCTCAGGGACTGTAACAGTTGGCTCGGCAAATGCTGCTGACAATGCTGCTGACAGAAAGACTTCAGTTTCAAGTGGTTCTTCTGATTCGTCAGGTTCTGATGATGCTAAAGACGGTTCAGGTAGCTCAAATGATGGCTCTTCCGGTTCTAATGGTGCTAAAGAATAATAAACAAAGAACCACAAATAAAACAATGTTTTATTTGAAAATTAAGTTTATAAACTTTGTCTTACAATATACAAATAAAAATGCGTAGTGTTTCAATTTACACTACGCATTTTTATGTATTAAATGATACTATAAACCGTATTTAATTTTTCTTATAAGCTAATCTACAGCCATTTTTGTAGTATCTCATCTAATTCTTTTATATCTACAGGTTTAGCTATATGTTCATTCATTCCTGCTGCTTTTGCTGTAAGAATATCTTCCACAAACGCATTCGCTGTTACTGCTATAATTGGAATTGTATGAACATCTTTTCTCTGATCCATTTGTCGAATTGCTTCTGCAGCCTGATATCCATTCATAATCGGCATCTGTATATCCATGAACACAATATCGTAATAATTCTCAGGTTCGCTTTCCAATTTTTCAACTGCAACTTTACCATTTTCTGCACGGTCTACTTTGATTCCAGTCATATTAAGCATTTCTCTCATAATCTCTGCATTAAGTTCATTGTCTTCAACTACAAGTGCTCTACGATTACTATAGTCTTCATTCTTAAGTACAGATAGCGGATTCTCTTCTTCCTGATTATTATTAAGCAATTGCTTAAATGTCGTCGTAAGCCTTGACTTAAACAACGGTTTAGAAATGAATGCATTAACACCGGCTGCTTTTGCTTCTTCTTCTATATCGCTCCAGTCATATGCCGACATAATTATTATCGGAACATCTTTTCCAACAGCTTTTCTTATCTCTTTTGTTGTTTCTATTCCGTTCATTTCCGGCATATTCCAGTCAATTATAGCTGCATAAAAATCATCATTCTTTTCATGTTCTTCAACAACTCTTGTAACGGCTTCTTTTCCTGTTGTAACACCTTCGCTGTTCATTCCAATAGAATTTAAAACTTTGCACGTTGAATCACATACAACTTTTTCATCGTCAACAACTAAAACCTTTAAGTTTATTAATTCCTTATCTGTTTCCTCTTTATCATCCTGTAACTTTAGAACCATTGTAACGGTAAACCTGGAACCTTTGTTTATTTCACTTTCAACCTGAATTTCTCCTCCCATCATGTGAATTATATTATTAACAATAGCCATTCCTAAACCGGTACCCTGTATCTTATCAATTCGGCTGTCCTCTGCCCTCTCGAATGGGACAAATATTTTCTTGACAAATTCTTTAGACATACCAATTCCTGTGTCTTCAAATATAAATTCAAAACAGGACGTTGACTTGCTATGTGTAGGTTTTTCATTTACCGTAATACTAATTTTTCCTCCATTTGGAGTATATTTAATTGAATTGCTTATAATATTGGTAAATATCTTCTGTATTCGAATACTGTCGCCTATAACCTTTTCATGCTTCATATTTTCTATCGACACATTCAAATCAAGATTCTTATTTTTCACATCGCCCTTTACCAATTCAAGGACGTCTTCAAGCAATACTGATAACTCAATATCTTCATCCACAAGTTTAATATTACCTGATTCAATTCTGGACATATCCAAAACTTCATTGATTAATCCAAGCAAAAGTTTGCTTGAAGAAGTAATCTTCTTTAAGCATTCTAACATTCTGTCTTTATCATCTATATAACTTCCTGCAAGAGCCGTCATTCCAATAATGGCGTTCATAGGAGTTCTTATATCATGAGACATTTTTGATAAGAAATCACTTTTTGCATTACTTGCATTTTCTGCTGCCTGATACGCTTCTCTAAGTGCTTCCTGATCACGGACTTCTTTTTTCTTTAGTTCCGTTTCGTCCTGAGATGCCATTAATACCTTTGTAGGTACACCTCTCCTTCTTTCTACACAAAGAACAGCCAGATTTGTCCATCTAAATTCATTATCTGTATCAAATTCTTCTGAATATTCAAGGCTAAAACTATCTTTTCCAAAATCTAATTGTTCTATAAGTTTTTCTCTTTGCAACATCGTATCTACTGATGTATGCTTTTCATCATTTTTAAAACATTTGCTAAATATATTCTGAAGGATATCGCCATAACTACCTTCAAATCCGATTCCGGGTAGCTTTTTATTTTCATCTTCTATTATATATTCGTATTTATCTTCATCTAAATCTACTAAAATAAATCTATCAAACATCTGCGTTATTGCAGTTACAATATTCTCAACAGATTCTTTTTCATTCATTATATTACGTTGTTTTTTTACATTAAACACAACCGTTCCTATTAAATAAATAATGAAAAATACCGCTAAAATAGTTACAAGTCTCCAACTATCCTTATTGGCAGTTGCATTCAGTTTATTCGTAGCCTCAACAGGGAATGCCTGAACTAAAATAAGACCACTGTTTTCAAGCCTCATCATATATGCACTTGATTCATAATTTTTACCATGTATTTCAAATGCATATTGATTTTTGTTCTTTAAGCTGTTTCTTAATTCCGCTATACCATTATCATCCATCAGATTGTGTTCTTTAAGGTAACTTGTTAATGTTGTTCTTTGTAAAATACCTACTGAATTTGCAACTATTTCTCCTGATTCACTACAAATAAACGCTGTTGAAGTATAACCAAACAGTTTTGTATTCATAAATTTCTTTAATGTTGCATCATCAAAATTTCCTACTAATACTCCCGCTATCTCTCCGTCCTTCTCTACCGGGGCAAAGAAGCATATTCTGTTTTGCATATCAGAATTACCTAATGGATTTAGTGCTATAACTGTATCACCTTTTAACGCATCATAATACGCTGTTGCATCTGCAAATGCATATTCGATATTATTCTGGTCAATTCCTATTCCATGTTTATTTACATAAATCAGACTTTCAAAACTTACATTCTGATTAAGCGATTCTATATCATGTGCTGTTACATTTCCGTTCTCATCAATAATTTGTCCAAATAATTTACCTATTGATTTAATACTTTCCTTTGCATCAACTAACAGACGGTCTATTATCTGTTCATTCTGCATGGTACTTATCTTTATATACTGTGCAGTTTGTTCCGAAACTCTCTTTCTCGTCGTCTGTATATTCATCAATACTGCTAGAGCAACAGCAAATATCATCACCCCTAATGATAAACTCCCCATCATTCGTCCTAAATGACTATTTTTACTATTCTCTAATTTCAATTTTTCTCCTTTAATTACATTCCGGATTGTTTAGCTTGCAAATTTACCTCCTTACAAATTATTTTTACGTTGCAATTTATATCTAATCAAATCTGAAATTTTCGTATTAATTCATAATTTTTATAAAATAAAATGCTATCAGTGCGAAACATAAATTTCTCATTCTAACAGCATTTTTACTTCGGTCATTTATTCTATTATCACTTATTAATGTTACTCCTTTTAGGTTGTTATGTCAACATTTGCAGCCTTTATGTTTTAGATTTTCCATAAATTATTTTACAAAATTTTTACGTTATTTTTGTTTATTTTTTCTTTTGTTTGTTTCAGATTTTTTATTCTTTTTTTCTGTAAATTTTCTGCTACTATTTTCGGATTCTACAAATCCCTTTTTTCTTCTTTTTTTATCTGATTCATTATTTTTACCATTATATTTCTTCTTTTCTGCTTCACTATTTTTTCTATTATATATGTTCTTTCTTCCTTTCTCTGTTTGTTTCCCATTTTCTGTACGTCTGTTCTTTACTGCTTTATTTTTTCTACCTATACCATTATTTTTTCTTTCTTTTCGTACAATTACAAGTGGTTTAACATCTGATAAGCCGCTATAATCATTATTTTTTCTATTCATCATATCCATTAATGCTAAAGTAATTTTTTCCAAAGAATATCCTTCTTCAATTAACATTTCAACAATTTCTTTTTGATTTGAACTATTGTGCTTATCCATAAATTTCTTTAATCTGTTAATGTTTCGCTGATAATCCTGAGTTTTTATTTCATCAACTGTCGGAAGTTTACTTTCAATAATTTCACATTTAGCATATCTTTCAATGTATCGTAAATCTTCTAGTTGTTTTCTTCCATCTATTAATGTAAATGATTTTCCTTCATTTCCTGCTCTTCCGGTTCTTCCGATTCTATGAACATAATATTCATTATCTTCAGGTAAATCATAATTAATTACAATATCAAGATTGTTAACATCAATTCCTCTTGCTGCCACATCTGTTGCAACAAGAATATTAAATGTACCTTTCTTAAACTGGTTCATTACATTTGTTCGCTGTTGCTGTTTTACATCACCATGTAACCCCTGTGCTAAAAATTTATTTTTTCCAAGGAAATCTACCAACTCATCAACCATTCTCTTCGTATTACAAAAAATAATTGCAAGTTTTGGTCTGTAATATCTAAGCAACAATGCTGTAGCACTTTTCTTTTTATTTTTATCTACAAGATAAAATCTTTGTTCGATACTGTCTACAGTCATTTGCTTATTTTTTATTTTAATTAATTCAGGATTTTTCTGATAATTATTTGTAATATCCAATATTTCCTTTGGCATTGTAGCTGAAAACAGAATTGTCTGTCTGTCATCAGGTGTAGCCTTTAATATAGTTTCAATATCTTCTCTAAATCCCATATTAAGCATTTCATCCGCTTCATCTAACACGACCATCTTTAACTGTTCTAATTTAAGGCTTTTTCTACGGATATGGTCCATAACTCTTCCCGGTGTTCCAACTACAATATGACTTCCTTCACGCAAATGTTTAAACTGTCTTTCTATGTTCTGCCCTCCGAATATAGATACTACATTTAATCCTTTTATGTATTTTGCAAATTTTCTTAATTCTTCTGCTGCCTGCAATGCTAATTCTCTTGTTGGGCATAGTATAAGAACCTGATTTAATTTTTTGTTCATTGTCATGTCTACAAGTTCTATCGCCGGTATTCCAAATGAAGCAGTCTTTCCACTTCCCGTCTGGCTAAATCCTATTACATCTTTTCCTTCCATAATTGCCGGAATGCTTTTTTCCTGTATTGGAGTTGCTTCTTCATATCCTAAATCTTTTACTGCTTTCTTTATTTCATCTGATATATTTAATTCCTGAAACTTCATCCTTACTTTTCCTTTCTCAATATTAATTTTATAAAAAATAGACTTTTATAAATATAAATTTTCTCTGTTATAAAAAGCAAAAAACGTCAAAAAATAAAAACATCACAAAGACACTTTTACTTTTTGACGTCGACTTTAAATGGTAACACATTTAATTCTGTTTTGCAAATATGTTTCTAATATTTTAATATATATTATTACATAGTCTCTTATTTTTTATATTAATACACATTTTCTATATAGAATATCTTCCCATTTTTATTTCAAACTATTTTACTTTACTTTTGATGCAGATTTGTTAATTTCCAATATAATCTTCTTCTATTTTCATCACAACTCTATATTTATCATCAAGTTCACTTATCTTCTCTTCAATATTATTTTTTATTTCATCATGTTTCTTTTCTACACAAAATGGAACAACAACATCAAATATAAGATTTGTATGTGTATCTCCTGTTATCATTCTAAAATCATGTATGGACATATGTTCATCTATACTTTTAACTATGTTTTCAACTTTACTTCTTGTATCTGTAACCACTTGATTATCAACTTCAATCGGATCCATGTGAATTACTGCCTCACATCCTATTTTTTCCTGTAGTTCAGATTCAATATTGTCTATCATGTCATGTAATTTATATACATTTTCATTTCCGGGAACTTCTGTGTGCAGTGAAATCATCATTCTACCCGGGCCATAATCATGAACAACCAAATCATGAATTCCGTATACTAATTCATGTTTCATTACAATATCACGAATTTTGTCCACAAGTTCAGGCTCTGGTATTTTACCTAAAAGCGGAGATATCGTATCCTTAAACGCACCAATTCCTGCATATATAATCAAAATTGCTACTAAAAGTCCGCATATACCATCTATATTTATTCCAAACTTCATATTAACAAGTACACATATTAATACTACTGTTGTAGCCACGGAATCACTTAAGCTGTCAATTGCTGTTGCTTTCATTGTTACTGAATCTATTTTCTTTCCTATACCCGTATTGTAAAATGCCATATACAATTTTACACAAATAGATATAAGTAATATTGTTATAGCCAAAATACTAGATTCTAATTCCTGTGGATGAATAATTTTATCAACAGAACTCTTTGCTAGTTCAAGTCCCATTAATATTATCAGGCAGGAAACTGCCATTCCTGATACATATTCAAATCTCCCATGTCCAAACGGATGCTCTGTATCAGGTTTCTTTCCTGCAAACCAAAAGCCTACTAATGTTATTATTGATGAACCTGCATCTGACAAATTGTTAAATGCATCTGCTGTAATTGAAATTGCACCCGTTAACACTCCTGCAAAATATTTTCCAACAAATAAACATATGTTTAAAAAAATTCCAACTACACTACACAATGTGCCATATGCTTTTCTTCCTTGAGAATCATTCATCTTTACGTCTTTCAAAAAAATTTTAGCCAATGCTGTAACCATTTTCTATTCCCTCTAAAAAAAATTTTTTCATCTAATATTATGATATTGCTTTTATAAAATGATATGCTTTTTACCAACAACTAATATTTATTTCTTAAGCATCTATATCTGCACTCTTTTAATATTATTTAACACTTATCAAAATTAGACTCATATTATATTTGTTTTCAACAACTAACTTTTCCTAAACGTAGAACAACAGGTACATTATATGTACCTGTTGTTCTACGTTAAAGTTATATATATATCAATCAAAAATTATTCTTTTCAACGGCATATTTTGCGTATTAATATAGTATATTTCATTTTACTACTTTGGTCAAGATATTTGATTAAAATAGCGCATATGTGTACTTTTCTTTTTATCCTGTTTTTTATTTTTTCTTCCTATTTCTTATTTTTTCATTCCATTTAACTTTATTTTATTGTAAAATATTAATTAGGTATGTCCTAAATTTACGTAAAGGAGAATTTTAATTTGAAAAAATTTTTATGTATTTTACTTAGCCTCACAACACTTATGTTATCCGGCTGTGGCATTAAAAATGAAAAAATTCGCTTTGGCTCTGCCGGTATTGGTGGAATGTATTATACTTTTGGAAATGCATTCACGGAACTTGCTTCTAAAGAAAACGATAAGTTTAACTTTGAAGTAAAATCTACTGCCGGTTCAGCAGCAAACATACGATTATTATCTAAAAATTATATTGAAATGGGAATTGCTCAGGCTGATTTAATTAATGATGCCTATAACGGAACCGGAATATTTGTCAGTACCCAGTGTTCTGGTTACAAGGCAATCGCGGCATTATACCCTGAAGCTTGCCAGATTGTTGTTCACAATGATTCAGGCATAAATTCAATCGATGATTTACTAGGTAAAAAAGTCAGCATCGGTGAAAGTGATTCAGGTACTGAGCAGACTGCTAATTTAATTTTACAACTTAACGGCTTATCAGACAAACTAGTAGACACTTTAAATTATGACTATACTACTGCCGCCGGCAAATTACAATCCGGTGAAATTGATGCATTTTTCTGTACTGCAGGATTGCGCACAACAATAATAGAAGAATTAGCGCAACAATGTCCTATTAAATTTTTAAGCATTAGCGATTCATGTTCTAAAAAACTTGAATCTGCTTACGATACTTATGTTGACTATACAATTCCGGCGAATACTTATACCGGACAAACTGAAGAAATAAAAACAGTAGCTGTTCAGGCTGTTTTACTTGCTAGCAACGAATTGTCTGACATCGTTGTAGAATCTTTAACAGAATTTTTATTTGAACATTCAGCGGATCTTCAATATTCCGTTCCTTTGAATTTACAGCTCGATGAAACTTCTGCCGTTAAAGGTATTTCCATTCCGTTTCATCCAGGTGCAGTAAAATATTATAAAAAGCACAACATAAAAGTAAAATCTGAATAAATTTGTCAAAGGAAAGGAGTTTTATGGATATACAATTAGATATGTATCAGACACTTGCCATCGCAGTAGTCGTTTTAATACTCGGGCAGTTTTTGAAGCATAAAATTTATTTTTTGGAAAAGTTTTGCATTCCTGCCCCTGTTATTGGTGGTTTGCTATTTGCCATATTTACATGTATATGTCATTCAACGGGATTAATCGAATTTTCGTTTGATGATACCCTTCGTGAAGTGTGTATGGTATTTTTCTTTACATCAGTTGGTTTTCAAGCCAATTTAAAGGTTTTAAAAAGTGGTGGTAAATCTCTTTTTATTTTCCTATTACTAGTTATAACGCTTATTGTTTTTCAGAATTTTCTTGCTGTTGGGATGTCACATTTTCTTGGCTTAGACCCACTTATAGGAATGTGTACCGGTTCAATTCCAATGGTTGGAGGACACGGAACTGCCGGAGCATTTGGTCCTGTACTTGAAGATTTTAACATTAGCGGAGCTACAACCATTTGTACTGCTGCTGCAACATTTGGTTTAATTGCAGGAAGTTTAATCGGTGGTCCTATTGGTCGTCGTCTTATTGAGAAGAAAAATCTTTTGAACACAGTTGTTGCAGAAGATGACAGTCTTTTAATCGAAGACGAAAAAAGGCATGAAAGACATGCAAATATGTATGCAATGGCAGTATATCAGTTGATTCTTGCTATTGGTATAGGAACTATTTTTTCATGGATGTTAACTAAAACAGGCTTAACATTTCCTATTTATATTGGAGCAATGATTGCAGCTGCTTTAATAAGAAATATTGGAGAATATTCAGGCAAATTTGATATATGTATGGGTGAAATAAATGACCTTGGTGTTATTTGTCTTTCATTATTCTTAGGTATAGCCATGATTACACTTAAATTGTGGCAATTAGCATCTTTGGCATTACCACTTGTTATGCTTTTAGGTGCACAGGTTATTTTAATTTTTCTTTTCACATATTTTGTTATATTCAATGTTATGGGGAAGGATTACGATGCTGCTGTTCTTGCAGCGGGAACATGTGGATTCGGTATGGGTGCTACACCAAATGCAATGGCAAACATGCAGGCTCTATGCGACAGATATGCACCTTCAATAAAAGCCTATTTGTTAATTCCGCTTGTTGGTAGTTTATTTGCAGACTTTATTAACAGTCTTGTTATTACATTTTTCATCAACCTGTTGTAGATTACAAAGTATTGAAATTTAACTATAAAAATTTAAATATCAATGAATTAAGATACGTTTCACTCTCATAACAAAATTGTAAATCTATTTATAAAGTATTTGGAGGTAATTATGGAGTTTAAGAAATCAAAAAAAATTAATAAAAAACACGACTTTAATCTTTCTATTGATAATTTAGCTATCCCTGAGATTCATACACACAAGCAGGATGATACTTTAAAAGCCACTAAGGATCAGCCTTCTGTAAACTATGATACAGCTATACCGGAGATTCATATTAAGAAGAAAAAACAGTAAAATCTAATATATTAAAAACACTACATTTTTCTATGAACAGATATTATTAAAATATATTAAAAGACTGCATTTTTGCTATCACTTAATATTGTTACGATACCGTAAATAAAGATGTCGATTATATTATCGTATCTACTCTACAATATTAAATTTATCGAAAATACAGTCTTTGTTTTTTTTATTTTTTTAATATTTCTTTTCTAAACTTTTTCCATATTTTATCATCCATTATTGGTGCCGGGCAATGTTTTCCGTTAACATCAAAATGTCTTATTATCTTATTCGCATTAGGACAATATCTTTGTATATATTTTATTAATTTTCTTACTGATTTTAATAAGAGCTATCGCATACACGATAGCCCTGTTAAGACGTTATAACGTCAATTATTGCATTATAATGTGTTTTCTAATTAGCAAACACCCTGTGCTTCCATAGCTTCTGCAACCTTTTCAAATCCGGCAATGTTAGCACCCACTACGTAGTTACCTTCAAATCCGTATCTCTTAGCTGCATTACTGATGTTATGGTAAATGTTAACCATGATTGTCTGTAATTTAGCGTCAACTTCTTCAAATGTCCATGAAAGTCTTTCGCTGTTCTGTGACATTTCAAGAGCTGATGTAGCAACACCACCTGCATTAGCAGCCTTACCACCAACGAACCAAACTCCGTTTTCCTGTAAGTATTCTGTTGCATCAATTGTTGTAGGCATGTTAGCGCCTTCACAAACTGCCTTACATCCATTAGCTACTAACTGTTTAGCATCATCGATAAGTAATTCGTTCTGTGTAGCGCATGGAAGAGCGATATCACATTTAATCTGCCATACTCCACGTCCTTCATGATATTCAGCTGAAGGTCTTGCAGCAGCATATTCTGTAAGTCTTGCTCTCTTAACTTCTTTAACTTCTTTAAGAAGGTCTACATCGATTCCTTCAGGATCATAAATCCAACCTGTTGAATCTGAACATGTAACAACCTTAGCACCCATCTGATGAGCTTTCTGAATAGCATAGATAGCAACGTTACCAGCACCTGAAACAACTACTGTCTTGCCTTCCATACTTTCGCCATGGTCTTTCATTAATTCCTGTGTTAAGTAAAGTAATCCGTATCCTGTAGCTTCTGTTCTTGCTAAAGAACCACCGTATGTAAGTCCCTTACCTGTAAGAACACCTTCGTATAATCCACGGATTCTCTTATACTGACCGAACATGTATCCGATTTCTCTTGCACCTGTTCCGATATCACCTGCTGGTACGTCAGTGTCAGCACCGATATACTTGCAAAGTTCTGTCATAAAGCTCTGGCAGAATGCCATAACTTCTCTATCTGATTTTCCCTTAGGATCGAAATCAGAACCACCTTTACCACCACCGATTGGAAGGCTTGTAAGTGAGTTCTTGAAAATCTGTTCGAAACCTA
>ENA-OQID01000703-OQID01000703.1-human-gut-metagenome-genome-assembly--contig:-NODE-703-length-16575-cov-19.580131_pt1 | contig 16575 bp, 12 predicted proteins | sample MGYA00242567_ERZ504727 | MGnify/ENA primary metagenome ERZ504727 (study PRJEB26092, sample SAMD00036215) | human gut metagenome | host: Homo sapiens | study: EMG produced TPA metagenomics assembly of...
ATAATAATGTGTAAACCTGATTTTGCCTAAATTCTTCTTGTTATTTTATCATTTGCCTGCTTTTTTATGTTAAATCTCTATGTTGCTTGGTGACAATATCAAATATTCTTTTTATATTTGTCAACAAATTAAAGAGTAGACAATTATGATTAATGAATCATTTTCTATAAGATTGCGGGAAGCGCGACAGATGATGGGGCTTAGCATGGATAAACTCGTAGAGCGAACCAACGGAGCCATCACCAAGCAGAGCATCTCCCGATATGAGAAAGGCATTATGCGCCCTAAGCGTGATGCTCTGCAAGCCATAGCCAAAGCCCTCAATATCAGCGAGGAATATTTCGAAGGAACCAATCTCAAGATAGATATGCCTATGCTCCGTACCACCTCCAATGGCAAGTTGTCCGAAGACGAGTTGCAAGCCCTTGAAGCAAAACTCTCGTTTTGGGCAGAGCAGTATCTTACGAAGGAGAAAGAAGCAGGCTTTCCTACCCGGTTCAAGAATCCGGTAAAAGGCACCAAGGTATCAACCCTTGAAGATGCCATCCATGCTGCCGACCTTCTTCGTGAAAAGTGGCATTGCGGTGATGGACCTATCGCCAGTATCCTGAGACTCTTGGAAAGAAAAGGTATCATGATACTTGCTGCAACTCTCCCGGATTATGTCTTCGGAATGAGCACCTGGGCAGATAAGAAGCATCCGTTGATGGTTCTGGATATGCGTCAGAAGAAAACAACAGTAGAACGTCTTCGCTTCACGGCAGCTCATGAGTTAGCTCATCTGCTTCTTGCCTTTCCTGTAAATGCAGAGTTAGATATAGAGAAGCGATGCAATAAATTTGCCGGTTTCTTTCTATTTACTCGGCAAGCTTTAATTGAAGAGATGGGAGGCGAAAAGCGAGATGTGCTTACGCTTGAAGAAATGATAGATCTCAGGGAAGTTTATGGTATTTCAATAGCTGCTCAAGTGCATGCAGCCTGGGATATCCGTATGATTTCCCGTGAACACTACGACTGGTGGTTTGATGAGAAAATCAAGAAGAACAGGTTGGAAGTTGGTTGGGGGGAGTATATATTTCCTGAGACTATCGGAAGAGAGAAGAGGATGGAAGTTAGAACAAGAAAATGACAAAAATGAAAATGGCAGAATTAATATCACATATATATCAAGATAATGTAGGGCGTTGGATTATACAATCTAATGAGGAACATTCTGTTGGTGTAACTAGGCTTGCTTCTCGTTTCGCAGGTGAATTTGGTATGAGTGAATGGGGGAAAGTTTTGGGGCAGCTTCATGATAAGGGTAAGGAATCACATGCTTTTCAGCAGCATATTAAAAAAGAGAGTGGATATGAGCCTGATATTAAAGTTTGTGGTAATTATAACCATGCATTTATTGGTGGAGTTTTGGCACGAAAACTTTATGGTAAATCTGCTGATATTTTCTTCGTTAATCAAATAGTGTCTCATCATACAGGCTTACATAATTATGATGAGATAGAAGAAATTCTTAATCAGGATATTCCAGCAGAAGTTAATATCAATATAGGAAAGGAAAAATTAAATGTACCTGCTTTTAAGATTCAAACTAATGATTTTCATCATTTAGCTCGTATGATGTTTTCATGTTTGGTGGATGCCGACTTTCTTGATACTGAAGCTTTTATGGATAAAGAATCTTCTATGTTAAGACGGAATAAAGCTACGTTATATGATTTGCTGCCTTTACTTGAAAATAAACTGAAGGATTTGAAAGCTAAAGCAGATAATTCTAATGTAAATGCAATAAGAAATCAAGTCCAGCAGCAATGTATTAAAATGGCAGATACTGAAATAGGTTTTTATAGTTTGACGGTACCAACTGGTGGAGGAAAAACTTTGTCTTCTTTGGTATGGGCAATGAAGCATGCTATCAGAAATGGTCAGAAAAGAATTATTATAGCCATTCCATATACAAGTATCATTGTTCAGACGGCATCTGTTCTACGAAGCATTTTTGGAGAAGAGAATGTTTTGGAGCATCATAGCAATGTGGATCCTGAGCATATTAAAGACGAAAGACTTCAGGAGAAAATGAAGTTGGCGACAGAAAATTGGGACTATCCGATAATTGTAACAACTAATGTGCAATTATTTGAATCTATGTTTAGCAATAAGCCATCTGTTTGTAGGAAGCTCCACAATATAGTCAACAGTGTAGTGATCTTAGATGAGGTGCAGACACTTCCGATGGATTATCTTCAACCTGTTGTGGATTCATTGAAAACGTACCATAAACTATTCAATGTTTCTTTCTTGTTCACTACGGCAAGTCAGCCCGTGTTAAGTGGACTTATAGAAGGTTGTAATCCGAGGGCAGCCTTCAAAGGGATTGACCGTATTACAGAAATCATTCCTCGAGAGTTTAAGTTGCATGACAAGTTGCGAAGGGTAAAATTAAGTATCAATAATGAAGGAAGAACTTATGATGAGGTTGCAGAGATGTTGAGCAAGCATAAAAGAGTGCTTTGTATTGTTAATACACGTCGTGATGCGAAAGAACTCTATACACGTTTGCCGCAAGAAGGGATTACATTACATCTTTCAAAGATGATGTGTCCGGCACATATTAGCGAGACGTTAGAAAAACTCAAAAATGCTCTAAAGGACGATACGAATGAAGTTATTCGTGTTGTCTCCACGCAATTGATAGAAGCTGGAGTTGATATAGATTTTCCTATTGTATATAGGCAAGAAGCTGGACTTGACTCTGTATTGCAAGCTGCCGGCCGATGTAATCGAGAAGGAAAGAATGGTTTGAGTACTACTTATGTCTTTTCTTTGTCTAAAGAGCATAATCTTCCTAAAGGAGAAATGCAGGCTGCAAATTATGCAAGATTAAGTCTTGGTACAGGGATAGATTGGTTTGCTCCAGATGTGATGACATCATATTTCAAGCAATTATATTGCAGAAAGGAATGTTTCGATGTAAAGAATATGAAGCATTATCTTTATAATCCTAAGGAAATATGTTTTGCTACTGCTGCAAAAGAGTTTCAGATGATTGAAGATAATGGTATCAATGTTGTTGTCTGTTGGAGAAATAGTTTCGAGCTTATTCAACAATTATTGGAAAAGGGACCTTCATATATACTGATAAAGAAACTGTCGAAGTATATCGTAAATATCACTAAGACAGACTTTAAAACTTTGTTAGATATGGGTGTCATTAGTGAGAAAAAAGAGGGACTCTTTGTTGTCGATTATAAACAGCAGTATGATGAACATATAGGCTTGTGCATCGATAATAATTGGGCAAATGAAGTATTAATACAATAAAAATATAATGGTATGGAATATACTGATAAAGAATATTGTTTGGAGGTGTGGGGCGATATGGCTTGCTTCACAAGACCCGAACTGAAAGTTGAACGTGTAAGCTATGATGTGATTACTCCATCAGCTGCACGAGCTATATTCGAGGCTATATTTTGGAAGCCTGCCATTCATTGGCAGATAACCAAGATAGAGGTGTTGAAACCTATCAAATGGACTTCTGTAAGAAGAAATGAGGTGGGGGCGGTAGCTGGTAAATCTGTCATCTTTATAGAGGAAAAACGTCAGCAGAAAAATACTTTGCTTTTAAAAGATGTTGGTTATCGAATTTGGGCAAAGATGGAGTTCCGTTCTGTATCGAAGCGAAAGGCAGAAGGAGATTTGTTTTCTCATGAGCCGGGTAAAGATGAGAATCCGATGAAGTATTATCAGATGTTTGAGCGTAGAGCAAGCAAGGGACAATGCTTCAATCAGCCTTATCTTGGTACTCGTGAGTTCTCTGCCTCTTTCCGTCTCGTTAATCCTGATGATGATACATTGACTCCACCAATATCTGAAGAGCAAGGTGGTACTAAAGACTTAGGAATCATGCTCTATGATATGGACTTTGCTGATAAGAAGAACATCCAGCCAATGTTCTATCGTCCACAGATGAAAGATGGCGTAATTATTGTTCCACCAATTAATAGTGAGGAGATTTTAAAATGATATTAAAAGCATTATATGATTATTATAATAGATGCGGTGATGATATCGTTCCTATGGATATGGCGTATGTTGATTTTTATTATTCTATTGTCTTAGATGAGAAAGGAAATTTCATACGTCTTGAACCTTTAGGAGGTGATAGTGGTTTGCCGCTTCTGACGTTTCGTCCAGAAGAGCGTACGTCAGCTCCAGTACCGCATTGTATGGGAGATCATGCGGGTTATATTTTAGGCTTAAAAGAAGTAAAAGCAAAAGACAATTTTGATTATGCTAAAGAAATGACTCGAAATGAGAAAACTTTGACTGCTTTTAAAAAAGATGTAGAAAACTTTTTTAATATCTTGCCGGATAATAGTTTTGTGCAGGCTATACATGCTTTCTATAAAAAGTTTAGTTTGGAAACAATCAATGCTATTAAACATGATTCGCATTGGGGTGATTTCTGTAAGTATCTTGCAAAAAATATAACATTCAGCGTGATAGGAATAAATGGATATGCAGCTAGTGACAATGAAATTCTTCAAGTAAAGAAACGGAGTAAGTCAAACGAAAACAAGAAGGCTGTCTGTCTTATAACAGGAGTAAAGGAAAAGCCTGTTAATACGACTTATAGTTCGTTCATCTTGGGAGGAAAGAGCAATGCTAAACTTGTTGCTTTCCAGGTTAATTCTGGCTATGATTCTTATGGAAAGAAAATGGGGCTAAATGCGCCTATATCAGAAGAAGCTGAGTTTAAATATACTACGGCTTTATTGAAACTATTATCAAAGAATTCTCGAAATAAGTTCCGAATTGGCGATCGTTCATTTATTTTTTGGGCGTCCTCTAATAACGAGGCAGCAGAGCAGACAGAAAAAAGTCTCTTTGATCTGTTGGGATATAACGAAGAAGTGAATGATGATCCAAATGCTAAGATAGAGCAAGTGCGCAAGGTGTTTACTGCTATATATTCTGGAAGTTTGAAAACATCATTAGAAGACCGCTTCTATATACTTGGACTTGCTCCAAATTCGGCTAGAATAGCCGTTGTATATTGGTCGGAATGTTCTCTGAAAGAATTTGCAGGAAAGATATTGTGTCATTTTAAAGATATGGAAATCAAAGATACTCGTAATGATAAGAAACCATATATGGGAATCAAGAGTATGCTTTCAGCTGTCACTCTTAACGGGAAACAGTCTGAAGCTACCCCTAATCTTCCTGAAGCTATTGTCAAAAGTATCTTCCAAGGAACACCATATCCATTCACTTTATTTTCTGCATGCATTCGCAGAATAAGAGCAGAGGCTGGCAGCAAAGATGCAATTCGTATTGCTCGTATGGCAATCATCAAGGCATATCTCAATAGAACAAGTAGTAATAATAAAAAAATAGAAATTATGTTAGACAAGAGTAACACTAATCAAGGCTACTTATGTGGTCGTCTTTTTGCAGTTCTTGATAAAATTCAAGTAGATGCAAATGGAGGTAGCAGCATACGTGAAAGATATATGAATGCTGCCAGTGCAACACCAGCTTCAGTGTTTGCTACAATTCTTAATCTTTCTTCACATCACATGGAGAAGTTGTCGAATCAGGGTAAGAAAATCTTCTTTGAGAAGATGAAGCAGGAGATTATTGATAAGATTCCTGCAACAGGTTTCCCTGCACATCTTGATCTTCAAGACCAGGGTAGATTCTTTATTGGATACTATCATCAGAAACAAGAATTCTTTACGAAGAAAGAGGAAGAGAATAAAGATTAAAATATTAACGTTTAAAAATAAATATTATGGCTGAATTAAAAAATAAAATTGATTTCGTGTACATTTTTGATGTTCAGGATGGTAATCCTAATGGAGACCCAGATGCAGGTAATCTTCCTCGTGTGGATGCAGAGACAGGTATGGGCTTAGTTACTGATGTGTGCTTGAAGCGTAAGGTGCGCAACTATGTGCAGGTAGCAAAAAGTCTGGCTGATGGGTATGATATTTTTATCAAGGAGAAGGCCGTTCTCAACAATGAGATAGATAAGGCACATGATGACTCAGAAGTCAAGAGCGCAAAAGACAAAACGGCAGCAGCTCGTTTATTTATGTGCAAGAACTATTATGATATTCGTACTTTTGGTGCTGTAATGTCTACAGGAAAGAATGCAGGACAGGTAAGAGGTCCTATTCAGCTTACATTTGCTCGCTCTGTAGATTCAATTGCAACTGCTGAACATTCTATTACTCGAATGGCGGTAGCTACAGAAAATGAAGCAGAAAAGCAGAAAGGTGACAACAGAACTATGGGTCGCAAAGCAACTGTCCCTTATGGTCTCTATGTTTGTCATGGTTTTATCTCTGCTAATCTTGCAAAGCAAACAGGTTTTTCAGAGGATGATCTTCAACTATTCTTTGATGCATTGAAGAACATGTTTGATGTTGACCGTTCTGCAGCAAGGGGCTTGATGAGTGCTCAGAAATTAATCGTATTCAAACATGATTCTGTTCTGGGTAATGCTCCTGCGAATAAATTGTTTGATTTGGTGAAAATCAAGAAGAATACAGATGTACCACGTTCATTTGGCGATTATGAAGTTACGGTACCTTCTCAAGAGGAGTTGGATAAGAAATATCCTGGTGTGACAGTTGAAGAATTGATTTAGTATCATCATGTATACTGAAGACGAAATGCTCATGTTGTCGGGGATACAGCACTTTATGTTCTGCCCTCGACAATGGGCTTTGATTCATATCGAGCAACAATGGGCAGAAAATAAACTGACGACAGAAGGACTGATTCTACACAAGAACGTAGATAATCCCTTCTATCGTCAGAAAAATGGTGATGTTATCACACTTCGCTCCCTCCATATTGCCTCTAAAGAATTAGGATTGTATGGTATAACTGATGCAGTAGAACTTGTTCCAACTGATTCTTCAGAAGATGCTATAACTCATAATCGCTACAAAGGATATTGGAAACCATACCCTGTGGAGTATAAAAGAGGTCATCATAAGCCTGATGAAAGAGATGAAGTACAATTGGCTGCCCAGGCAATGTGTCTCGAAGAAATGTATGGTATCCATATTCCATACGGTGCATTGTATTATGATGAAGTAAAACATAGAGAAACAATTTCTATTTCTGAGTCATTAAGAAGTACGACTATTCAATGTGCCCGTCAGATGCATGAGGTATTTAAAAGCGGTATCTTGCCAAAAGCTAACAAACAGCACCATTGCAAGAATTGTTCTCTGGTAAATCTCTGTATGCCAGAAATGAGTGATTGTACTCTAGTATCAACCTATTTAAACAAGAATCTATATGAGGATATTACTTAATACATTATACGTGACCACACCTGAAGCCTATCTAAGTAAAGATGGGTTGAATGTTGTGATATCAGTGAAGCAAAACGAGATATTCCGTATTCCTATCCATAATATAGAGCAAATTATTACTTTTGGTTATATGGGGGCAAGTCCAGGATTGATGAAACTGTGTGCAGATAATAATGTTTCTCTAACCTTCCTTTCACCACAAGGAAGATATATCAGCCGTTCGCAAGGTCCGACTAGGGGAAACGTTTTACTGAGAAAAGCACAATATAAGAATTCTGATGAACCTAACTATGCTCTTCATCTCAGTAAACTTTTCATAGGAGGAAAAATCCAAAACTATCGTAATATCTTGCGTCGCTTTATTAGAGACAATGGAGATGATGAGGCTATAGAACGTGTTTGCGAGGAACTGCTTCGGTGCAAAAGAAGAGTTTTGAATGCTGAATCTATAGATAGTGTGAGGGGAATAGAAGGAGAAGCTGCCACTGCTTATTTTGGTGTATTCTCACGCCTTCTTCTAAATCAGAAAGAAGATTTTGTATTTGAAGGTCGCAATCGTCGTCCACCAAAAGATGCGATTAATGCGATGTTATCTTTCGTATATACTCTTATATGTAATGATATGACATCGGCTTTGGAGACTATTGGCTTAGACCCATACGTAGGGTTTATGCATACTTTAAGACCAGGGCGTGCATCTTTATCTTTGGATATGATGGAGGAGTTGCGAGCATATTTGGGTGATAGATTAGTTCTATCTTTAATCAACAGAAAACAGATTACCATCAAAGATTTCGTCAAGCAGGGTGACGAAGGTATCGTCATGACAGACTCGGGGCGTAAGATTATATTGTCTGCTTGGCAAAACAGAAAGAAGGAGCAGATTATTCATCCTTATTTAAATGAAAAGGTAAGTATAGGTCTTCTTCCTTATGTTCAAGCAATGTTGTTGGCGAGATTCATTCGTAAGGATATTGATGATTATCCAGTATTTTTAATCAAGTAGTGTATGTTTGTATTGATTACTTATGATGTAAACATTACCTCGGCTCATGGTGCGAAACGTTTACGCAATGTAGCAAGGGCGTGTTTGAATTACGGAAAGAGAGTTCAAAACTCTGTTTTTGAGTGTATCTTGACGGAATCTCAGTTTTTCGTATTAAGGGACCAGTTGAAAGGGATTATTGATACTGAACAAGATAGTATTAGGTTCTATATTCTTGGGAAAAATTGGAAACGTAAAGTTGAGACTTTGGGTAAGGATATGGGGCTTGACTTTACTGGTGAGCTTATCATTTAATGTATGAGGGTGCGAACCTATAGTATTGCAAAATACCCTATAGTTTCGCACCTTCTTAAAATCAGTGACTTACAAATATTATGCCTTTTATAATATTTTACGTGTAATTATTTTGCCATCTTTCGCAAAATAATTATCTTTGCATCATGATATTCAGCTATTTGCTGAATATGCAGTCACACCCTTCGTGGGTGTGTGGATTGAAACAGCATAACGAGGTGCATAACCGTAGGAAAGCCCCGTCACACCCTTCGTGGGTGTGTGGATTGAAACTTCATATAAGCATCAATAGCATCAAGAGAATGCTCGTCACACCCTTCGTGGGTGTGTGGATTGAAACAATTCACAGCGGTACTGTGTCTGCATACCAATAGGTCACACCCTTCGTGGGTGTGTGGATTGAAACCTGCTACTGGTAATGTTGGTAGTGGTGCTGCTGCGTCACACCCTTCGTGGGTGTGTGGATTGAAACTGCTAAGGCTGCCGATATGCGTGCAGCAGGTCTTGTCACACCCTTCGTGGGTGTGTGGATTGAAACTAATCTTCCTATCGATTATTTTACATCTGTTTTGCGTCACACCCTTCGTGGGTGTGTGGATTGAAACTTCTACTGGTGGAGGACCTACACCACCGCCTAGCGTCACACCCTTCGTGGGTGTGTGGATTGAAACAAAAGATAATTGACACTTTTGTCCGTAATAACGTCACACCCTTCGTGGGTGTGTGGATTGAAACTCTTCTGTTGCAAGTCCGAGACCGGTCATAGCATGTCACACCCTTCGTGGGTGTGTGGATTGAAACACCATTTTTAAATTGTTATATATGGCAGAAAATAGTCACACCCTTCGTGGGTGTGTGGATTGAAACAACGGTATTATATTGAGGAAGAGAAGTCAGACAGTCACACCCTTCGTGGGTGTGTGGATTGAAACAAGCATCGAAACCTGGTATTATGCTGCAGGTAGGGTCACACCCTTCGTGGGTGTGTGGATTGAAACAGACTGTGCACCAGCAACACCAGCCTCATAAATAGTCACACCCTTCGTGGGTGTGTGGATTGAAACTGTTAGATGGCATCAAGCAGAAGAAAACTTTCTAGTCACACCCTTCGTGGGTGTGTGGATTGAAACCTGCTGACAAGCAGGTCAGTTTTGAAAAATGGGGTCACACCCTTCGTGGGTGTGTGGATTGAAACACGAGTGAAGCCACTACTAGCCTTAACACTATCTGTCACACCCTTCGTGGGTGTGTGGATTGAAACGTCATACCTTTGCTAGCAGAGCAATCAATAATGGTCACACCCTTCGTGGGTGTGTGGATTGAAACATCTACAGGCGAGGTTACAGCCGTAGGTAATGGGTCACACCCTTCGTGGGTGTGTGGATTGAAACCGAGTAGCAAACACAGATAAATGGGTTGATAAATGTCACACCCTTCGTGGGTGTGTGGATTGAAACACACGTGAATTCCTCGCTATTAAAAGAGTAGATGAAGTCACACCCTTCGTGGGTGTGTGGATTGAAACTGCAAACTCATCGACATTCGCAAGGCAGCGAAAAGTCACACCCTTCGTGGGTGTGTGGATTGAAACTTATTTGGCGGTTTAGGAGTGTTGGCCGTATCATGTCACACCCTTCGTGGGTGTGTGGATTGAAACACGATAAGCGTCAAGCCAAGATTTACCACTAGGCGTCACACCCTTCGTGGGTGTGTGGATTGAAACTTCCAAGGCAACAAAGACGAAATATCCAAAGAACGTCACACCCTTCGTGGGTGTGTGGATTGAAACTGATAAGTCATCTGGGCAATTTGACTAGCAGCAGGTCACACCCTTCGTGGGTGTGTGGATTGAAACTGCAAATTCCACATGCGCTCATTAAACTTGTTGTGTCACACCCTTCGTGGGTGTGTGGATTGAAACAAAGAACCGAGATGAGGTTAGAGAATTACTCAAGTCACACCCTTCGTGGGTGTGTGGATTGAAACATAGAAATCCAAACCTAGATAGGATGATAGCGAATGTCACACCCTTCGTGGGTGTGTGGATTGAAACTTATCATTATTAACCTTAAAATTAGCGAATTGTTGTCACACCCTTCGTGGGTGTGTGGATTGAAACTCAAAATCGTTCAATTTATCGAAAGACTGACGGAGGTCACACCCTTCGTGGGTGTGTGGATTGAAACACTCTCGAGGAGTTGACGAAATCATCAACCGCAAGTCACACCCTTCGTGGGTGTGTGGATTGAAACATTCTCTGTCACTCTGTGGGGCTTGAATGTCTGTGTCACACCCTTCGTGGGTGTGTGGATTGAAACGATAACAGCAGTAGGAGTAATAAAACGTCTATTAAGTCACACCCTTCGTGGGTGTGTGGATTGAAACTCTTGCTTGCAAACTTGCTGATAACCGCGGATGAGTCACACCCTTCGTGGGTGTGTGGATTGAAACAGGACGATTGGAGCCAGCCTGTTGTGGTAGCCAAGTCACACCCTTCGTGGGTGTGTGGATTGAAACTGCGTTTTGCCACGTCGCTGTTAGCTATGGCAGTGTCACACCCTTCGTGGGTGTGTGGATTGAAACTTCATGGGCCCAATGTCTTCAGGTAAGACTCAGATGTCACACCCTTCGTGGGTGTGTGGATTGAAACATACCAAAAACGAAATAACGTGAACAATTCGCATTGTCACACCCTTCGTGGGTGTGTGGATTGAAACAGAAAACAGATTTTATTTTCTGAGCCCACTTGAAAAAGTCATTTTTACGAAAACGTGCCATTGATTGTCAATAAGTTACAAAGACAAAAAATATGATTCGGGACTTTTTTAAGTGGACTCAGTTTAGTATTATACAGCAAACTCTAGTTATAAGTGTTCAGAATGTGTCTCCTCCAGCCACAGCATTCGTCTCCTTCGGTCACTGCATTCGACTCCTTCAGCTATCGCATTCGTCTCCTCCGGTCACAGCATTCGACTCCTTCAGCTATCGCATTCGTCTCCTTCAGCCACTGCATTCGACTCCTTCAGCTAATACAGCCGTCTCCTTCAGCCACCGCAGCCGTATGTGTCAACTCAATGAAGTAGATGAAGTCGTGAAATGAAGTGGATGAGTTCGCATAATGAAGTTCATGATTTCGGCACAATTGCCAATACATGCAAATGGTAAAGCAAAAAGTGGTTTACTCCTACCTTTATGATTCTTATACGAAAATGTTTTTCTGTCTTTATTGCCATATCTATCACCAATGCATTTAACTCTCTGATTATAAGTGAATAATGCGTGGCAGTAAGCGGTGTTTCTGTTGCCACCTAATGCCACGCATTGCCACACTCTTTTTATGAGAGAATGAGATGAAAAGAGTGTAGGCTATTTTCTAACTACCAGATACTCAGTACCAAACCTTGTTCTTCGGTTCTTCAAACCTTCTATATTCTGAAGCTCTCTGCCCAATTTCTGTATGCTCGAAACCTGGAGAGAAGAGCCGAATTTCTGCTTCAAAATGTCGAAAATAGCGGCTGCCATCAGGTATTCGCCATTTTCCGGGGTACTTGCAGGCTCGAAAACCTGCAGAAAACATTGCTTGATAGGGGAAATCTGCTCAAATTGTCTGTTATGTTGCATGATGATGGCGGTTTCCTTGGCGTCGAAATAGGATTTTTCGCCACGCTCCAAAGCTTGCATCGCCTGCGCATAAAGCTGCTCATAGTTCAGTCTGCCACTCACATCGATAGGCCCCGTCAGTTCTACTCCCAGGAAACGGCGGTTGCCGGATGGGTCGGAAAGAATATCGGTCATGTTGCTCGTGGCGATGAAGGAGGCTAGACGAGGAAATTCCTGTACATGACTTCCGTATGGCGGCTTGATTTTTACCGTAGGCAACTGCAGCAGATTCTTCAGAAATCCCTGCTGCACCTGTGGCGAAATCTGATTGAACTCATCGAGATTGATGAGCAGAAATTGTGACATCGCCTGCAATACCTGACGCTTTTCTGAGAGAATCATGTTGTCGCTGAAGCCCCACGATAATTCGGTAGGGATGAGACGGCGGCAGAAGGTGCTCTTGTTGTAACCCTGCTTGGAAATGAGCAGCGGCATGGTACTGTTGCCATATTGACGGCGATACATGCCGCGCCACTGGTTAACCATTCCCAGAAACCAGGTGTAAAACCAGTTTTCCCAATGAGGATTGTTGGTGGGTACGGTTCGTGCCAGGGCACGGATGCGGTCCTTGCCGTCCCATTTTCCCAGACAGTCATAGAGATAGGACTCTATTGGACTGTAGTTTCTGATGCGGTCTGATTCTAGAAAATTCCTTACATCCTTGATGCTTACGTGGATGTCGGCTATCTGAACATCCAGCGTCATGCTTTTCTGCACACGGGCATCCACCGGTCTGAAATCGCCAACCCATGAATTGTTCGGGCGGTATTCGGTATATTTCATCACGGTATTGTAACGGAACTGGTACCGACTCTCCAGGTATCTGATCATCTGCAGAATATCGGCACGGCCTTTTCTGCCTGAGGCTGATTTCTCCGTCTTCCTGTCTTTGGAATGGGTATCGTAAGCGGTGCCCACTATCTGGCGGAGTTTCTCTTCTGTCACATGTCCCCAGTTGTTGCGGCGGATATGGATGAAAGCTTCTTCTTCGCTGAGGCCCATGTTGCAGAGCTTGATGGCGATGGCTGAGAAACCGGCAAGGAACCGGTCTTCATCGTTCTGCCATGAGATGTTGGCTTTTTTCATCTCTTCCTTCGTCTCTTCTGCTGCCTTGCGGTAGAGGAATTCATAGTCATCGTATGTCTTCAGATCGTCTACATTCTTAGGGGCTGAGGCTACCTTCTTCATATTTTGGGAGATGCGCATCGCCACAGCCTTGCTGTTATAATAAGGAGAGGCATCCAGCGTAAGCATGAAGTTGGATGCCAATGATGGTTTTTCGGCTTTGATGGTTGCCTGTACCTGCGACTGGTAGAGTGTCTTTACCTGTTCGTAGGCAGACTGGTAGAGTAAGTCGGCGTCGGCTTCTTTTGTCGGGATTTTTCCTTCTTCGTTGCAGATGCTTACGAGCACGATGAGGCTTCTGCCGTCGGCTCCTTCGAAGGCAGCAAAGGTCATCGGCAGCAGACTGACCGTCTTCTTGACGGCATCTTTTTCCTGGTCCGACATGAGGTTGATGAAGTGGAGCATCACCAGCCCGTTTGATTTCTGGAAGACGAGATTGCCGCTTTCATCCTTATTGAATTCTGCGGCTGGATAAACGTGCTGCCATTCCTTGATGCCTTTGTAGTACTGGTAGTCGGCCTCCATGAGTGGCACACTCATTCTGAAATTGGTGATACTCAGCTTGGCATCATCTTTAGCGATGCGCTCCAGAAACCGTTCTACGGTTTTCGAACTGACCATCAACTTGTTCTGCTTGTTGATTCTTGTAATAGTAAACTTCATATTTCTGCTAATTTGTTGATAGGGTGATACTTAGGGTTGCCGATGGTTTTGCCCAGCTTTGCCCAAGGCGTTGGGCAAATGTGCCCGACTATGCCGGGCACTCGTGAACATCGTATCGGTCATCCGTGCTCAATTGAAGCAATAGTTCCATGAGTTGTAAACATCTCCTTTAGCGAAGTAGAGTCTGACTAAATCTGCTTGTGTCATTGGTTTTTGGGTTAAATGTGTATAAAGTGGTTTCACAGGAGTCGTAAGCTTCTAGGTGGAATCGGCAGGAATTTTTCCTGTTGGTTGCAAAAATACAAAAAATGTTCGAAACCGCAAGCCTTTTTCTCCACTTTTTAAATGTTTTTCGTCGAAAACAATAAGTATTCCTCTGCTTTTTCGCTGAGAATCCCCCATTTTTCGCCCGAGTGTGGCAATAGGTGGCAATAGGTGATAATAGAAAATGCCCTTATTGCAACGCTTAAATGGCTAAAAACCAATTGGTTAACTTGAAGTGTGGCAATAGTGGCAATAGTTTTAGAAAAACTTTCTCATACATAGGCTTTCCTCTTTTACTAATAAATGTTATATTCCCACCATTCCTTTTCCAAATCATTTGTTTTCTCCCGAATTTACAGTACTTTTGCAGAAAGTATCTAATTAAAGATTAAAAGTGCGATTTAAAATAATGTATAGATTATGCAATACAAGAATATCATATTCGATTTAGGTAATGTTCTGGTAAAGCTCAATCCGGAAGGATGCATCGGGGCTTTCAAGGCGATAGGACTGGGGGAATAGGCTAATCCGAATCCTCAGAGTGAGGGGATGAAGCTGATGAGCAAACTGGGTGTTGGAATGATTACCACCGAAGCATTCTGTGATGCATCCATACCTTCCAGAACGCGAAGTTCGATGATTGGCTTTCACTTCGATTCTGACGGAAATGTCAGAATCGAAGCTTTTATTAAAAGGCATCAGAATGATTTGTCAAATGGTGTCAGGCAGGCATAGAGCGGAACGTTGATCATCCAGTCTTGATCCTTATAGGGAAGCATGGAGTAGCGAAGTCCCTTCAGTTGCGGATTGTTGGTGATGAATGTTCTGAGAGATTTCGCCTTAACGTTCACCTCTGCCTTTACTTCTATCGGTATAACCCTGTCGTGCCATTGGGTCAGGAAATCAATCTCTATTGTGGAGTTATCCACAACATGATAGTATAATGGAATATCCAGGCTTTTCAGCTGGGTGAAGACATATAGTTCTGTAAAGGCACCTTTATATTCAGAGAAAATGCCATCGCCCACCAGCATCGATTCTGCTGAAGTCTCTGCCATCGCTCCCATCAGTCCCACATCGAGCATGAAGAGTTTGAAGGCGTTCAGGTCTTCATAGAATTTGAAAGGGAGGCGTGGGGTATTGACTCTCTGAACCTTATATGCCAGTCCTGCATCTATCAGCCATTGGATGGCCAGTTCGAAATCTGCGGCTCTGGCACTTTTCTTCACGGCTCCATAGATGAACTTCTTGTTCTCTTTGGCAAGTTGGGCAGGGATACTGTCCCACACCATATTAATGCGAGGCACTTCTCTATCTGGTGCGTGCTTCGAGAAATCTCGGCGATAGTCTTGTATAATCTGCTTTTGGATGGAACGGACTTCCTGTAGTCCCTTCTGCTCTACATGGGCGAGTACGGCGGCTGGCATTCCTCCTACATAATAATATTGTCGCAGCAGGCTGATCAATTCTGTTTCCAGTAAATTGATGACGTTCCAATTTCCTTCTTTCAAGATGCTTGCCAGTTTCGCTTTTCCCATAGCATCGAGGAATTCGATGAAGTTCATCGGGTAGAGGCGCAGCTCTTCTACTTTTCCTACTGGATATGATACCCCGCTATGGAGTGATATTCCCAGTAGGGATCCTGCCACGATGATATGAATATCAGGAGCATCCTCGCAAAAGAACTTTAAAGTTTCTAATGCTTTAGGACAATCTTGTATCTCATCGAGTACCATAAGTGTATCGTTGGGGGTAATATCTACCTGGCTGATGGCGGAGAGTGCCATCAGTATATCAGCTGTTGTGCCGGCTTTTTCAAACACTTCTGCTGCCTTCTGATTTCTGTCGAGACTGAAGAATGCAAGTTTTTTATATTCTCTTTTTCCAAATTCTTGCAGGATATAGGTCTTGCCTACTTGTCTTGCTCCGTTGAGAATCAGAGGTTTATGGTTTTGCTTGTTCTTCCATTCTACGAGTTTGTTATAGATGCTTCTTTCCATGATTTACACTTTTTCTAACGAATAATCGTATGAATTCCGCACTTTTTCTGACGAATAATCGTATGAACTTCACACTTTTTCTGACGAATAGCGGAGCAAAGATACACTTTTTCTAACGAATAGTGTCTTATATGTAGCAGTTCCCCAAAGTGGACACAAAAAATGATTATTAATTATTTATATTTTTAAAAGTACACATATCTATCAAATTTCGTTCCTTTTCATTTGC
>ENA-OQID01000712-OQID01000712.1-human-gut-metagenome-genome-assembly--contig:-NODE-712-length-16382-cov-6.614658_pt1 | contig 16382 bp, 12 predicted proteins | sample MGYA00242567_ERZ504727 | MGnify/ENA primary metagenome ERZ504727 (study PRJEB26092, sample SAMD00036215) | human gut metagenome | host: Homo sapiens | study: EMG produced TPA metagenomics assembly of...
AAAGTGGATGGTCACATAGGTCGGGGTGTCGGGAGCCTGCTCAGGGCTGACACCCAGCTCCAGGAAACCGGGGTGGTTGTACTGGGGCTCGTTGGCGGGGCTCTCCAGATCCAGGCCCTCGTGGCTCAGATGCCACAGGTTCTTATCCTTGGAGTAGTTGGTCTCGCGGTTGATCTTCAGGGGGATGTGGTGAGCCTCGGCGTAGTCGATCTCTTCGTCACGGCTCTTGATGTCCCACTCACGCCAGGGAGCAATGATGGCCATATCGGGGCACAGGGCCTTGAGGGTCAGCTCAAAACGCACCTGATCGTTGCCCTTGCCGGTGCAGCCGTGGCAGATGGCATCTGCGCCTTCCTTAATGGCGATATCGGCCAGCGCCTTTGCAATGCAGGGGCGTGCAAAGCTGGTGCCCAGCAGGTAGTCCTCGTACTTTGCACCAAACTTCAGGGTGGGGAAGATGTAGTTCTCCACAAAGTCCTTCTTCAGATCCAGAACGTACAGCTTGGAAGCGCCGGTAGCCTTGGCCTTTTCCTCCAGGCCGTCCAGCTCGGTGCCCTGACCCACGTCACCGGAAACGGCGACGACTTCGCAGTTGTTGTAGTTTTCCTTCAGCCAGGGAATGATGATGGAGGTATCCAGACCACCGGAGTATGCCAGAACGACTTTTTTGATGTTTTCCTTTTTCATGGTAAACGCGCTCCTTTTAATAAAAATACACTTTTGTATCCTGATGCGCACTTTCCCTTCGCATCCTCTGTCTTTGATTCGCGGTTGATGCTTTTATTATACGCAGCGCGGCTTTTTCGTCAATGCTGAAAACTGCCAAACATGCCGCGCATTTGCGGCAGGATTTGTTACACTTTGTATGTTTATGCAATACTTTACGTTTATATTCAAATTTTATGCAGTCAAAATGTATATATGAAATGCAAAAAAAGCGCCCCGAAGGACGCTTTCTTTATGCCTGGTATCTTCCCAGGATCTCCTCCACCTGTTCCTGTGTCAGCGGGTGGGTGGGCTCCGGCTTTTCATTGCCCCTGCGCAGGGGCAGCCACCAGGTGGACAAGCCCAGCCAGCCGAACTTATAGGCAGTGTGGGGCTCACGGCCCACGCAGGTGAAGCCCAGGCGGGCATGGATACGCTCACTGGCGGGGTTGGGGTCTGCCACAAGGGCGTAGACATTCCAGTAACCCATCCCGTCCAGAATATCCAGCAGGGCGCGGTAGAGGGTATCCCCCACGCCAAAGCCCCGGGCATCGGGGGCACAGTAGATGGTGCTCTCCACAGCCCAGTCGTAGGCCTCCCGGGGGTGGTAGCGGTGGGCGCAGGCGTAGCCCAGCAGCTTACCGTCCCCATCCCGGGCCAGCAGCAGAGGGATCAGCGCACGGGTGCTGTCCACCCAGTCCTCATACTCCGGCAGGGAAGAGGGCGTTACCTGAAAGGTTGCCGTGTGGTGCAGGACATACCAGTTGTAGATGTCCAGGATCTCCGCCGCATCGGCCCGGGTGGCCAGCGAAAGCCGGGGCAGGTTCTTCTCAGCCCATTCGGCGCACATGGCTTCCTTCTGCGCCTTGGTCAGCTTTTTCAGGGCTGCTTCCCGGCGCAGGGCGGCAGATTTGTCTGTGCACCGTTCCAGATACGCGAACCGCTGTGCCCCCAGCGCACGGGTGCACTTGGCCCCCTTCCCGCTCTTATGGGCGTGCAGGCGGCTGGCCGGGTCATTTGTCCAGCCCGTGTAGAGCTGGCCGCCTGCGCAGCGCACCATATAGACATAGGCCCGCTCCGTCTTCTCCGCTTCCCCGCTCATATCACAGTCTCCCGTTGTTTTTCAGCACCTGACGGCAGGCGGCCAGCGCCGTCTCCTTGTCCTTTGCGGTGATGAGGAACCGGCTGGCGTGGCAGAAGCTGATGCCCTCGATGCCGCTCTTCTGCTCAATGACCTCCTGCGGCTGGCCCGCCCAGCTCTGGGGGAAAGGCAGCTTCGGCTTTTTGGTCTTGTGGTCGGTCACGCACTGGGCGCTCCACCCGCCGCGCTGGCTGGGGTAGATGACGAAGAGGGCATCGGTCTTGTACAGGCCATTCTTCCAGGGCAGGTAGCAGGGCAGGATCACGATGCCGTCCCGGGAATTCTTATAGGCCTGCTGCACTTTCTCGTCGGCGCGGTTCACGGCGTTCGCGCTCTCGATCTGGTTTTCCAGGATCTGCTTTGCCACAGCCACCGCCTTGAAGAAGCAGGTGTCCTGATCCTCCTTGGAATCCCACACCGGGTTGAAGAAGCCGATGGCATCGCACAGGCTGTTCTGCTCGCCGGTGTTGTCGTTCAGATCAAGAGGCTGGATAAAGTTTTCATCGATGAGCCGGGCCTGACGCTCCCCCACCAGCCCCGGGCCCAGCACCCGCCACAGCAGGCCGAAAGCCGCATAGGGGATGCCGTTGGCGCGGTACTCGCGGGGCTCCTGATGGTGATCGAACATGCCAAAGCCGATATCATACACGATGCCGTCGAAATCGTCCGGCACCACAAAGCCGCGGGTGATCCTGATGTCCGGCCGGATGATCTGCAGCAGCGCCGTTGCAAACACGTCGTCCGCATGGAACTTGCCGGCATGGGTGAAGCCATTTGCAGGAATTTTCATAACAGCAATACCTCGTTCTCTTTCTTTGGGAACAGTATATCACACTTTGCCAAAAGGAACAACGAAAAGCCCCGGCTGTCGGGGGACAGCCGGGGCAAAGGTACACCTTAACTCGTTTTTTAGTTGACCTTGGGGAACATTTTTGCGTCGCAGCGAGACAGCTGAGTAGAAACAACCAGCTGTGTGGATGTACCACCATTGACTCGGCGAATGCTGGTCATGTCGCCCTTTTTATAAACGACCTTTCCATTGCCGTCCGCCATATCTTTTGCCGCATAGTAGAACTCATATGTATAGACTACACCATCCACATTAGCCTTGATGCTCTCTCGATAGAACTCCTGAGCGAAAGGATTCGTATAGTTTTCAGCAGAGAAGGTAAGCGGAACAACCTTGTTAGCAATGTAGATCAGATTCTTGGGTTCCTTCAGTTCATCCAGAATCCCCTGTTTTTCTATTGCGATTTTTTCGTCGTTCGCGCCCTCACTTTTCCCGTACTCTTCAATACTCGTCCAAGTAAGATTATTCACAGTGGTGTCAGCTGTGAGTTTATAACTCGTCAAATAAAGGCTCTCTCCATCTGGGGTATAGAAAGCAATCATCGTATTCTGGTCTTCCTGATTAACCACAAACTGCTTTTTTCCCTGAGTGGCATACCCAAAAGCACCCCCTCCAAGAAGACCGCTGACTTTAAAGTCGTCCGCACTGACGGCATTATAACATTTCTTTGTCAGAGAAGTGTCCCAAGTAACTTTTGCCGGATCAGCAGGGATCACAGAAGCGCCCGGCTTGTCGGGTTTTTCATCGCCGCCCTCAGACGTGCCGGGCTTGCTACCATTATTCCCGCCATTGCCACCGTTGCCGCTGCCCTCAGACGTGCCGGGCTTGCTGCCATTATTCCCGCCATTGCCACCGTTGCCGCCGCCCGTTGTGCCGCAAGCGGTCATCATGGAAACGGCCATTGCTGCCGCCAGCAGAACGGCGGCGGCTTTTTTGTACCATCTCATAATACAAGTCTCCTGTTTTTTGTTCCGAAGCACCTCAAAAATATGCTTCACACCCACATGTTACCCTCCCTCCGGACATCTTGTCAACCAATCTGAAGATATTTGACATTTTGCCCGGAACAGGCGACCATTTTTTAGCAATATAACAACAGCCCCGGCACGTTCCCATGTGAAACGTCCCAGGGCTGTTCTCTGGCTTCTGGTCACTTTCTCTTCCGTGCTGTCTTTGTAACGGCGCGGGTGGGGGTCTTGGTCACAGCCGTGGTGGGCCTCACGGCGGGGGAGAGGTTCGGCTTTTCGGTGAGGGCGGTGGTGGTGGGCTCGCCCAGTGCCAGCACCTCGGCCAGCTCCTTCTGCACCTTGGCGTTGATGGGGTCGTTCACGGCCAGCACATCGGAGTAGAACTGCTCCATCTCTTCGCGGGTGGAGAAGGTTGCAACGTACATCTGGTTGCCCATGGCACCGGACAGAGCCTCGGGGATGCGGTCCACCATCCGCATATTCTTCTGGTACTTCTGCATGATCTGCTCATGGCTGTACACAAAGTTTTTGCCATCGCGGCGGCCTGCAAAGGGGCAGTAGTAGTGCTCGCCCACCGGCATATCCGTGCCGCCGAAGGCGATCATATCCGCCCAGATCTTGTACACGTTGGTGGAGCGGGCAAAGTTGATCATATCCGGGGTAAAGCCGCCGCAGGGGCGCATATTGACCTCCAGCGCCACGAGCTGGCCCTTTTTGCCCATGCTGGCCTGATCCTCGGTCATGCGGAAGAACTCAAAGTGGACGAATCGGCTCTTCACGCCAAAGCTCTTGACGGCGGCACGTCCGGCGGCGCGGGTATCCTCGGGCAGATCCTTGATGATATAGTAGATGGAGTTATCGTTGTCGTTGACGATGTCCATGATGGACACCGGGCTGACATTGCCCGCCTCAAAGATGGGGTTGCCGCTGCCGTCAATGATGGCATCGTAGCTGTTGACCTCGGCGTGGACGAACTCCTCCATGATGTAGGAGAGGTCGGGGTGATAGGTGCTCTTGTAGAGCAGGAAGCGCTTCAGCTCCTCATCGCTGGACAGCTTATGGGTATCGGAGGCACCCACACCGTTGTCCGGCTTGACCACCACCGGATAGCCCACCTCGTTGATGAACTTCCTGCAGCTTTCCAGGTCGTCCACCATGTGGTAACGTGCGGTGGCGATGCCGGCCTTCTGGTAATACTCCTTCATCTTGCTCTTGTACTTGATGCGGGGCATATCCTCGGTCTGGAAGCCAGACTTGATGTTGAAGTCCGTGCGCAGAGCCGCATCCCGCTCCAGCCAGTATTCGTTGTTGGATTCCAGCCAATCGATGCGGCCATACTTGAAGGCGAAGAACGCCACCGCACGGTAGACCTCGTCATAATTCTCCAGACTGCCCACCTTGTAGTATTCGTTCAGGCTGTCCTTCAGCTCCGGCTTCAGCTCATCATAGGGCTGGTCACCGATGCCCAGCACATTCATGCCGTCGTTTTTCAGCTCCCGGCAGAACTGCCAGTAGTTGGTGGGAAAATTGGGGGAGATAAAGATAAAGTTCTGCATAGCTTGATGATTCCTCTTTTATCCAAGAATATAAGGCATATAATATACGGCCTGCTGATACCACCAATCCCAGTCGTGCTTGACATCATAGCCCCACAGGTCCACCCAGACAGGGATGCCTTTCTGCTCAAAGATCTGCTTGAGCTGCCGGGTGGTATCGGGCTGTTCCCAAGCGCCCTGACCGCAGCAGATGACCGCCTTCCTGCTGCGGTAGAGGTCCATATAGGGGTGATCGGTGGGGAAGTTGGCCATATAGTCCACAGGGGAGTTCTGGTAGACCACCTCGTCCATGTAATCGCCAAAGCCGTATTTTGCGGTGTAGATGCCGCTGAGGGCCAGACAGCCATCGAAAAGATAGGGGAACCGCAGGTAGAGGTTGACGGCATGGGTCGCGCCCAGGCTGCAGCCAAAGGCGATCACGCCGGGGAGGCTGTCCCAGCCGTTGCGCTCCTTGGCGATATACTGGATCTTGGGCACAACTTCCTCCACGATGTAGCGGATCCACTGCTCATAGCGGCGGATCCGCCAGTAGGGGTCGCCGTTGGTGTCGGACCAGGTCTCCTGATCCATGGTATCGATGGAGATGACCATGATCTGCCCGGATTCGATCCACGGAGCCAGCGTACCGGCCATGTGGAAGTCCTCAAAGTCGAAGAAACGGCCATCCTGACAGGGGATAAAGAGCATGGGGCGGCCTGCGTGGCCGTAGACCTTGCATTCCATCTCCCGACCCAGTGCGGGGCTGTAATCCTTGAAGTATTGTGTTTCCATCTGGTTTCCCTCCTCTATAAAAAACCTCTCAGGCGCTCCGCGCCAGCTCCCCTAACAGGGGAGCCAAGCGGCTTGCCTCTCCTACCAGGAGAGGTGGCATCCCGAAGGGATGACGGAGAGGTTCAGTCCAACTCGTACATCAAAGTATGGAACACAAACGGCAGCTGCTTTTCCCAGCTGGCTTCGCTGTGGGTGCCGCCGGGCACCAGGCGGCTGGTCAGGTGGATGCCCCGGGCCATGATCTTGCTGCACATCTCGGCAAATTCCCTGCGCATTCCCTCGTGGCTGCCCATCTCCTGGGAACCGTAGTCCATGTAGAGCACCGTACCGGGCTCCAGCTTTGCGCGGCCCACCAGACCGCTGAGCTTTTCAGGAGACACCCAGATCGACGGCGACAGGGCTGCCGCGCGGCTGAAGGTATCGTTATACTGCAGCAGGGCGTACAGGCTCATCAGGCCGCCCATGGAACTGCCGCCGATGAACGTGTGCTCCCGGTCCGGCAGGGTGCGGAAATTTTGGTCAATGAAAGGCTTGAACCGGTGGATGAACCAGCTCATGGTCGCCTGCCCCTTGCCGTCAAAGTGGCCATAGGTCGGGTCATCGAAGCGGTAGGGCGAATACTCCACAAGGCGCTCGTTGTTGGGGCCTGCATTGCACTCCACTGCCGCCACGATGAGCGGGGTATCGGTGTAGTCCAGATAATCCGCCACGCCCCAGCTCTTGCCGTAGGTGGCATCCGCATCAAAGAACACATTCTGGCCGTCGAACATATACAGCACCGGATACCGGCGCTCCGGGTCGGTTTCGTACATGGTGGGCAGGTAGACATACACCCGGCGCTGCTCCACGCCGTTCACCGCAGGATAGCTGACGCTCCATTTTTTGACCATATTCCAGTTCCCTCTCGTTTCTGTTTTTCTGCACATAGTCTAGCACTGTGCAGGCGGAAAAGCAATCGGGAGACAAAACCCATGATACGGCAAACGCCGCCCGGCGGCATCCCCACCCGGCGGCGTTTGCAAAAATTCTGAACAGAGAGAAGCGCGGGAAGGATCAGTACTTTTTCTCAACCGGAACGATCCAGCCCTTGGTATCGGGGATCTTGCCCCACTGCATCCCGGTCATGGTATCGTACAGCTTCTGGGTCACAGGGCCGATCTTGCCATCGCCAATGTAGGCGTGCTCGCCCTTCCAGACCAGCTCCTTGACAGGGGAGACGACTGCGGCGGTACCAGTGCCGAAGACCTCTTCCAGCTTGCCCTCACGGGCGGCCTGCATGATGTCCGCAATGGCCAGCTTGCCCTCGATGACATCATAGCCCCAATCCTTCAGCAGCTCGATGCAGCTGCGGCGGGTAACGCCGGGCAGAACGGTGCCGACGGTTGCAGCGGTGTAAACCTTGCCGTCGATCTTGAACATGATGTTCATGCTGCCGACTTCCTCAACGTACTTCTTCTCCACACCGTCCAGCCACAGCACCTGTGCGTAGCCCTGCTCCTCGGCCAGCTCACCGGCCTTGATGGAAGCAGCATAGTTGCCGCCGCACTTGGTGAAGCCGGTCAGACCGGGGGCGGCACGGATGTATTCATCCTCAACGTAGATGCGGACGGGGTTGATGCCCTCGGCGTAGTAAGCGCCGGAGGGAGCACAGATGATGCAGAAGATATAGTGCTTGGAAGCGTGCACGCCCAGACCCACATCGTTTGCAAAGACGAAGGGACGGATGTACAGGGAAGCGCCATCGGTATGGGGCACCCAGTCGCGCTCCACGTCCACCAGAGCCTCAACAGCCTGCACAAAATCCTCTTCCGGGATCTTGGGGATGCACAGACGGTCGGCGGAATCCTGGAAACGCTTTGCATTGCACTCAGGGCGGAACAGCTGAATGGTGTCATCCGCGGTGCGGTAAGCCTTCATGCCCTCAAAGATCTCCTGCGCATAGTGGAACACCACCGTGGCCGGGTCCAGCGGGAAGGGTGCATAGGGGACGATGCGGGCATCGTGCCAGCCCTCGCCCTCGGTATAATCCATCACAAACATGTGGTCGGTAAATTTCTTGCCGAAGCCCAGCTTGGTCTCGTCCTGAGGCTTCTCCTTGGGAGAAGTGGTACGAGTGATCTTGATATCCAACATGATATATTTCCCTCTTTTCTGATCTCACACAGCAGATTTTGCGCGGCACGCGCCCGCACCTGAAATGCCGAATGTTGTTTTCTATTATAGTAGCATGAGCCGGATTTGCAAGGAAACGCAAAATCTTTCATGTTTGGGGGCTGTAAGTTGTCGCAAATTGTGATAAAATGAAACCATAAGCCCTCTCAGTCAACGCCGATGGCGTTGCCAGCTCCCCCAAAGGGGGAGCCCATTGCGGCTTTTAGATTTTGGTTTTACGAAAACCTTTCCCAAGAGGCAGAACAGCCTCTCCCTTCGGGAGAGGTGGCAATGCGAAGCAATGACGGAGAGGGTTATAATAAAAGGAGTTCTACCATGATCAACGGCGTGATTTTTGATATGGACGGCCTGATGTTCGACACCGAGCGGATGTGGGCCACGTTCTGGGAACCTGCGCTGGCGGCGCTGGGTCTGGAGTACAAGGAAGGCCTTGCCGAGGCCGAGCGCGGCACGGCAGGCGAAACTTCCCGTAACATCGTGCGGCAGTTCTACGGAGAGGACTGCGACGCCAACGCCATCATCGACAGCCTGCACCGGGTGGCCGATGAGGAGTTCCAGAAACCGGTGCCCAAAAAGCCGGGGCTGGACGAGCTGCTGGCCTGGCTGGATGCCAACCACATCCCCATGGCAGTGGCCTCCTCCAGCCGGGTCCACGTCATCGAGGGCAACCTGAACAACTGGGGGCTGACCCACTACTTCAAGGCGCTGGTATCCGGCCAGCAGGTCAAACGCTCCAAGCCCGACCCGGAGATCTTCCTGCTGGCGGCGGAAAAGCTGGGCACCGACCCCGCCCACACGCTGGTGCTGGAGGACAGCTACAACGGTGTCCGCGCCGGTGCCGCCGGGGGCTTTGTCACCGTCATGGTGCCCGATCTGCTCCCCGCCGACGACGAGATGCGCGGCCTGTACACCATGGAATGCACCAGCCTGAACGAGGTGCTGGCCAAGCTGAAAACGGGAGAGCTGTAACTGAGGGAAAGCTCCGCAAAATCGCCCCGTGTTCCGGGGTTTTATTGTCTCCCGGGTTATGTTATAATAAAAGAAAAGAAAAAAGGAGACATCCCCATGAAGATCGCAATCCCTTATGAAAGCGGTATGGTATTCCAGCACTTCGGCCACACGGCAGAGTTCAAGTTCTACGAGGTCGAAAACGGACAGGTGACGGCCAGCGAGGTCGTTTCCACCAACGGGCAGGGCCACGGCGCACTGGTGGGCTTTCTGGCCCAGCACAATGCCAATGCGGTGTTCTGCGGCGGCATCGGCCCCGGGGCACAGAACGCCCTTGCACAGGCAGGCATCCAGCTGTTTGGCGGGATCAGCGGCCCGGCAGACGCGGCAGTAGCAGATTATCTGGCCGGAAAGCTCCGCTTTGACCCCAACGCCCATTGCGACCACCACGACCACGGCGAGGGCCACCATTGCGGTGAACATCATTGCGGCGGGCACTCCTGCGGCCAGTAACCCATAACATCACAAAACCCCGGAGCAATGCATCACAGCAAACGCTCCGGGGTTATTTTATGCCTTAGAAGAACCGGCAGAAGCCAAGGCAGTGCCGCGAACACTCGGCCTCATCTCGACAGCATTTTATTGGGACACAAAAGAGATGCTCTCCGTCTGCTTTGACGCGGCCGGGCGGGGCGGGGCTGCCTTGGTCAGCATCTGCTGGAATTTCCGCGCCGCCGTATTCAGCGGGCGGTGGCGGTCGTAGACAAGGCAGATGGAACGGGTCGGGATGATCTCCTGCAGATGGAGCTGCACCAGCTCGCCCCGCTCCAGAGCCTCCTTCGCCATGGGTTCCGGTACAAAGGCAAGCCCCAGCTCGCTTTTGACCAGCGTGAGCATCTGGTCGGTGGTGGCGGCTTCCGTATCCGGCTTGAGGACCGCGCCGTGATCCAGGAAGAACTGCCGGTATAAGCTGCGGGTCACGCTCTCGTCGCTGAGGGAGATGAGGGGATAGCTGCGCAGCTCTTTCAGGGTCAGGCTCTGACTTGCCAGCGCGGTGAAGGTCCTGCCGCCCACCAGCACCTCGTAAAACGGCTTCAGCTCCACCATTTTCAGCCCTGACTCGATCTCCGCCGGGGTGCTCACAATGGCAAAGTCCACCTCGCCGTTCTTCACGGCCTGCACCGCCTGCGGGGTGGAGTGGTTCGAGATGCGCAGCCGGATACCCGGATATTCGGTGTGGAAATCCCGCAGCTTTTTGGAAAGATAAATGTTGAGCGCCGTCTCGGTGGCGCTGATGCTGATGGTTCCGTGCTCCAGCGTGGCACTGGCGCTCAGCTCCTCTTCGGCATCCTGGATCTGCACCGCCGCCGAAGCAATGCGGGAGTAGAGCATCTCGCCTTCCGGTGTCAGGGTCACACCCCGGTTGGAGCGGATGAACAGCACGCAGTTCAGCTGGCTTTCCAGCCGGTTCATCGAGTGGGTGATGTTGGGCTGGTTGTTGCCCAGCACCCGTGCAGCCTTGGTAAAGTTCTGATACTTCGCCACATAATAGAAGATCTTGTAGTACTCCCAATCCACATACATGATATGCCTGCCTCCTCCATGTAAAAATCGCATTGCTGCCTTGTGCAGAATACTTTTTGCACATTCTATTCCTGCCCGTATCATAACAACTGCAATCGTAAATTGCAAGAGGAAATTCAAAAATAGTACACCTATCAGGACGAGCACGGCAAGAGCTGCGACAAATGGGAGAGCTTTCCCACCAAAGAGGAGGCGGTGAAACGCCAGAAGCAGATCGAGCATGCCGACCCGGAAATGAAGGCAAAACTCCACCTGGCACTGCTCACCTGATGCAAAAAAGGGCACTGATTGCAATGCAATACAGCGCCCTACATCATCGGACATGGATAACACCGACCGTGCAAAAACCGTGCAGAAACCGTGCACTTACTCTCAGACAAATGAAAAATCGACTTATCCTACAACGGCTTGACGGCATTGGTTCGAGTGACCGCACACCAAAAATCAAGTCTTGGAGGATACGACTATGACAAAATTGCTTTCCTGCCGCTACAACATGGACACCAACCGGGTAGAAGCCCGGTTCGAGGATGGCATCACTCTTGCCATCGACTGCATCGCTGTGGAGGACGAATACGGCAACTCCCCGGCACAGCGGGCAGAGCTGGACTGGCTGCTGTATAATAAGCCCTTGGAGTACGCACAGATTGTGCTGAGAGGGGAGATGGAGCGCTATCTCTGCCTCGGCTGTGACCACAGCAGGCTGGAAGATTGATTGTTGCCTTTTTCAAAGCAACCAAGCGGTTCTTATCTGCTTTGCCGTTTCTCTTTATGCTGCTTTTACCGTTTCATCGCTCTAGTTTTGCAACGAAAGTCTGTTTTGCGAAATAGACGTTTGTTGGCTATTTTTTTTTTTTTTTTAATTTCAATCGATGATACGTTATATATGAAAAAATATTGCATATAGGTATGTTGCACGATTTTTTTGAGGTGGTATACTCCTCCTTGTGGCATACGGTTTGCTGCACACGAACACAATGATAACGCAAAAGAGAGGAATACCGCAATGAAAAAACGGTTGCTCGCAGGCTTGCTCGCAACGAGTATCGCACTGAGCATTTCGATGGGAGCTTTCCCTGCAATGGCAGCAACAAACGACGACTTCGTCGAAGACCGGGAGGACATTGCCGACTACACAGACGACAGTTACTCTTCCGGCTACTCTTCCTCGGAACAGCTTTTTGACGACATCATCTTCTTTGACTTGGATGAAGAAGTAGACGACACCGCAGCGGAAGTCATCGCAGAAGAAGATGCCAACGATTCGAGCGACACCGAGATTGATAGGGCGGCCGATTCAATCGAGGAGACAGAGCCGGAGGACGAAGTGCAAGACACGGATGCTGCCGAAGATCGGAACGATCGGGAAGACTCGGACGAAGAAACAAAGTCAGGCACGAACCCGGGGGAAACAGGCCCCTCCGATGCAGAAACCGAGGAGGATGTGCCGGACTCGTGGGAGGAAACGCCGAAGATCGACAGCGAATTGGAGGCAGCCATCGCTTCCGAAGATCCGTTCTCTTATTATGACGATGATGCGTCAGAAGAAGAAATGGATGACGACATTGCGCTGCTGGCTGCCGGAAAAACCATGGCGCACGAAGACTACGCATACACCGATGTGTCGTCTGGTACAGAGTACATGGTGGACCTCTACACGGACCACACGGCAAAGATCTGGAAGCTGACCACCTCCTCCGGCGAAGCCAAGTGCATCCTTCCAAGTACGATCTATTACACAGACGATGACGGCGTGCCGGAGCCGAACCCCTATACGGTCACCGAACTGAGATTCTCACCCTATGGGAACAGTGTAACTTCGGTCAATAACAACTATACTGCGCTGGTGCTGCCGGATACCCTGACCGACATTGGGGGCTCATTATCCGGCTTCAAAAATGTAACAGAGATCACCATTCCGGGCAGTGTCAAAGTTTTCAATGCGACTCTGCAATACATGAAGCAATTGAGGACTCTGACCTTCGAGGAGGGCGTGGAGGAGATTGCTTCGGGATCGGTCGTATCCGGCTGCAAGAGCTTGACAACCATCCATCTGCCCAGCAGCCTGCAAAAACTCTCAGGGACGGGCACCTTTTCCGGCGCATCGGCGCTGACGGATATCACGCTCCCGGAAGGCATTGCGATCACAGAGGGTTCCACCTTCAGCGAGTGTACTTCTCTGGAATCGATCGAGCTTCCGGCCTCCATTACAACGATCCCCAGCTATATGTTTGCAGGCTGCTCCGCTTTGGAGCGTGTGACGGCCAAGGGGACCATTACAGCCATTGGCAACAGTGCCTTTAAAAGCGATACAGCCTTGACGGAGATCCCGGATCTAAGTCAGGTCACGTCCATTGGAGACCGTGCATTTTACGGCTGCTCGGCATTGGAGACGGTTGACCTTCACAGCGTTACCACCATGGAATATGCCGCTTTCCAAGGGTGTGATGCGTTGTCCGGGGAGATCGACCTGAGCAATCTGGAGGTAATCCCGGGACATGCATTCTGCTATGATCCTAATATCACCTCGGTCGTTACCTGCCCCACGCTGAGATCGATCGGGGATTGGGCGTTTATCTGGGCGGGGATCTCAACCATCTCGCTGCCGGAGACGCTGAATTCCATCGGAACTTACACGTTCTATAAGTCCTCTTTGAGCGGCACCGTTGCACTACCGGATAGCCTGACTCAACTGGGTGCGAGTGCATTCAGTGGATGTGAAAAGGTCGAAGCCATTCAGATCGGCTCAGGGCTCACAGATATCCCTAAGGATGCTTTCGATGGTTGTACAAATCTAAAAACGATCACGGTAAACAATCGTCGGGAGGATGTGCACATCCCGGAAATCGATGGGGTTACCGTCACATATACCATCCCGTCTCTGGAGGCTACTGACGACAAAGTCTCCAATGCAGAAGGTGCCTTGAGCTTACAGCAGGCGGTCGATCAGGCAAATGGGCCAGTCACCATTGAAATTGAAAAAAACATTTGTTTGAATGCACCCGTTAGGATAGCCGCAGGGCAGCGGGTCGAAATCACTGCAAATACGAACTGCAACATTTTTGGCAATAAGGACAAGGATCTTACGAATCTGTTTGTGGTGGAAGAAGGCGGTGAGCTTTCGCTGACCGGCGCGCTGACATTGGGCGGCTGGAACAATACCGGCAGCATTCTTGTTAATCATGGCAAAACGACGATAGATGGCAATGTTGTAATCGAAAAGTCCACTCTGGAAGGGAACGACATGGGTGTCATTGAGGACAACGGCTCAAGTGCAGAACTCATTTTGGAGAACGGCACCATCCAGAACCATAAGATCCGCGGTGCACTCAGCGCCTCGATCCGAGTCACAGAAGGCGCATCGTTTACCATGAATGGAGGCACCATTCAGGACAACATCGCGAATACCCCTTCCAGCGATTCCTCCTCCCCCGCAGTACTGCTGCTGGGTGCAAGCACGTTTACCATGAATGGAGGCTCCATCTGCAACAACAGCGGCCAATGTGGAACAGCTGTTTACCTTACGGCTTCCAGCAATGCCGCAAAAGCCCGTTTTACGATGAATAGCGGAACCCTAAGCAACAATGAAAGCCGCTCGTATACGCCGAACTCCACACCTACGGGTGCTGTTTTTGTAAAGTATTCCGCAGAGTTTGTTTTGAACAATGGCACCATTACCGGCAACTGTGCATACGGCGGAGCCGGTGGCGGTGTGGCAGTTATGGATGAATTGCCAACGGAAGAACATGGCACTGCCTTTACGATGAACGGCGGTACCATCTCGAACAATACGGCATCGGGGTATCGTTGTTCCGGCGGCGGCATTTACTCCTGCTCGAATTATGTCTCTTTGCTGGGAGGACGAATCGAGAACAACTCCGCCTACGATGGCGGCGGCGTCTACAGTGAGGGCAATACCGAAATCTATACGACCCTGCACATTGAGAACGCTCTGATCACGGGGAATACTGCGGACCAAGGCGGCGGTCTGTGGTTCTGCCCCACAGGTGATGCGAAGCTGTATATGCAGGATGGTGCCGTGATCTATGGGAATACGGCAGCATCGGCAGGCGACGACTTCGCTTCGCCAGAGGTTGCGACAGGCGCAGGCGGAAACGGCGGTGTTACCCTGCCGGATTATTTTCCCAATGGTAAAGTGATCCAGTGGTTCAGCGACGGCTTCCTGTACGCTCCCGCTGGAAATCGCGGTACATCCGGGCAGGGAACCCGATACAATACGGTTGAGTACGCCAAGCGTGTGACAGGGGTACAGAATGAGAAAAAGGGATTGGCGTTGAAATCCGTTGTTTCGGACGGTGTGTCGATTCCTGCAACGGGATCGCTTATCATTACAGGCAATCAGGCTTCGCACGGTGGTGGCGGTATTGGTGCCAACGGCGGCGTGGTCATCGGCGAAGCGACCTCCCTGTCCTATTCGATCTCGGTAAAAAAAGCCTGGGATAATCCGGGCTATGAGGACACCCAGCCTTCCGGCGTGACGATTCATCTGAAGGAACGCGACACCGGGGATATTGTAAGCACAGCAGAGCTGACCGGCGAAAATGGATGGCAGCATGCCTTCACCGATCTTCCGCTTTCGCCGGATCACTACACGGTGACCGAGCAGCCGCTAGAAGGATATAAAGCGACCTACTATCAGGATGCAGACGGAAACTTCATCATTACCAATACCTATTTGACCACACCTACGCCGGATGTGCCCGCTGTAACGATCTCTGTCCCAGTGGAAAAGAAATGGGTCAACGATTACAAATGGGAACGCCCTGCAAGCATCCATGTTTCTCTGTGGAACGGCGATGCAAAGGTCAAAGAAGCAGACCTGACTGCAGATATGGGCTGGACGTATATTTTTGAAGACCTGCCCGAAGGCACCTACTCCGTAACAGAAGACGCTGTGCCCGGTTATGAGACCTTGATTGAGCGCAGCGATGCGGGTGGTTTCATCATTACCAATACGTATGAACGCCCTCTGTATCCCGAACCGATTGAGCCCATTGACCCCATCCCGCCTGTGGATCCCCCGCAAGAGGAGATCGTGACGCCGCCGATTGTTCCAGGGACCACCGGGAATGAACCCAACCCACCCTCCACGGAGGAGACTACAAGCGTACCTCCAACAGAACCGACGGAGGAATCAACAGAAGAATCAACGGAAGAACGCTCGGCTGAAAGCGATCCAGAGGAATCTCCCATAAAAGAAACGCAAGAGACTCCCTCTGTTTCTGCAAATCCGCCCAAGTTGATCCAGACCGGCCAGACATGGTGGCCTGTTTTCCTGCTAATGTTTGCTGGCGCGGGCCTGCTTGTGTTTGGCTTCTATAAGCGCTCGAAAGAGAACATCGATCACGAATAAATCAAAAAGCCCGCTGCTCATTTTGAACTGCACCCCATTTGTTAGACAGTATGGTATACTGTTTAGGAAATGGGGTGTTTTTGTATATCGACTACTACAACAACCGCCGAATCAAATTAAAACGAAACGGCCTGAGCCCTGTGCAATACAGGATTCAGACCGTTCAGGTCCCTTAATTCTTATTTTTGTCTAACTTTTGGGGGGCACTTCAAAGATAACATGGCTTTTTTGTAAAGTGTGCAGGAGATGTGCAAAAGTGTGCAGACTCTGCCAGAAAAACAAAAAAGCCATGAAATCTTTCGATTTCACGGCA
>ENA-OQID01000714-OQID01000714.1-human-gut-metagenome-genome-assembly--contig:-NODE-714-length-16351-cov-3.074290_pt1 | contig 16351 bp, 15 predicted proteins | sample MGYA00242567_ERZ504727 | MGnify/ENA primary metagenome ERZ504727 (study PRJEB26092, sample SAMD00036215) | human gut metagenome | host: Homo sapiens | study: EMG produced TPA metagenomics assembly of...
GTGACCGCTCCATATCATTCGGTGACGCTGTCGGATGCACCACATATCCTCTCGGATCCATTTTTTCCGTCAGTCTCTTGATTGCGCCACCCTTGCCAGCCGCATCCCACCCCTCAAATCCTAATACAACCGGAATACCTTTCCGGTATAGTTCTCCATGCAGTTTTTCTATCTCTTTCTGCAGTTTCTTTAATCTCTTCTTATATTCCGCCTTCGTATAAGAACAATCCAAATTGGCTTTTGCCAAGACTGTCTCCGATATTTCATTGTTTACAAGCACCTTATCCGGCATGATTTCTTCTTGTTTTTCCTGTTTTCTTTTCTCTATTTCCGCCGAAAGGCAATTGATTACTGTCGTGTAGATTTTTATTGTTGCAAATCTTCGGTCTGTCGCTTCCACGATTGTCCACGGTGCATAGTCTGTATCGGTTTTCTGCAGCATCTCCTCATTCATTCTTTTATACTTTTTAAACTCTCGATTCCGCTTCAGATCTTTTTTGCTCACTCGCCACGCTGTCTCTTTCCTAGCCAATAATTTATCGAATCGCTTTTTCTGTTCCTCTTGGATGATACACAAAAATATTTTGATCAAAACCATACCATCGTCTGTCAACTGCCGCTCAAAAGACTGAATCGAATCATACGCAGACAGAACCTCTTTTTCTCCTGCTTTCTTTTCAAACCGATCAATCAGGACTTTACGGTACCAACTGCTGTCATAAATTGCGATTCTTCCTTTTTCCGGCATTTTTGTCCAAAATCTCCATAAAAACGGATATTTCTTTTCTTCCTCACTTTCATTCTTTACTGCATACACTTCAAATCCTCTCGGATCTAATGGACGAATCAATTCTGCAATCTGAATTCCTTTTCCAGATGCGCCAAATCCTTCAAAGGCAATCATAATCGGAATATTTAAATTTCTGCACACTCGTTGTAACTGTGCAAGCTTTCTCTCCAGCACACTGATTCTTCTTTGATATTCGTCTTTCTCCATTTTCTTTGTCAAATCTATCTTTTCCAACATAAATATTCCTCCCATTACAGATATTTTTATGCAATTACGCGATTTATTATACAATTATATAACAATTATCTTTTCTTTTCCATAATTATCTATATTTAATAAATTTTAAAAAAAGTGTTGACATTTCACACAAATCATAGTATTATAATCAAGTAGCAAGGAGCTGTTACGCAGGAGTGTCGGAACTGGCAGACGAGCAAGACTAAGGATCTTGTAAGCAATGCGCTTGTGTGGGTTCAAGTCCCATCTCCTGCATCTTAAAAGAAATCTTTCGTTGGAAGATTTCTTTTTTTGTACTCTCTTTTAACTGATACTATTTTCCCTTTTTATAACTCAAAAAGAATAGCATTCGCTATTCTTTTTTAATCGGGGTGACAGGATTCGAACCTGCGACCTCCTGGTCCCAAACCAGGCGCTCTAGCCAAGCTGAGCCACACCCCGTTATCATTCTTTGTATCTCTCAAAGACAAGTACAAGTATAACCAATTCTTTCCTTTTTGTCAAGCAATTTCGTTATTTTTTTCACTTATTTTGCTATTTTTCTTATTTTTTCTATTTCCCACACATTATACACATTTATTCACCAGTATATTACCGCAAAAAATCAGTACGTTTTCAAGCCATTTACGCATAAAAGAATCCCCGAAAACTCAAGGTTTCCGGGGATATGATTTTTTCCTAAGCTAATTTAGACTTTGCAACTTCTGCTAATGTAGCAAATCCTGCTGCATCATTTACTGCCATATCTGCTAAGATTTTTCTGTTCATCTCAACACCTGCTAATTTTAAACCGTGCATCATCTTACTGTATGATAAACCATTCATTCTAGCTGCTGCATTGATACGAGCAATCCATAACTGTCTCATCTGACGTTTACGTTGTTTTCTACCAGCATATGAAGATGTTAAAGCTCTCATTACTGATTGTTTTGCAACTCTATATTGTTTTGATCTGGCTCCTCTGTAACCTTTTGCCAGTTTTAATGTTCTGTTGTGTTTCTTTTTAGCGTTCATTCCGCCTTTAATTCTTGCTATGTCCTTCTAATCCTCCTTCAATTCTTCCAAAATCTTACAGATATGGTAAAACTTTTTTCATGTTCTTTACATTTGTAGCATCTGTAATAGTTGCCTGTCTAAGATTTCTTTTTCTTTTTGTAGATTTCTTAGTTAAGATATGGCTCTTGTAAGCTTTGTTTCTTTTTAATTTACCTGTAGCTGTTTTTTTGAAGCGCTTTGCAGCAGCTCTATTTGTTTTAATTTTTGGCATGATATGTTCCTCCTTAATATTTAGGTATTTATTTTTAACGTTTTTCAGTTAAAACCATACTAATGCTTCTGCCTTCGAGTTTTGCAGGTTTTTCAATGGCTGCAACATCTTTTAACATCTCTGCAAAATCATCCAGAATATGTTTGCTCGTCTGCATATGAGCCATCTCTCTTCCTCGAAAACGTAAAGTAACTTTTACTTTATTTCCTTTTTGGATAAATTTCTTTGCGTTGTTCACTTTCGTGTTCAAATCATTCGTATCGATGTTCGGCGAAAGACGCACTTCCTTTACCTCAACAGTTTTTTGTTTTTTCTTCGCTTCTTTTTCTTTTCTCGCCAGTTCATATCTGTATTTACCATAATCAATAATCTTACAAACTGGTGGTTTTGCTGTTGGAGCAATTTTAACCAAATCCAATTCTTCCTCTTCTGCCAGCTTCAAAGCTTCCCTTGCAGACATAACGCCTAACTGGTCACCATTCTCTCCTATTAAACGTACTTCCTTGTCTCTGATTTGCTCGTTGATCATTAAATCGCTAATTGTAGTGCACCTCCATAAATAAAATAATCTTTACTTTACTCTAATTTTTTCATATAATTGATGCGTAAAAAAAATGAATAGCTCACAGCTATCCACTCCATTTCTGCACACAAAATAGAAATTCTATTTTTATGCTTCAATATCAACCATTAGTCACCCACTTGTGCTAAGGTGAGAGTGGAACTCTGCTTTCTTTTTGCCTTACGCATGTATTAGCATATCACAGCTCACCATTTTTGTCAACGTTTTTTTCATTTTTTCTTATTATTCTTACACCATTCTCAAAATTGTTCGCATTAAAAAACAGATTGCGCTCTTTTTTTCTTGCATTCTTTTCACTTTTATGCAATAATAAGGCTACTTAACTTAGTCTAAATGAATTTTGAGGAGGATTTTTTATGTCACAAAGAAGTAATTTTTCCAGCAAGATTGGATTTGTACTTGCTGCTGCCGGGTCTGCTGTAGGGCTTGGTAACCTTTGGAGATTCCCGTATCTCGCAGCAAAATATGGAGGAGGAACATTTCTTCTTGTATATCTGATTCTTGCAGTCACATTCGGTTTTTCATTAATGATTGCTGAAATCGCAATCGGAAGAAAGACAGGGCTCAGCGCAATTGGCGCTTTCAAAAAATTAGATAAACGCTTTGGTTTTCTAGGAGTACTCGCCGCAATCATACCGATTATCATCTTTCCTTATTATAGTGTAATCGGCGGATGGGTAATCAAGTATTTTGTTACATTTGTAACAGGTAATGTACAGGCAGCTGCCGATGATGCTTATTTTAATAATTTCATCGGCACTACAGGGGAACCAATTGGATGGTTCTGTCTCTTTATTGCATTCACTTCGATCATCGTTCTTCTCGGTGTAGAAAAAGGAATCGAGACAGTGAGTAAATTTATGATGCCTGTATTAGTTGTCTTAACTGTCATTATCGCAGGATACGGACTTACAGTGGACGGAGCAATTGATGGTCTGATTTATTACGTAAAACCAAGTATGGAAAACTTCTCCGGAATGACTGTCATAGCAGCAATGGGACAATTATTCTACTCAATGTCTCTTGCGATGGGAATTATGATTACATATGGTTCTTATATGAAAAAAGATAATAATTTGGAAAGTTCTGTTCGCCAAATCGAGGTTTTTGATACCGGTATTGCATTTATGGCAGGACTTATGATCATCCCTGCAGTATTCGCTTTCTCAGGCGGAACAGCAGAGCAATTGGGACAAGGACCTGGACTTATGTTTGTAATGCTTCCAAAAGTATTTAACAGCATGCCAATGGGTGGTGCAATCGGAACTCTTTTCTTTATTCTGGTATTTTTTGCTGCACTGACCTCTTCCATCTCACTGATGGAGACAATTGTTTCTATTTTAAGAGATAAATTCCACTGGAGCCGTAAATTTACTTGTATTATCGTTACGGTAATTGCATTGATAATGGGTATCCCATCTTCTTTAGGATTTGGAATCTGGAGCGACATCACATTCCTTAACTTGTCAATCCTGGATGCATTCGATTTCCTCAGCAACAGCATATTGATGCCAATCCTTGCATTCTTCACTTGTATTTTTGTCGGATTTGTCATCAAGCCAAAAGTTGTTATCGACGAAGTAAAAAGCTCAGACGGAACATTCAAAGGCGAGAAGTTATTCGTAGTTATGATCAAATGGATCGCACCGATTTGCTTAATTGCAATCCTTGTAAGTTCCGTAGGAAATGCAATGGGATGGTGGACAATTTAATATTCCATTAAAAAGGAGAAATTCATTTGAATTTCTCCTTTTAATATTTCATGCCGATAAATAAAATCTGTAAGATCACACCGATCACAATCGAACCAATATACAACATTGCTGTTATTTTTAAATTTTCTTTTTTGTCCCGATTATTTTTCCACAATACAATCAGTCCCATTCCGCCGCTTGCCAACAGTCCTGCCATCACAGCCGGAAGCGCAAGAACTCCTTTCATATATAGCTCTGTAATCAGTATCGATGAGGCACAATTCGGAATCAGGCCTACCGATGCGCTTAGAATAATCTGAAACGGCGAGTCATTCATCAAGATCTCTTGAATTCTTTCAATTCCAATTCCCTCGATAACCACATTCAATACCATCGAAAACAACATAATGTACAAAAGTGTTTTCAAAGAATGAGATACGACCGCTTTCAAGATTCCGTCATGTCCGCCACAGCAGGAACATCCCCGCTCTTCCCATACGCTTTCTTGTTTTACAGAAAAGCGCTTTCTTTTGCAAAATAAATCTACGAGATATCCAACAACAATTGCAATGACAACTTTGAGACCTAAAATTGTAAGAATCTTACCTCCACTCTTCGGATATCCCAACATAACAATGATTGCCTCATCTGATGTTGACATAAACACAGCAAGAAGCGTTCCAACCGAGACAAGCCGCTCTGCATACAGATTTGCCGCCACCACGGAAAATCCACATTGCGGTATACACCCAAACAGCGCTCCGATGATCGGTCCTGCTTTGTTTCCCTTCATCAGAATCCGGTCTCGTTTCTCTCCTGTATACTTTTCTACTAATTCAATCAGTAAAAATGCAAAAAGCAAAAACGGGATCATCCTCGCCCCATCAATCAGCACATCTTTACAGATTTCCCATACTGCACTCAACGCTTATCCCCCATAAAGAATACGGCCACAACACCGGCACCGGTGTGGCTTCCAATAACCGAACCGATTCCGTTAATCATCACGTTGTGAATCCCAAAGCGTTCTTCTACCTGTTTCTTCACAAATTCAGCGTCCTCTATACAATCACCATGCGTAATCATCACGATATCGTTATCATATCCCTGCATCTGCTTTTCCATACGGTCTACAATCGAAACCAATGACTTCTTTCTTCCTCGCTCTTTGCCAATGACAACCAGCTTTCCCTCATCGCTCATATGGATGATCGGCTTAATCTTAATCATAGAGCCAACAACCGCAGTCGTCTTAGAGATACGTCCTCCTCTGTGAAGATGATTAAGGTCATCCACAGTTACATTGTGACAGATATGAAGCTTATTCGCTTCCACCCATTTTGCAATCTCTTCCATTGACATCCCGTGTTCCTTCAATTCTAACGCTTTATATAGAAGTAATCCTTCTCCCATGCATGCACATAGACTGTCTATAGCAATAATGTTGATGTCCGGATATTCTTCTTTCAAGTCCTCTGCCGCCATCCGTACACTGTTATAACTTCCACTCAATCCGGAAGAAAAGCCGATATAAAGAATATCTTTTCCTTCTTTTGCAAACGGCTCCAGCGCTTCGCGCGCCTGTTCCGGATTAATCTGAGACGTTGTGGGAAGCGAACCCGCCCTCAGCTTTTCAAAAAATTCTTTATGCGACAGCCCATCCATCTCTTCATATGTAACTCCGTCCATAATGTAAGACAGTGAGATGATCGGAACTTGTTTGGACTGTAAATATTCTTTTGGTAAATCCACAGTACTGTCTGATACAATTACAAACTCATTCATCTTTTTCCCTCCTGTTTGCCAATATTTATTTCTCTATTCTATCACTTTTTCTTTTCTTTCGCAAAAAGTTTTTCATGGTGTAAATAAGAGATTTTCGCAAAAAGTACGCCGAAGCGTACTTTTAATTCAATTTAATATTCAAATAACTTCTTCCTGATAATGTTTTGTTAAATGCAATAGAGCAGATAATAATGATTGTTCCCGCCAAAAATCCAATCCAGTTAAAGCACGCTGTAAGAACCAAAAGCAACAGACGCATAAATTTCAACGCATATCCAAGCTCAAAATTCGGCTGTGTATAATTCGCCACAGCGACAAACGCCATATAGAGCATAACCTCTGAGTTGAACCATCCTGATTTGACCGAAAATTCCCCCATAACGATACCGGCAATTACACTGAGCGGCGTACTTAACATACTTGGCGTGTTCATCGCCGCAAGTCGAAGACCATCGATTGCAAGCTCCAATATCAGCAATTGGAAAATAAGCGGAATATTGACCGTATCTTTCAATGACACAAACTGAAATGCCTCCGGAAGCCAATTGAGATTTTGCATAAACAACAAAAATGCCGGTGTCAGAAAAACTGTTGCAAAGGTAATAATCGCCCTCGATACCTTCAAATATACATTCGTAAGAGTTGGAAAATAATAGTCGTTTGCCTCCTCAATAATGTCTAAAATCGAAGTCGGAAGAATCATCGCAGACGGTGAATTGTCAACTAAAAGTACGACTTTCCCTTCTAGCAAACACACGGACGCCGTATCTGGTCTCTCTGTAAACTTAAATTTCGGGAACGGGTTGAACCATTTTCGTTTGAACAATTCTTCCGCAAGACTTTGCTGATTCATCCGCAGCGCATCCACATTGATTGTATCAAGCCTTTTCAATAAATTGTCTAACAGTTCCTGGTCCACTCTGTCCGACATATAGCAGACTGCTACATCGGTTCGGGAACTATTTCCAATCTCTATCATCTTCATCACAAGATGAGGATCTCGTATTCTCCTCCTCATCAACGCCGTATTAAACACGATCGTCTCCACGAACCCATCTCTTGATCCACGGAGTGATTTATCCTTATCTGGCTCTTCTACTCCTCTTGCCGGATATGTGCGACAGTCAATCGCAATGCAAGCCTCATATCCGTCAATAAACAGACAGGTGACTCCGGACAATATATTTCGGATGATCATATCAAAATCAGCAATAATGTCCACTTCCACATACGGAAGCGCCATCTTTGAAAACCCGGTTGCATTACTTGGCATATCGTCTTTTTTCAACGCAAAAAAAGATGTCATGATTTTAAGCATTGTCTCATCTTTCGTAAATCCATCAATGAAGTAAAATGTACTCTGCTTTTCTCCGATAATCATATCACGCTGAATCAAGTCAAAACTTTCACTGACCGGAAGTATGCTGTTTAAATACGTCACATTTTCCTGAAGCGATGCTTTCACCTGTTTTGTCACTTTTTTATCTACCATACAAAAACCTCCACATTTGTCATCTCTTGGTTAGAATTCCCAAATGTGGAGGTTTTATACTGCATTCCTCTTATTTTGTTGTGCTTCCAAATCCACCGTTTCTTACTTCGGTCACATCATCATCTATTGTAATCCCATATTCTACGAAGATTCCCTGCATAAATCCGGTTCCCTCAGAAAGTTCTACAATCTTTCCTTCATTCGTATCATTTGTCAGTTTTGCAAAAATATGCCCTTCATTGTCCGAATAAAAGTAATCACTGTCGATAATACCAACCGTATTATTAAGCTGCAGACGAAATTTAAAACCAAGTCCACTTCTCGGATAACATTTTAAAACCCAGTTTTCTTCCATCTCCACACGGATTCCGGTCGGAATCTTCACTGTCTCTCCCGGTTGAATTGTCAACGATATCGGGGTATAGAAATCATATCCCGCCGAACCCGAAGTTGCTCTTTTCGGCAGTTTGACAGCATCATAAATCTTTTGGATCTCGCTTTCTCCCGCCTCACCAAATGTATCTATCCATCCTTCTTTAAATTGTTCAAAACTTACTTTGTGAAACTTAGCAATCCTCTTCATGTAATACAATTTCTCCTTTTTCTAATGTCTTTTGTACATCAATCACCTTCTGATTGGAACTTCCCTTCCAATGTAGCGTAGCATCCTTTTTATCTACTTCAAACTCTCCATCCACAAGCACATCTACATATTTCATCAGTTTCATCGTCTGAATCTGTTCCCACGTAGATCCGGTATATAACCAAATTGTCTTTGTCGGATATTTTTCTTTGATTTCTTTTGCAAGCGCTGTCACTTCATACACGTTGTTGATATGAAGCGGATCACCTCCACTAAAAGTGATACCGCTGACATAACTTTTCTCTAATTCATCAAAAATCTCCTGTTTTGCCGACTCATCAAATTCCAATCCTCCATTCGGATCCCAGGTGATAGGATTATGGCATTCCTTACAGCAATGCACACAACCAGATACCCATAGTACAACACGAAGACCATCTCCGTTTAACATATCATCTTTTGTAATATTATGATAACGCATATTACATGCTCTTCCTTTCCGCTATTTCCGCCATTTTTGCGTCGTTCAGACGTGTATCTCCCTTGACGCGGGAGTAAGATAAATATCCATTCATACGCTCAATCTTTGTCAAGTTAGTACTTCCGCATTCCGGACATACATCCATCGACAACTCTTCATGTCCGCAGTCATCACAGTAAGCAAGGGAAAGATTTACTCCCTCATAATATCCCAAAGACATGGCTCTGCGGATCAGAGTACGTATTGCTTCACGATTATAATCGATCGGATAACGTACATACTGAATCTTACCGCCGTTGCACAACTCCCAGAAACGTCCCTCCAGATCCTGTTTTTCAATCGGAGTTACATCTTCAGTCACATGACAGTGGAAACTGTTGCTTACATAAGGACGATCAGAAACCCCTTTCACAATGCCATACATCTTACGGAACTGTTCCACCTGCAGTCCACATAAACTCTCTGCCGGTGTTCCATAAATTGCATAAAGATAACCATCTTTCTCTTTAAATTCATTTACTTTCCTGTTGATATATTTCAGCACATCCAGTGCAAACTGCCCGTCTTCAGCAATGGATTTGCCATTGTAAAGTTCCTGGAGTTCATTTAATGCAGTGATTCCGAAGGATGCTGTCATTGGTTTCAGAATCTTGCCAATCTTTTCATTCGGTTTCAGATGTCCACCGTAAAATCCTCCCTCACAATATGCCAGCGGGTTGGTTGACGCACGCATCTGTCCCAGATAATCATAGGTACGGATATGCAGATTACGGATCATCTCAAGATAGAAATCCAGCACTTCGTAGAAATCCCTGCTCTCTGCTCTGGCTTTGGCAAGGATCATTGGAAGATGAAGGCTTACCGCACCGATGTTAAATCTTCCCACAAACACAGGAACATCCTTATCATCTGCCGGATACATACCGCCTCTCTCGTACCAGGGGCTTAAGAACGCACGACATCCCATAGGACTTATAACCTTTCCATACTGCTTGTACATACTGGAAATATATCCTTTTCCTGACATGGACAGCCAGTCCGGATACATAGTCTTGGCAGAACAGTCAACCCCTGCCTCAAATACATCCTCACTGATCTTGCCTTTTCCATGGATATTTTCATCATAAAGGAATACGATTTTCGGGAAGAGTACCGGTTTCTTGCGTCCTGCCTTACCCTGTCCGCCTTTATGCACTTCAAGAAGAGAAATACTTGCCATCTTCTCGAACTGCTTTATTCCAAGTCCAAGAGTTACAGTTACAAATGGATAATCCCCTCTGGAAGATCCGACTGTATTCAGCTTATACTCAATCCCCTGCCATCCCTGGTCAAAATCTCTGCGGACTTTGTCAAGCGCATACTCGATTGCACGTTCTTCACGTCCTGTCCAGCTCTCGTCAGAGTATTTCATAAATTCCTGAATATATTTATCGTAACTCTTCTGTGCATAAGGTGCAAGAATCTTGTCTACTTCCGGTACTGTGAATCCGCCATACTGCTGTGCAGCAGTGCTCAGGATAATATCACCCATAACATCAAACGCAGTATCCAGTGTCTTAGGCTCATTGTACCATACATTTCCCATCTCAAATCCGCCGCTGAGTACAGATGCCACATCAAAGAGACAGCAGTTCATGGTATCCAGACGTGCAGACTGGTCATGAATATAAATATAACCATCTTTACATGCCTGAAGTTCATTACGATTCATAAAAAATTTACGATAAAGCTCTTTGTTCAGTTCATTAAAGATCAGGCTTCGCTTTGTAGCTACAAGCGCACTGTCTGTATTGGCATTGCTCTTATCACCAATATAACGGATTGCCTGACTCTTGGTATATACATCATCCATCATATGGATAAAGTCAAGTTTGTAATTTCTGTAATCGCGGTAGCTCTTAGCCACTGCCGGGTTCACTCTCTCAAGTGCTCCCTCTACGATGTTGTGCATCTCCTGGATCTCTATCTCATTCTTTCCCAGTGCCTCCGCATGTTCTTCCGCAAACTGGCAGATAAATTCCTTCTCTTTATCCGAAAATGTGTATAAAATTCTGGCTGCCGACTTATTTACTGCTGCTACGATCTTCTGTGAATTAAACTCTTCTCTCGTACCATCTTTCTTTATAACATATATCATACCTTTTGCTCCCATATACAATATATAGTATTTTTTTCTTTCATTCACCACAATTCTCTCTATATGTGGTACGTTTAACAAGTATAGCACAGTCTCTGACAAAAAGAAAGGGGCAAAAAATTATTCGTCATATTGCTGAATTTGATACATGGCAAGATAATTATCTTGACCATCCAGAGATACCACAGATACCTCATCCCCGGCATGTAATTCTATTTTCTCCTCGTGGTCTGCTTCGTCAAATTTTACAGTTTCATCTTTTCCTGAAGAACTTCTGATTTCCAGAGCAACCTTCTCCCAGCCGGACACTATCCTGTATTCTCCCGGATCTATTGTAAAATCATACCCCTGGTCACTGGCATCTGTATCGCCAATCTCTGATGCAGTATCATCCGTTCTGACAATATAATTCTCTCCGGTGAACATATACCAGTCCGGATTGCCCCTCTGTTCATCCTGTCCGTTCTTTACTGCACTGATAGTCTCAGACCAGTCATCTGTCCAGTTATTCTCATTACTTTCATTATTTTCATTACTTTCATTATTTTCATTACTTTCATTATTCTTATTACTCTCATTTACTTCATCAGAACTGCTGTCATCAAAAATACTGTTGAGATCTATGTCAAACTCATCATAGATAAATTCTTCTATCCTGTATCCAATCGTATCCCAATTCTCTGCCATCTGACCTATTATTACCATCAGAATCAGCACAATGATCCAGAAAATTTTGCCTGCCTTGCCGCTCTTTTTCTTCTCACTTTTTGCTGTCTTTTTTCCGGTGCTGTATGTACGGGCAGTCTGTGCGCTGTACGACTGACCTGATGTTTTCTTTGTCCCTGATGTTTGTATTCTTGAAGTTTGTACTTTTGTATTTTGCGTTCTAATAGTCTGTGTTCTGGCAGACGAAGTTTTTGCAGCTTTGGGAACTGTTTTATTTCTGTCAGACAAAGGGATCTCGTTCTCTGCCATTGCTTTTTTCACCTTTGCCGAAGCATGACGATAGTGCTCTGAACGGTCTTCGTTCAGATGATACAGTTCCATATCATTTCTATATGGCATTCCACAATATTTACACCTGCCGTTTACAATTGGTCCATCACAGACCTGACACCTTTTTCCCATATATCTTCCCCCTGAGTTTTATATAAATTTAACGCTTCATTCATTTACATATTTATTTTAACATTTCGCCCCAATCTTGCAAAGCTGAAATTGTGTTACTGTTCGTTCTATTCTCCGTAACCATAATATCCCGCGAGATACTTCCAAATGAACAGTAATAATTGTCAAACTACCATTTTCCTGTTATAATAGCGTGGGAAAAGATAATGGATATTCAGTAAACAACAATATTTTTTATCAGTTTGCCATAAAATATGCAAATACAGAAATTACAGGAGGAATCCACTCATGGAACAGATTAAAATTCCTGACGGGTATCAGTCATCTTTAAATCTTCACGATACCCAGATTGCCATTAAGACTGTGAAAGATTTCTTTCAGCAGACACTTGCTCAAAAACTGAATCTGCTGCGTGTTTCCGCTCCGGTATTCGTTAATCCGTCATCCGGTCTGAACGATAACTTAAACGGCGTGGAACGTCCGGTAAGCTTTGATATCAAGGGTCAGCCGGAGAATGCTGAAATCGTACACTCTCTTGCCAAATGGAAGAGATATGCATTACAGAAATATGGCTTTGCTCATGGTGAAGGACTTTACACAGACATGATCGCGATCAGAAGAGACGAGGATCTGGACAATATCCATTCCGTATACGTAGATCAGTGGGACTGGGAAAAGATCATCAGCAAGGAAGAACGCAACATGGACACACTTGTTTCCACAGTACGTGCTATCTACAGCGTTCTCCGCAAAACCGAAAAATACATGGCTGTTCAATACGATTACATCGAAGAAATCCTTCCGAGAGAGATCGCATTTGTCAGCACCCAGGAACTGGTCGACATGTATCCTGATCTAACTCCAAAGGAACGTGAATACAAGATTGTCAAGGAAAAAGGTGCCGTATTCCTCATGCAGGTCGGCAAAACCTTAACCAACGGAGAACGTCATGACGGACGTGCACCGGACTACGATGACTGGGAATTAAACGGCGATATCCTTGTTTATTATCCTGTTCTCGACATTGCTCTGGAGCTTTCTTCCATGGGTATCCGCGTTGACGAGGATGCGCTTGACAGACAGCTTACCATCGCAGGATGTGATGACAGACGCAAACTTCCTTTCCAGAAAGCAATCTTTAACAAAGAACTTCCATATACTATCGGCGGCGGCATCGGCCAGTCCCGTATCTGTATGTTCTTCCTCAGAAAAGCACATATCGGTGAAGTACATGCTTCCCTGTGGCCGGAAGAAGTAATGAAAGAAGCAGCAGCAAAAGGAGTACAGCTTCTGTAAAAAAGCCGTAAACCTGGAATACTCAGAAATCACAGACACACAGATGTGTAAATACACAATGTATATCTGAGTGCCTTATCAGACAAATGTAACGGGGCGAATACAAAAGTGAATATTTTATTTTTTCTAACACCTAAAAGTGATGTAGCATATATATTTGAGAATGAAACTCTTCGTCAGACTCTTGAGAAAATGGAGCACAGGAAGTTTTCCTGTATTCCGCTTCTGAGTCTGGACGGAAAATATAAAGGAAGTATTTCCGAAGGTGATCTTCTCTGGGGAATGAAAACCTTAAATGTTCCCGGACTGAAAGAAGCAGAGAGCATTTCCATTATGGCAATCCCGCGAAGAGCAACATATAAGGCAGTTCACGCAGATTCTGACATGGAGGATCTGCTGGACAAGGCAATCAACCAGAATTATGTTCCGGTTGTAGATGATCAGGGATACTTTATCGGCATCATCACCCGTAAAGAGATCATTAAATACTGCTACAAAGAACTGAAGAAATATATAAAAGCTTCAGATTCATAAAAAGAGCTGCCGCATTGCAATTTTTCAATTGCTAATGCGGCAGTTCTTTTTATATTCTTTATAACGCCTCAGCAGACCTCAACAAAATTCCTGTTTTTCCTTTTTCTGTGCCAGAAGCTTTCCGAACAATGCTGCCAATACCTGCTGAAACAGAGTTCCGATCATTACCGGAAACATAACTTCACCCGGAAAATATGCAGCTGCGATCACCGCTCCTGCGCTGATATTGCGCATCCCGGTTCCATACATCATGGAAACCGCCGTACTGCGATCCTTTCGGAAGATATACGCCACAAACCAGCCGAGTGCATATCCGGAAGCAGCCAGGACAAGGATTGCCAGTGCAACCTTCACCCTCTGCATATTCATATCCCGGATATATGGTGCTACTTTGGAAGAATTGGACGTTACCACAAATATCAGTGCCAGCTTTGAAAAAGGCGCCAGCTTTCCCGGCCATGTTTCCATTACTTTTCCATCTGTGATCTGATTTAATACCATCGCAACAACAGCAGGAAGCGCAACCATAAATATCAGTTCCCGCATCATCCTGGCAGAATCTATGGTCACCGCAGAGCCCAGCAGGATCTTCAGCGTAGCCGGAATCAGAAAAGGTGCCAGTACCGTATCCAGCACTACCAGAGACAACGACAGAGGACTGTTTCCATCATAAATCGTCACCCACATCAGACTTACCACTGCAGTGGGAACTGCAAACTCCAGTACCATTCCGATGATCAGCTCCATGTTATTTCCAAAGAAAAGATGGCCTGCCCCGCAGGCTGCTGTCGGGATTACCACATGGACCAGAAGCATGATAATAAGCAGTGAGCCCGGATGCCGGAATACATTTGCCACATCTTTAAATCTTGACTTCAACGCCCCGGCAAATGTCATAAATGCAAATACGGCCGGCACATAAGGCAGACCGCATTTGGCAATATCAGGAAAGCACACCCCCAGTAACAGACAGGTCGGTGTCACCAGGGCCATCCATTTTTCTATAAAACTGTTAAATTTTCTCAGCATCTTATAAAACCTTTGAAAGAAAGTCTTTCAGTCTAGGATTCTTCGGATTTGCGAAAAATTCTTTCGGAGTATTCTCTTCCTGTATCTTACCGTCATCAATAAAAAGAACTCTTGTTGCCACTTCTCTTGCAAATCCCATCTCATGAGTAACTACAACCATGGTCATACCTGACTGCGCAAGTTCTTTCATCAATTCCAGAACCTCACCTACCATCTCAGGGTCAAGTGCGGAAGTTGGCTCATCAAAAAGCATCACATCCGGATTCATGGCAAGAGAACGTGCAATGGCAATACGCTGTTTCTGCCCGCCCGAAAGCATATCCGGATATGCATTGGCTTTGTCCGGAAGACCTACACGTGCCAGAAGCTCATCCGCCTTCTTTGAAGCTTCATCCTTTGTCATCAGCTTCAGTTCTACAGGTGCCAGCATAATATTCTGTTTTACCGTTTTATGCGGAAAAAGATTAAACTGCTGGAATACCATTCCAATCTTCTGACGGTGTCTGTTAATGTCAACCTTCGGATCTGTAATATCAGTTCCTTCAAAGAGGATCTGTCCGCCTGTCGGAACCTCCAGAAGATTCAGGGATCTCAGGAAAGTAGATTTACCGGAACCGTTATGCCCAAGAACGGCAATAAACTGCCCTTCTTCTACTTCAATATTCACATCATCCAGCGCCAGCGTCACATCTTCTATTTCTCCCTGTTCATCCCGGCGTACAAATTTATGTTTTAACTTTTCTGCCTTAATAAATGCCATGTGTAAGAATCCTCTTTCACGCTTATCTTCTCATTTTCTGTGAATCATTACATTTTCACACAAAATAGCTTAAGCACATTATTCTATATAATCGTCAAACTTTGTCAGATGTCCCATCAGCTGCATCTGAGAAAAATCATTCTGGCGCAGTGCTTCGTACAGCACAACGGCCACCGAATTAGACAGATTCAGGGAGCGGATTTCACTCAACATCGGAATCCGCACGCATCTGTCTTTGTTATGTGCCAGAATCTCTTCCGGAATTCCGGCGCTCTCTTTGCCAAACATAATGTAACAGTCTTCCTCATAGGACACTTCTGTATACACATTCTGTCCTTTTGTGGTTGCCATATAAATCTTTGCACCCGGATTTTTCTCCAGAAATTCCTGATAATTCACATAAGTGGTCACATCCAGATCTTTCCAGTAATCCATTCCCGCACGTTTGATCTGCTTCTCATTCAAACGAAATCCCAGAGGTTCGATCAGATGCAGGCGGGTAACTGTTTTCACACAGGGAAGCCCCCTCTTTTTCGGATTTGTCGGGATCTCCCG